>Ga0209337_1003896_pt1 | contig 10434 bp, 14 predicted proteins | sample LinPmetageLP53_FD_184044 | JGI IMG/M metagenome (GOLD analysis project Ga0209337, IMG submission 184044) | Marine viral communities from the Pacific Ocean - LP-53 (SPAdes) (version 2) | ecosystem: Environmental > Aquatic > Marine > Oceanic | place: Pacific Ocean | collected 2010-02-08 | reverse complement strand
TATTAGCCACAGGTAATACTTTTTCTTTACCAAAATAAGTTTCACCGTTGTTATTATTTATATAAAATATACAACCTTTATGTTTAAAGTCATAATCTGTATGATCTTCATGTTTTGTTTTTTCTTTTTCTCCCACATACAAATTTCCTTTAATCCTTAAAAGAGATTTATATTTAAATTTATTTATCATATTTTCAAATAAATAAAAATGATTACTAATATTAGTAGGTGTTAAATAAAAAGTGTGTGTAAAATATAAATTATTATCTTTATTAAAAGTCATATCTTTATTGTAGTACCAAGGAAAATAATCTCCCATTAAATGATTTTGTATATTTTTAAAATCATTATCTTCTAAAAAATTATCAATTACTTTAATTTTAGACATCTTTAACCATTTCTTTTGGCACAGCTTGTATATTCCAATGTATAAATCTAAAAGGCTCAATCCCAAAGTCCACACTAAATTCGTGTTCTAAAAATCCTGGAAATATAATTAATGTTCCAGGTTGTGGTCTAAAATGTATAAGCTCACTACCATTCCATAAACCTTTTTGATTTGGTTTCATTTTTAATTTTGTAGCACGTGCTCCTGTTCTTGGCTCGTGAAATACTGGCATAGATGTTTTGTCACTGCATTTTAAAAAGTAAAAACCTGATACGTGTTGATTCCAATGTATATGTGCTGAATGATGTCCTCCACCTTTTTTAGCAAACTCTTGTACCCACATCTCACTAAACATAGTTGAATATTGTGACATATCAAAACCTTGATGATCTAAATACTCCCAAGATTTTTGACCAATATAATTTCTAAAATCTAAAAAATCATTATCAGCTGTTAGTGGTGCTGAGTGATATGATCTTCCAAAGTCACCAAACTTTTTTATATGTGCTCTAGCTTCTGGATTATTTTTAGCATCTTTAATATATTTATTGGATGTTTTAGTTAATGATTTTACAAACTCTGGTTTTTGTTCATTCCAAATAGTAGTGTTAAAATAATTATTTATATACATAAGAGTCCTTTCTTAAAGAGTTAAATAATATATTACCTGATATAGAAATTCTTTTTTTATTACTATTATAAAAAGGGTAAACTTGATGACCGATTGTTGAAGGAAAAAATAACATTCTACCATTATCTTTTTTATTTAATTTAACAGTATTAGTTCTAAGTAGCCCTTGTATATCGGAGTAAGTAAATTCAAAAGTAGAGGCATAATCACCTTCGTTATCAGGTAGGTCTATCCATATTGTATAACTAAAAACACCATCATGATTATGTTGTGGTATAAATTCATATTTTTTTTGATAATTTATCCAAGGCCGATCTATTTTAAATGGTAAATTATTAGTTAAAGTTTTAGTCCTAGATGGATCTAATTTAAAGTTTTGTCTATAGACTGTAATTAATTCTATTAACAAAGAATTTAACTCATTTAAATTTTTTTGATTTTGAACATATCTATGAGTTGCAACACCCTTACCAGATAAGCCTGATTTCATTTCTTTATTACTATTTAAAGCAATCTTACATTCTTTTTTTAATGAATTAAATAATAATTCTGGCAATTTAATATCTAAAAAACCCATATTATTAAAATTTCTAACTGTAGCTTTACCCTGCATTATTTAAATGGTTGTCCTATGTTCCAAACAACAAGACTATATCTTGTGCCTGATGTTACTGGTTTAACTCTGTGCCATACAAAAGAAGGAAACACAATGATAGATCCTTTAGGTAAAATCTCTTTTGCTCTTTTTAAATGTTTAGCTTCATCTCTCATATGTGGATCGTAGTTTCTAAAATCAAATTCTAGTTCTCCACCTCTGTATTCTGAACCATCTGTTAATTGACAAGTCATAGATAGTTTTCGAATCTTACCTTTGTCAGGCCCTTCTTTTTCATAAGGTTTATCCCAAGCATCACAATGCCAATCGTAATATTGATTATGTTTATATTTTGTAAACTGACAAGATTCTGATCTATCCCACTCAAAGTTCCAACCTGCATTTTTATTAGCCATATGAATGTATGGCCGTATTTCTCTATATATCCATTCCTCATTTAACCAAACTAAATCTGATTTTCTTTTTATTTGCATATTTTTAATTTGATCCTTGTTTAATTTTTTCTCATCATATCCACCTGTTCTAGCCATTGATTCTTCTTGTGAATTTGCATAAGCTATTACATCATCACAAAATTTTGGTGTAAGCACACCACTAAAATACCAATAGTAATTAGATATATTCATAGGTTATTGTGTGTACAAAATTTAATGAATCTTTTTGATTGTTAGTTAGATAATACATATTAGTTGATGGAAACAATATAAACATGTTGTTTTTAAGTTCTATATCCCAAGATCTATTTTTACGTCTATTGTCATCATAAAATATTTTAACAAAACAATTTTTAACTTTTACACCGTATAATAATGTATAATCTGGTGAGTTGCGTAAATCTACTGGATCTACAGTTAATAATGGAACTGTAGTTTCGTTTGGTTTATATATATTTCCCCACATATTTTTATTAATTAAAGTAAAATTATGTTCAACACCAATATGTTCTCTTAAATAAGTGTTTAATATATTCCAAGGTTTTGAGTAAGGAAAATCTTTTTTTCGAATTACTGATTTTAATATATCGTTTTGTAGTTTATCTCGATCAATGTCCCAATCTTTAGGCATTGCTACATCACCGTAATATAATGATTGCTCTGTTAAGACTTTCTTCTGCATACCACCACCATTTTTAATTTATGCTAGATCGTCTGTCAAGTCCCAAGTTGTGTTAGCTTCATTCCAAGAATAATTCCACATATGAGTATCAGCTGTATTTTGTGATTCTTGTTCAGTTGTTAATGCTGGAGCATCACCAATTGGTGATTTCCAAGAAGCTGATTCGATGTGTTTTACCCAAGAAGCGTGAGGTTTTTTAGGCCAAAAAATATTATTATCTTCGTCCCAAGTATGACCTATACCTGCATAGTTTCCTCTAAAAGGTGTACCACCATTATTGTGTGTACCACCATATGTATTGTAAGATGTTTGAATCCACATTTCTGCAGGCCAATTATTATGTAATTGTAAATATTCTTGCCCTACTCTTTCGTCTTCAACACCGTCAGCGTTAAGCATATCAGAATTATTTAAAGTTAATACTGATATAACTTTATTGTTAGTTCCTAATTTTGCAAAATGTGCCATAATTATCTCCTATTGAAATTTGTACCTTATCATTACTATACCTGAACCACCTTGACCACCATTTGCTGCTCCGGGATATCTAGCTGCACCTCCACCACCTCCACCAGTATTAACTGTTCCAGAAGTCGCTGCGGGACCAGGGCTAGGAGTATCACCTCCAGTTCCAGGTCCACCACCACCAGATCCACCACTACCACTAGATACTGGTTGTATTAAAGCACCACCGCCACCGCCAGCAAAAAATCTTCCTGCAGGTCCTGGTGTACCAAAACACGCTGAAACTGCTGGTCCTATAAATGCATCGGCTACTTCTGTACCAGGTCCGCCAGTAACTCCTGAACCAGCTGTACCACATGCTCCACCGCCACCGCCACCTGCTCCACCATATCGGCCAAGGGCTCTAGGTCCACCGTTTGCACCTTGAGGAGGACTAACAGGAGGTGTATTTCCTGCTCCGCCTGCCCCACTACTAGTTGGAGTAGAACTTCCACCACCACCTGATCCACCAGCAGCATTTGGTCCACCACCGCCTGCTGATGTTATTGTTGAAAATGTTGAAACGCTTCCTGGAACACTTGGTTGTATAGTACCGCCTGCTCCAACTGCTATTTCAAAACCTCCTGCTACACCTGTAAAACAAGTGCCTGGATAATTAAATCTCATTCCACCAGCACCACCACCACCACCTACATAAGCTGGAGTACTTCCATCAGGAGAACCATTACCAGCTCCTCCACCTGCTACTACTAAATACTCTAATTTATTGGGATTACCTGAAGGACCTGGAGCTGTGCCTGAAACTTGAAAAGTTCCTGGGCCTGTAAAAATATGTGTTTTAAAATCACCAGTAGTTACTTCTGTTCCACCTGTTGCTGCAAAAAATAAAGTTGGTACAAGACCTGCATCAGTATCAACTGTATTAATCCAACCTTGTGTTGAATCTACATACACAAGTTCTAATGTTTGTCCATTTACTGCTCCAGTTAAAGCAGCATTTACACCACTAATTTTTTCTGTTCCATCTGGAGCAATTTCTATAGCATTTGTTCCAAAAGTTCTTGCATAGTCATTAACTGATACTATTGCTCCAGCAGCACCTGCTGGTAAATTAACTGTAAAGCTACCGCCACTTGTATCACAAAAATAACCTTCACCAGCAACTGCTGTAAAAGTTGCAGTTTTTTTAGTTGTAACCCATGATGTTCCACCACTAGCAGCGTCAGCAAAAGTTGGAGGTGCACCTGCACCTGCTGAAGTTAAAACTTGACCACATGTTCCTGTTGCTACTGCAACTGGATTACCACTTGCATCATAAGAAATTATATTTCCATCTGTACCTGGTGCCATTTTTGCTAATGTCACAGCGTCATCTGCAATTTGTGAAGTTGCGATTGTTCCTGTAATATTAGCAGCAGCAACTGTGCCACCTAAAGTGTCTAATGAAATTTCGTTTAAATTTGTTCCGTCAGAATATGCCGCATAAATTTTAGCAGCATCTAAAACAAAACCAGTTCCAGAAGCTGTTTTAATTGTAAGGTTTGTAGGATTAGTTAATCCAGTTGCATCAAAAATATAAAATTTTTCTATACTATCTGGAATAGTACAAATTGTACTAGCAGCAATTGATGCTGTTGCAAATTTGATTACCATATTTCTAGCATTAGAAATAGTTTTATCAGTCATTGCTAAAGCTAAAGTTCCACCACTTGAAAGAGTTACAGTTTCTACGCCTGCAATTGCTTGTTGAATTAAGTTTAAGTTATTATTTGTATTATCTCCCCATGTACCAGCGTTTTCGCCAGTGACCATAAGTTCAAGTTTTAAATCTGTTGAATATGCCGATGTCATAAATTTTTATCTCCTAAATATTATAATTTTACCTTAATCAAGCTGCTAAATCAACTGTTGTCCAAACATTTGTAACACCTGGATTTATCTCTTGCCAAGATGTAATATTAGCATTTCCTATCGAAGCCGTCATTTGAATCCCAGTTACATCAATTCCTGCGGTGCCTTCCACCACTACAGAGCCTATTGAGCTTGATAATTGTAACCCACCTATTTCTACCAGTTGTCCTGGTATTCCAGCATTTTCTCCTAATGACATTGTTATAGATTGACCTAATACTGGTTCAACTGTGGTTTGCTCTAAAGTTATAGTACCCAATGAAGAAGTTATTTGAATTCCAGTTACATCCACTGGAGTTTTTTGACCTACTACTGTGGTTCCTACTGATGCAGTTAAAGTACCGACAGTCGTAACATCAACAGTAGCATCTGCATTTAATGTAAGAGTTCCAATAGTAAAATCTAACTGATCTTCAGCTGCAAAAACTACAATACCAAAATCTCCTACTAATGAAATTAAACCTTGAGTAAGTCCTAATTGTTGTCCAGTAACGTTTACTGTTACATCAGTAAATGCTGTTTCATTTCCAAGACTAGAAGTTAAAGTTTGTCCAGTTAAGGCAACAGAATAATTTACACCCCATGCAAATTCTCCCCACGATGATCTTCCCCAACCTTCTCCAGTCAAAGTGCTTTCATCAATAGTTACACTTCCACTTGATGATGTTATTGAGCTTCCACCTACATTTACTCCAAATCCAGTCACGACTGAGCCTATTGCCATAGACTCTAAACTTCCAGTAAGTTGAACTAAAGCAGATGTTCCTCCAACAGTTGTGCCTTGTAAAGATGTTAATTGCTGTCCGACTACATCTTCTTGATGATCAATTTTTTGAGTTTCATTTCCAATAGTTGATGTTAATGATACTCCTGTGACCGATACATCAATATGACCTTGGTCTCCCCAAACACTATTACCCCAAGATAATCCACCCCAAACATTTGATTCAATATCAAATATTCCACCCATACCAATACCATGCACATAACAAAGATAATAAAAATCAGTTGCTGATGATGGTGTTACTTCTACATAACGAGTAGTAGCAGCATTAAAGTTTGTTGTGTTTACGTAGTTTAAATAGTTAGAGGCACCATCTAAATAATATGTTACCCCTGATGTAAGGTATTGATCTCTGCTTGTAGTTGTAGAAAAAATTAAAGGATGATTATCATTTGAGGCATTACTTTGTTCAAACCTTAAAGTTCCTCCCTCAACCCAATTGACAGTGCCTGGGCCTGTAGCATTTCTGGTTCCGTCTAAATAAAAGACGTTTCCAGTCCCTCCACCATATAAGTTTCCTGAAGCTACGGTTACTGTGTAAGTATAGTTGGCCATAGCTTCAAGACCCTAAATTAAGCTAATCTTAATATTGCAGCAGATGTTGTGAACGCTGGAAATTGAATTGTAAATGTTCCAGAAGTTGCAGTTTTATCTCCACCAAAATCTAACACAGCAACAGCATCAGTAGTATTTGAACCACCATTTGTAGTTGTGTTATAGATTAATGCACCTCTTGCAGTAAGAGTTACTCCTATAAAAGATAGATCAGCAAAATCAGTAATTGCTACAGATGAAGATACTTTTACACCTTGATTGACAAGTGCTTTACCACCTGCAACATATCCACTTGAAGTTACTTCAGTGTTTGATCCACCACCTGGGTTAGTAGAGTAGTTTGCTGTTGATTTTCCTAAAGTCGCTGAACTTGTATACATCGCTAGTTTATATGTATCTGTTGATGCATCAAAATCGTGACTGCCTTGTAGTAATTCTTTTTTAAAAGAATCACAGATTGCATTAGTTGTTATTGCCATAATTATTCTCCTTAATTAATTTATGGACTCGGAGAATCGACTTTGACTCTTGGTACTCCGTCTTGATATTCTCCTCGTCTTCTTCTACCCATTTGTTGTAGGGCAAAATTTTGTGTTTCTTCATTATACTTTGAATTATAGAGGTTGTATAGATTGTCAGGCCCCTTTAGAAATCTAAAAGCCTCTGATAATACTCCATGTAATAACATGGATTCTTGGTTTGTAGATAGAAAAGTATTTGTTGTACTAGTAAATTCTGGAGGAGATTTAATATAATTTAATTGAACTGTATCTGCAGTTGCTGGTGTAGGAGCCACTAAAATAACTGGTCCTTGTTGAACATTATCCTCCCAGTTTGCCCAATATTTAGGAGTTCCTGTCACTGTATCATTTGGAGCAAATTCTGAAATAAAACTAGTATCTCTTTTTTCTAAAAAAGTTCTGTTATCACTGCTATCTATAACTTGCACTGATCTTACAATAATAGCATCAGCAGGTAAAATTACATATCTGTTTCCAGCTGTAAAATTTGAAGTAGCATATTTTCTTAAATCATCGTAATCAACTTTACCAGCTATATCTAATTCTACTGATTTAATAAAGTCTTGAATAATTGCATCAGTCAAAACATTACTATCTACTTCTGTATAATTTCTCACTTGAGTTAAAAAATTTGCGTATGTAATAGCCATTATGTAATACTAACCCCCACAGAACCTAGTGATGCTTTAAGCTGCCTTCTTCTATTTTGTAATGAAGGATCTTCTGGAAACATACTATGTATAGTTGTTGTGATTCCATTTGAAGTTACTTCAAAGTCTTGAGTTCTAAATGCAAAATCTCCTGGTAAAGAAAGATTAGCAACCCCTACAAATATTCCACCAGAATCTGCAATAGTATCATCATTTGGGGCTTGTGGATTTATAGTTGATATATCTGTTGGTTGTTGAAACTTCATAGTTCTTGGATTTTGTAAAGCTACAGCATCTGCTTTGTGATAAGGTGGATCAATCTGAGGATGCTTTGGTTCAAACTCTGATATATGTACTAATGCACCAGTCCACTCTTTTACCATTTCTCTATAGGGAAATGCTTGACCTGATCTATCAGATATAGCTAGTGATCTTTTTCCACTTGCAAAACTCATTATACACCATCTCCAAAATAAGTTTGAGGAGAAATATAAACTGAAGTTCTTGAACCATCTTCATTTAATGCTCTTAATAACTCATCCTCATAAAGTTGTTTTAATAATTGAATTCTATCTGGAGATTTTTTTTGTGATAAATAATATGCAAGACCAGAACACATGCATGGTAAAAATCTAAAAGGAACATCTGGATTATTTGTGTAAGATCCAGCATCTTCAATTCTATCAATTGAATAATATTTTAATGTTGTATAAGTAGATGCATTTGGAGCAAGATATAAACTTATTGTTGGTTGTGTTTGTCTATCAACAAAATATTGAGAGGGTTGTCCAGTTGTTAATTTATTAGGTAAAGCAGAGTAAGCTGATCTATCAATTTTTGTCAAAGCAACATCTTGTGTACTTGCAGTTCCAAAACCAGTTATATTCTGTACTGGTACACCTGCTACATGAGCCACGGCTAACGAACCACGAGCTCCTCTAGTTGCTCCACTTAATGTGTTTCCAGCTTTTCCAGTGTAGGTAATAAACTCTAATCCTATTTGAATTGTTCCACTTGATGCAAATCCAGTAGAATCTGTAAGTACAACGCTTGTTGCAACATTAGTTAAAGCAGTATTTAAAGTTCCATTTACTGCACCACTAGAAGAAATATAAGCTTCTAAAACATCATTAACTTGAGTAGGAACTGAGTATGTTGCAACTCCAGCAGTAAATTGAATTTGATTCATTTTTACTTTCCAAAGGTGAACACCTCTGTTACCCCATTCTGAAAATAAAAGATTTAAACTTCGTCTAGCACTTCTTATGTCATAACCACTATTGGTTCGAATACCACATCTCTCGTATGCTTCTTCAATAATATCATCAATCTGTAGATCGAATGCTGTAGTTCCTGACGTTGCCATAATTCATTACATTATATCTTTATAATAATCTAAAGTCTTTCCCTGTGGTAATTGTTCATCTTGTAAACCCATACCTGATGATCTTGCTGCACCATAACCTAAAGTTGATTTAGCCTCGCCACCCATATCTCGACTTAAATAATTTAAAGCTGGGCTCATAGCTAATTTTGTTTTAGCATATTTTTTTCCAACTTCTTTAGCTTTTTTATCTTTTGCTAATACTGCAACTCCTATAGAAGCTTTCATCATCTTAAAATCTTCACCAGATATTTTACCATCTTTATTTTTGTCTAATTTTTTTTGACCACCTTTAAGCATTTTTCCTCCTTTTGCTTTTATTAAATCTTCATGCATTTGTTTTGTTGTTGTTTTACTTAATCTTTTCTTTGTAGCTTTAATTCTAGCTTTTGCTTCCTTTGAAGGTGTAGCTGTTTTATAAACAGCTTCTGCTGCTAATAAACCTAATCCAATAGGAGTAGTTGCTCTTGCTACTCTTCCAAGAGTTGCTAACCTTTTAAAATTTTTAGCTGTTTTAGCAGTCACTAATGCTTTTGATGTACTTGGTAATTTTTTACCAGATAATAAAGCTTTAGTTTTTTGACCTTTTTGAAATGCCTTAAATTCAGATGCTTTCGGATATAATGCTCCTTTAGGAGCACCCCTATCTTTAGAAAGTATACTTGAAAGTGTAGGCATTTTAAATGATGAAGCTTTATCAACACCTTTACCTAAACTAGTATCTACTTTTCTAAAAGCTGCTTTTAATTTATCTGATAATTTCTCTGCCATAATTCTCCTAAATTTCTATCATACCACCATAATACTTCTTGGTAAAGGTACTCACATTTGTAGGTTTACCACCAACACCTTGTGCTTTACTTCTTTTTCTCACAACGGCACTCTTTTTTTGAGAGTCTGTCATCCTTGATGCTTTTGCAGCAGGGACGCATTTTGGATAAGATCTCTTTTGATCGGCTGCTAATTTTGAACGACCACAAGGTGCGTAAGAACCATCTTTTCGTTTGCTTCCAATATCTACCCATTTTTGATCAAACCATTTTTTAAGACTCATTAGAATACGCCTTTGAAACCTTTTCCTCTAATCGCTGCTCCCGTTCCTCTGGCTTCTCCACCACACATCATGCCTTTAGCCTCAATTGATTTATTTTCTTTGAAATTTGCTCTATCTAAATCATCCCCATATTTTCTAGCATCAAAAGGATTATCAAATGTTTTTTCTTTTTTCTTATATTTCTTTAAAACATCTTTTGCTTTTTTAGCCATCGATCATTCCTTTATAATAGTTTGTTAAACTTTTGTTAGATACTTTATGACCAGCTAAATCGCCTTTCATATAGCTACCATCGTAAGATTGTAATTTTTGTGCAAATTGTCCATCAGAAGCTTTTACAACTGATTGTAAACTTTTAG
>Ga0209337_1003893_pt1 | contig 10439 bp, 4 predicted proteins | sample LinPmetageLP53_FD_184044 | JGI IMG/M metagenome (GOLD analysis project Ga0209337, IMG submission 184044) | Marine viral communities from the Pacific Ocean - LP-53 (SPAdes) (version 2) | ecosystem: Environmental > Aquatic > Marine > Oceanic | place: Pacific Ocean | collected 2010-02-08 | reverse complement strand
TGTGCGTTATTCTTATGCTGATTCTCCTTACGGACCATTTACAGAAGGTGAGAACAACCCCATTCTTGGCACCAATGAAGATCAAACGGTGCATGGACCAGGGCATCATTCTGTTTTAAAGGAAGGCAACGATTATTATATCGTATATCATAAACATGATTACCCTTTTACTGCTGGAGGACTTTCGCGACAAGTGAGTATCGATAAAATGATATTTGAAAACGATTCCACCATAAAAGCAATTGTACCAACAAGTAAAGGAATAGTTGATTTTGTAAAGTCTACTGTACCAAAAAATATTGCCTTTAAGGCAAAAACAACAGCTTCATCGTATTATCATTTAAAATCGACGCAATACGATTATACCTATCAGCCTTCTTATGCTACTGACACCAATAACGCTACAATGTGGAAGGCTGCAGATAATTCATTACCTCAAGATTTAGTCATTGATTTAGGGAAAGCCCAAAAGATAAAAAGAGTGATGACACAATTTGAATTTGCTACCTATTATTATCAGTATACATTGGAATATTCAAAAGATGGTCAAAATTGGAAGCTGTATGCCGACAAATCGGATAATCGTATGCCTGGAAGTCCAATGATTGATGACAATAATGTGACAGCCCGTTATCTTAAACTAACCGTATTAGGGACTGAGAAAACAGGACTTTTTGCAGCAGTTTGGAATATGAAAGTCTATAGTGATTTGTTTGAAATTCCTTTACAATTACAAAATAAAAAATCGACAGAAGGTCCAGGACAGCTGAATAGTAAAAAGGTATTAGCTAGTATTGATGCCAAAAGTATTTCTGAGGATGATCTTGCCAAAGGATACGCTAACAAGGGATCAATTGGGGGTGCTTTTATAAAAAGTGGGGATGTTTCTTTAACCAAAGATAAGAAAGGCGTTACAGCCTTTAATTTTGTTAAAGGGGCTTTAATACTAGATCAGCCTGTACCCAAAAGCTTGGCATGGAATGGGGCATATACCGTAGCCACTTGGGTGAAAAACCCAACTATTGAAAAGGGGGATGAGTGTCTTTTTACATGGTGCGATAGACGGGCATTAGGGTTGCCAAATAGTTATACGGCTATGCACTATAACAGTAGTGTTTATGGTGCATCGGCACATTTAGATGGTCAATATGATTTGAAATATAACACGGTTCCGGAGGCCAACCAATGGCATTATTTGGTATTGACCTTCGATGGTGTAGTTGAAAAAATATACGTGGATGGTGTTTTAGACAATTCTCATAATATGGCCCTATCATCTCAAATTGAAAATGCTAAAATTAGGATAGGTGCTTCAGATATTGGAGAGAATTTTACCGGGTATATGGCATCGCTTAAACTATATGATTATGCCCTTAGTTCAGAAGAGATTTTGAAACAAATGGAAACAACAAAACCTTAATGCCAAAGGAAGATGAGAAGGGTAATTAAATTATGCTTTAGTGCATAATTGAAATGAGCCTTGAACAACCCTCCGTATTCGTAAAAAGTCAGAGGGTATTTAGGAGTGTAAATGGATTGTGAAAGTTAGAAAATTTTTGGTCTTTTTTTATTTAGAGGATAAAGCGTTTGTAGTATCCTTTAGCTTTTTTAATTAGGCTATTGATAGCGAAGGGATATGTTTTGAATTAAAGCGTAAAGCCAATAAGATGAAAAAGAATTTTACAGTTTTGTTTTTTTTAGTACTATCGGGTTGGGTACACCCTATGGAGACCAACCCCAAAGTAACTCCTAATACTCGTTTTTCTAAAATCAAAATCAATGAACAACCTTCCCGTATTGAAATACGTTTAATAGGAGCTAAGAGTCTTCGAGTAACCGTAATACCAGATATTTATAAAAAGAAAATACCAAATCACCCAGCGCTATCGACCCAATTGGATAGTACTGCTGTACTGGTTATTTCTGAATTGGAAACTTTGCAGACCAAGACTATTGGAGATTTTAAGGTACAGCTAACGAAAGATCCTCTTAGCCTTATTATTTATGGAAAAACAGGAAATAAAATTCAGGAACTGAATTTTTTACCTAATGGGAATGTAAGCTTTATGATTGGAGATGCTCCTGTTTTGGGGATGGGAGAAGGAGGTCCTAAACCACCCAAAGAAGAAAATTGGCGGAATTTACCAATTGAATATGACAGAAGGGGGCGTTATCATAAAATGGTTCCGCGTTGGCAGAGTGATGCCTATGGTTCTCGAAATCCTGTTCCATTTCTTCTGGGTACCGCTGGATGGGGGATATTTGTTGTTTCGCCATGGGTAGAGATAGACCTTACAGATCCCAAAAAAGGCGTTTTTGTTCCAAGTAAACTCGAAAATACAACTTTAGAAAAACAATCTGAAGCCAATCAGTCTAAGAATCTAGGGAAGGGTCTTCCTCCAAACGCTGCGATTGTTCCAGGTTTGTTCGACCTAATTGTAATGGATGGGAGCAATCCTAAAACCTTAATGAAAGAAATCAGTACCATCACAGGTCCGGCGGTAATGCCGCCACTATGGACTATGGGTTATATGCAGTCTCATAGAACGCTGAAAGATGAGGATCAATTAATTGAAATAGTAGATGATTTTAGAAAAAAAGAAATCCCTGTAGATGCTGTTATTTATTTAGGAACTGGCTTTACACCTAGGGGATGGAATACCATGCAGCCCTCTTTCGACTTCAACCCTGAGGTTTTTAAAAGGGGAGGTGCTAGTGTTATCCAAGATTTACATGAGCGTCATGTAAAAGTAGTCCTGCATATGGTGCCTTGGGATAGGGCTCAATTGCCCACCTTGCAAGGAACTATTCCTCCAAAAGAAGGAGAACCCCTTGATAATTCACACTTATTACCTTATTGGGAGCAACATGTTGGTCTTGTAAAAGCGGGGGTGGATGCCTTTTGGCCCGATGAAGGTGATTGGTTTGATCTTTTTGAACGAATCAAGAGGCATCAATTGTATTATCAAGGACCGCTATATACTACTCCTAATGTACGACCCTGGAGCTTGCATAGAAATGGCTATCTGGGCATAGCACAATGGGGGGGATGGGTTTGGTCTGGTGACACACAATCAGCATGGAAGACCCTAGAAGGGCAGATTTCAGTTGGTATCAATTACTCCTTAAGTATTTCTCCTTATTGGGGTTCTGATATTGGTGGGTTCTATCCAAATCCTGAAAAAACAGGGGAGTTATATGCGAGATGGTTTCAGTTTGGCGCTTTTTGCCCTTCCTTTAGATCACATGGTCGAACTTGGTTTACTTCACTACCTTGGGGTTTTGGTTTATCGGATATGGGTATAGTGGAGGCTAGCAATTCAAACAGCACAAGTCAAGAAGAAATCAAACGCAATTCACCTCTGCCTGAGGCGATGAATGATCCAACTATAGAACCTGTGACAAAAAAATATACGGAACTTAGGTATCAGCTCCTTCCGTACAACTATTCATTGTGTTGGGAAGCTCGGAATTTAGGATTGCCTATGATGCGTGCCTTGTGGTTACATTATCCGAAGGACAAAGAAGCTAAGAAGATTGGAGATGAATACTTATGGGGCTCAGATCTGTTAATTGCTCCTATTTATCAGCAAGGAGCGACTACCAGAAACGTATATTTACCCAAAGGAAAATGGTATGATTGGTGGACTATGGAAGTACATGATGTTCAAGGAACTTATATCACTAAGGAAGTAGATCTAAGCGCGATGCCTATATATGTACGTGCTGGTGCTATTATCCCTTTTGATCCCATAAGGCAATATACTGAAGAGCAGGTGGATGAACCAATGACCTTAAGAATTTACAGCGGAGCTGATGGCGTCTTTTCTCTTTATGAAGATGATGGTAAATCTCTTGATTATTTAAGTGGGCAATATAGAATTATCCAATTTAAATGGGATGATGACAAACGCCAACTAACTATCGAAACCCTTAAGGAAATGACATCTAATAAATCAAAAGTTATGAATGTTGTATTATTTCCAGAAGGGATTAAAAAGCAGGTGAAGTTTACAGGAGCGAATACAAAGTTGTCTTTTGAATGAGGTGATGAAAAAAAAGGAGTTGTTTTTTCCGTAAAAAGTGTTTTTGAATACAGCCAAAATACGCTTGTATTTCCAAAAGTAAAGCAATCAGTACATTGATTTTATTGCAGTGATTAGGGCTTATAAGCAACATTTGACTTGTTCTAAGACGCTAGGTATAAGTTGTGTCTAAATAGTAAATTACCTCGGGGCAAGCCCAGGAGGCATGTAATGGAAATTCATGATTAATTTCGACGCAGGCGTCTGAGCATTTACATCTCGATTATCGAGTAAAACAAATACCAATTTAATTTTATCGCATAAAATGTAAGGCCTCCAAAAGGTAGTTTTTTTGAGTAATCAGCGGTAATTTAAGAAATATGCCACTCATTTTTTGGTTAATTATTACAAAATAATGGGTAATTAAATCCGGCTTAAAAAATTAAACTATTCCTAAATTGCTAGAAGCTTATTTTTTGTAAAAGCTTTTTTATGAAGTCAAGATTTGTAAAATTGAATAATCCTTCAGGAATCAAAAAATCCCAAATTAGCAGAAAAAGAACATTTGCTCATTAAAGTAGAAAAATAAATGAATACTGTACATCTTAAAAAGGCAATACAATGTGCTTCCTTAGTAGTGACGCTTTTTTTTGTGGAACAGATTCAGGCGCAAAGTATAATAGATAAACAAAAAACTTTGGATCAATTTACATTTTGGGCGAACCAAGATTGGGAGTGGTATAAAGAAAATATTCCTTTTTTAGAAACACCGGACCATGAGATTGATAAAACCTATTACTATCGCTGGGATCTAATGACAATGCATTTAGTATATGGATCACCAGAGAGTGGATATGCGTCTACCGAGTTTATCGATAGGCCATGGTGGTCCGGTGCATTTGGTACGATTAGTTGCCCTGCTGGGCATCAATTGTATGATTTTAGATGGTTAAGAAATCCAAGATTTGTAAAAGAGTATGCTACGTTTTGGTTCAAAACCCCAGGAGCTCAGCCTTTAAATTATACGAATTGGATTGGTGATGCAGTATGGCAGAGTTATAAAGTGACTAGAGATTTTAAATTTGTAACCAACCTATTAAATGATCTTAAGTATGATTATCATAGTTGGGAAGAAAAATTTTGGGTAGCTGAAGAAGGTATGTTTGCTTGGGATGGTATGCATGACGGTATGGAAACCAATATTAACAGTAGACAAACTCCCGCATGGTTTGATGGAGCTCCAGGCTATCGCCCAACTTTGAATGCTTATTTGTGGGCAGAGGCCGAAGCTATCGTTAATGTTGCTCAATTAGTGAAAGATCAAGCTATCATAAATGAGTTTAAGCATAAGGCTGCTATTATTAAATCAAACTTACAATCTAAAAATTGGGATCCTTCAAGAAACTTTTTCTTTCATCGTTTTCAAAAAGATGAGATTACAGCAGATAAAAAAGATACGATACGAGCAAATACGCTTACCTATCAAGATGGAAAATATAAAGGAAGCCCTCATGGAAGGGAGTTAATGGGCTATGTGCCTTGGTATTTTAATATGATAGATGACACTAAAGAATTTGCCACTGCATGGCAATTTTTAATGGATCCCGATTATTTTTATGCCGATTTTGGTCCTACTGTTGTAGAGCGTCATGATCCTTTATTTTTAATTGCTGAAAGATGTTGTGTTTGGAGTGGTAATTCGTGGCCTTTTGCGACCTCACAGACTTTAAAGGCAATGTCTAACGTATTAAATAATTATAAAAAAGTAGACGAGGTTTCATCCGAAGACTTTTTTGAGCTTTTTAAAATATTTGCTGTAACGCATCGAAAAGACGGTAAACCCTATATCGCAGAGGCTTTGCACCCTGATACGGGCTCCTTTGAGGGTCATGATGTAGTAGGACATAGCGAGCATTATTCACATTCTTCTTATGTTGATTTAGTTATTTCTGATTTAATTGGTTTAAAAGCGCAAGCTGACGACTCTATCGTTGTAAAACCACTTATACCAAAAGAATGGGATTATTTTGCGCTCGAAGATGTGCCTTATCATGGACATTCTATAGCTGTTATCTGGGATAAAACAGGAAAAAGGTATAATAAAGGCCAAGGACTTCAAATCATTTCAGAGGGTAAAACCATTGCTTCAGCAAGTACGGTAAGTGCGTTAAAAGCTTATATTCCGTATAAGGAAATAATAGAACAAGAACCTAAGTTGGTTAATTATGCTGTTAATAATAGTAGTAATTATTATCCAAATGCAATCGCATCCTTTCCTGGGATTAGTCATCCTATTCCTAAAATAAATGACGGACAATATTGGTATTTAACGCCAACCACAAACCAATGGAGCAATAGCTATTCCGAAGAAAAACAAGATTGGGCTGGAATAGATTTTGGAACAGAAAGAGAGATAGTGAAAGTCGTTGTTTATTTTGTAGCGGATGATAATTCCATTAAAGCCCCTAAATCGTATACACTTGAGTACTGGGATGGTCAGCAATGGAGGGCGGTACCTAACCAAAAGCAACAATATGAAACGCCTATGGCGCGAAAAGGGAATACCATTACTTTTGCTAAATTAACAACGAGTAAAATTCGTATTTCGTTTACTCCAGAACAAAAATACAATGTTGGTATTAGTGAGATGGAAGCATGGGGAACAGCTCAATTTCCTATCTCAGTACCTGCTGATATTTCTACCCATAACAATTTAGGACATGCAAGTGCTTCATATACATCACAATTTGACGATGTAAATACCATTGTTGATGGTAAAGCAGATAAAAATGGCAGATGGACCGCTTTTGAGTCCCCAAATAAATCAGACTGGATACAAGTAGTTTTTGATAATAAGAAAGTTGTCGATACCGCCTATTTGTATTTATTTGAAGATGCTAATATGCTACCGCCAGCAAAAACGACAATTCAATATTGGAATGGGAATTCATGGAAAGAGGTTAAAAACAAAAAAATGATACCAGAAAAGATGGTTGGCAATGCGCTGAATATGATAAAATTTAATGAAATTAAATCAGATAAATTCCGCGTGGTGATGGTGCACAGTCCAGGTAAGTATAGCGGTGTTTATGAGCTTGAATTTTTTAAGAACTCCAACTAAAAACCATTATGATGATGAAGGTTGCTCCTTGTAGTACAGATCTAATAGAATTATCCAAAAATTTCGAATTAGGCGCATCAACTTCTGAGATTTTATTTTTCACATCCTTAGATCACATCCGCTGCAAGATTTGGTTGTGGTACGCTATATTTCTAAATTTAACCTAAACTCAAATGATACAAAACAGCACCCTTATACAATTGTTGAGCTTTACAATTTACTTGTCCTTTTGCATGGTTTTCTCACAAGAAAAAGCCAGTAAGGAACTATACCTTCCTTCAAAAGTATGGATGGTGCCTGAAGGAAATGATTATAATGATCCCAATAGCGATTATAATTTTGACCATATGGTCACTTCGGAAAATATCGCCATCTTTTGGCACAAAGGTTATGGTAAAGATCCTACGTCTAATGAAGATGCCTCCGAAACATTCAATCCAGAACGAATGCTAAGTGAGTGTGAGCGAATCTATCAGGCCTATGTACATGAATTAAAGTTGGTGGAAGCAGGTAATTCACTTACGGATTCCTATAAGGTTTTAGTATATGTATTTAAGGGAGAAGAGCAAACAGCCTTTGGTGGAGGTGAAGATGATAAAGTTGGAATTTTCTGGACTCCCGCAGTTCGTGTTCATAAAGAGCCTTATGGTGTTTTGGCTCATGAATTAGGACATAGTTTTCAGTATTTAAGTCGTGCAGATGCAGGGAAAGGACCTTCTGGCGCCATACAAGAAATGTCTGCACAGTACATGCTATGGCAGGTATATCCTCATTGGATGACTTTTGAGAATTATCATTTGGTGGATTATTTAAAAGGGACGCACTACGGTTTTTTACACCCGTACAACACATACCATTCACCTTATGTGATTGAATATTGGTCACAAAAGCATGGAAAAGAATTCTTTGGTAAGTTGATGCGGAATACAGAAAAAGGTGAAGATGCAGTTATGACCTACAAACGTTTAAATCATCTTTCACAGGAGCAATTTAATGATGAAATGTTTGATGCCTCAAGAAGATTTGTTACTTGGGATTTAACTAGGATTGAAGCTGTGGCTAAACCATATGCCAATAGCCATTTTACCAAAGTAAATCAATTGAAGAATGGCTGGTATGAGGTTGATACGATGAATTGTCCTCAAAATTATGGTTATAATGCCATTCAGCTTAAGATTCCTGAATCGAAGGCAACCCTAAGATTAGATTTTAAAGGTATTGCTGGAGCTGATGGCTTTGAGAAAGTAAAAATTGAAAAGGCAGGATGGCGCTATGGTTTTGTTGCTCAATTACAAAATGGAGAACGGGTTTATAGTGAAATTTTCAAAGCGCCTAAGGATAAAGTCACTTTTAAGGTTCCAAAAACTACAGCTTACCTCTGGTTGGTGGTGAGTGGAGCTCCTACCGAACATTGGTCTCGACCTAATAGATGGGGTAGAAATGCTGATAAGACTCCAGATGAACAATGGCCTTATCAGTTTAACGTAAAGGGTACCGATATTTTGAATTAATGCTGTTTGTATCACATAAATCTAACGATGTTGGATATCAAAATGCTAAGTTTAGTGAGAAAATTTTTTTCAATATTTTAAAATGAAATGATATGAAGCTTGTTTTGTCCCTAATTTTTGTTTTTGTAGTTGCCGTTTCGCTGCGGAGCCAAACTCATCCGTTGACAAATTCTTATATGGATGCCAGAATTTCCGCAAATGGTATGATTGGCCTTACAAGTCCTTCTGATGCTTTTGAAGCCAATATCATAAAAGGAAGTGGCTTTGGGCGTGCTCATGTTTTTTATCGCGTTCCAGAGGGAGAATGGCTTTCGATCAACCAATACAATACCACTTTTCAAAAAAATGAAGATCAATCCCTTAGTTATATGGCAAAGATGGGAGGTTGGTCTATTTTGGATTTCTGGATCCATTTTGCAGAAAACACTTCCAATAGCCAAAACAAGTTATACCTTTTTATGAACCATACGATAAATTATGAAAATACGTGAAAGTTAAATTTTTAGAGTTTACAAAAAGTTTAAAATTTTAGAATAAATTGGGAGCCCCCCGAACCTATTTATTCCCTAGTGCATTGCAGAACAAGTAAAAGAAGACGAAACATATATAAGCATTGGATAAAAGCTATTCGTATTTCTTATGTATAGGATTCCTATTTTTAATAGAACAAACAAAATGAATAATCGGAGAAATTATATCAAAAATACCAGCATTTTCTGGAGTGTTTTCATCAGTTTAATGGTTGGATGCATAAAAGCTAATTCACAGAATGAGGAGTTACCAAATGCTTTAAAAAGTGTTTTAGAGATTACATTAAATCCTAAAGAAACCATTCAAACCATACATAATTTTGGTGCTTCCGATGCTTGGGCAACACAAACGGTAGGAGCCAATTGGCCAGTAGCTATTAAAGAAAAAATAGCCACCCTATTATTTAGTTCGGCAAACAAAGCAGATGGTAGCCCAGAAGGAATTGGACTAACCGCTTGGCGTTTCAATATTGGGGCAGGAAGTGCAGAACAAGGTGAAGATAGTCAGATTGAAAGCGAGTGGCGGCGGTCAGAGAGTTTTTTAAATTCGGATGGCACCTACAATTGGAACAAACAAGCGGGTCAAGTCTGGTTTTTGGAAAAGGCCAAAACACTAGGCGTAAAAACGTTTGTTGGTTTTGTGAATAGTCCGCCTGTTTTTTTTACCAAGAACGAAAAAGCGTGGTCTGATGATGGTAAATCTTCTAACCTAAAAGAAGAGAATTATACAAAATATGCCATTTTTTTGTCGGAAGTTGTAAATGGAGTACAGCAAAAAACGGGCATCACGTTTGATTATATAAGTCCGTTTAACGAACCCCAATGGGAGTGGAAGTGTTGTAAGCAAGAAGGCTCTCCTTGGAACAATGAGGAATTATTCAAAGCCATAAAAGCAATAGACGCTTCATTTCAAAAAAACAAGGTCTCTTCTAAAATAGAAATTCCCGAAACTGCACATATCGAATACATGTATTCCGAAGATAAAAGACCAGAGAGCAGATCTAATCAAATCGCCTATTTTTTTGATGAAAATTCCCCAGGGTATGTGGGGAATTTAAATTCGGTTGCTCATAAAGTTGCCGGTCATAGTTATTTCACTACATGGGATAAAAATGCCTTGATAAACCATAGAAAGGCACTTGACGAGAAAATAAAAACTGTAGACCCTTCTCTAGAGTATTGGATGTCGGAATATTGTGTTTTAGAAGATAATGAAGTAATTAAAGGAAGTGGGCGCGATTTAGGCATTGCA
>Ga0209337_1003891_pt1 | contig 10443 bp, 9 predicted proteins | sample LinPmetageLP53_FD_184044 | JGI IMG/M metagenome (GOLD analysis project Ga0209337, IMG submission 184044) | Marine viral communities from the Pacific Ocean - LP-53 (SPAdes) (version 2) | ecosystem: Environmental > Aquatic > Marine > Oceanic | place: Pacific Ocean | collected 2010-02-08 | reverse complement strand
TACTGGCTCAGGTAAGTCAACTATTCTTAGAGAGATCATGCACCATCACTTGAGCGAAGGACGTTCTGTTGGTGCTATCATGCTAGAAGAAGCGCCTAAAGAAACTATTGATGATATGATTAGTTTGCAGCTTAGTAAACCAGTTCGTGCTATTCGTGCTTCACGCATGATGAACGAACTGAGAAATAAAATGGGAAAAGACCCAATTGATATTGAGATTGTCGATGATCTAACCGATGAAGAGTATGCTGCTGCACGTCATCAGCTTTCTCAAACTTCTTTTTATGTATACGATCATCTAGGTAATAGCGCCATGACTAATCTTCTTGCACGTATGGAATTTATGGCAATCTCTCTCGGTGTTGAGGTTATTGTTCTTGATCACATTACGGCTGCCGCTGCTGGTCTTATGGGACTTAACGGTAAAGATGTAGACGGTGGTTCTAACGAACGTATTATTATTGATAGTATCATGAAAGAGCTTCGCGCATTGTGTGTACGCACTGGTGTTCACATTGACATTGTGTCGCAGCTTAAGAAGACAGACAAAGCTTATGAAGAAGGTAACCGTATTACCTTGCAAGATCTTCGTGGCTCTGGTGCTCTTGCATCTGTGCCCAACACCGTGATTGCACTCGAACGCAATCGACAAGACCCTGATCCTATTGTCAGCAATACTACTATTGTTCGAGTACTTAAGAACAGACTTACTGGTCGTTGTGGCATTGCATCTGCATTGTTCTACGACCGCGCCACTTCAAGGCTTGAAGAAAAGGACTTTGCGTTTGGAGATGATGGTGAAGTTATGTTTGAGGCCAACCCCTTTGGGGAAGGCAAGTCCATTAATGAGGATTAAATGCTATGGAAATCATCTGGGACATCGAGGCAAACGGCCTCGCGTATACCACGGTCGATAAAAAAGGAAACTGTATACCACAAGCCGACAGAGTTTGGTGCATCGTGGCAAGAGAGGCAGGCACAGAGAGAGTCTACACGTACGGCCCCAACGACATCGAACGGGGCATTGAATTTCTTAGCCGCGCTACTCTTTGGATTGGTCATAATCTTATCGGGTACGACATCCCCGTTCTTTCTAGATTTGGCCTTACTCGTAGCTGTCCTGTACTTGATACTCTCGTCGTATCTAGATTAATGTACCCTGATAAAAGAGATGTGAAGTTCCCTCTTCATAATAAGAAGGGGGTTCATTCACATTCTCTTGAAGCATGGGGCAGAAGACTCGGAGAAGATAAACAAGATTATCAAGGCGGTTGGGAAAATTATTCTGAAGAAATGATGGATTATTGTATACAAGATGTAGCTGTAAATGAAAAAATTTATAACTATCAAAAACCTTGGGTACAAGAAAACAAAAAAGTTACACAATTTGAGCATCTTGTTGGTCACGTTTGTGCTGATATGACAAAGAATGGTTTTGGTTTTGATTGTGATGCAGCAAGTAAACTTCAACAAGAATTGTTGTGTACTAAAGCTGACATTGAAGATAACCTACAACAAATTTTTCCTACTGTAACTGAAGAACGGTGGTCAGAAAAAACCGGTAAGAGATTAAAAGATAAGATTACAATATTTAACCCAGCTTCTACTAAACAAATAGCTGAACGGTTTAATATAAAATATAGTTGGAAAGCACCTGTTAGTGAAAAAGGTAATCCTAATTGTGATACTAAGGTATTAAAGTCATTAAAGTTTCCAGAAGCCCGCTCTATCCTTGAATACCGTGATGCCCAGAAGTTGCTGGGTATGGTGGACGATTGGATGTTGCGGGCTTGTGTTTCTGGTTCTAGTACTATTCATGGTAATTTTAATCACCAAGGTGCAGCAACAGGCAGGGCTACTCATTCGCAGCCTAATGTTGCTCAAGTAGACAAGAATCCTAAATCACGTAGTTTATGGAAACCTCATAAAGGAGACGTACAGGTAGGCTCTGACCTTAGTGGTTTAGAGCTGCGTATGCTTGCCCATCAGATGGCTGAGTTCGATGGCGGTGAATACGCTAAAGAAATCCTTGAAGGTGACATCCATACTACCAATATGAATGCCGCAGGTTTGAGCGATAGAGACCAAGCAAAAACTTTTATTTACGGTTTCCTATATGGTGCTGGTTCAGAAAAGATTGGTCAAATCGTTGGCGGTAATGCTCGTGATGGTCAACAACTTAAAGATAAATTCCTAAGGCGATTGCCTGCACTTAAGAAAGTAATTCAAAATGTCCAATTTCAGTCGGCGAAGCATGGTTCTGTTGTATTGTTGGATGGTAGGCGTGTTCCTGTTAGAAGTGACCATGCAGCTCTTAACACATTGCTACAAGGAAATGGTGCAATTGTTTCTAAACTCTGGCTTGTATTGGCCCACAAGCATCTTTCCTCCAAGGGGGTAAAGTTTATGGGTTGGATTCATGACGAGATTCAAGTGTCATGTAGTTCTTCTATTGCTGATAAGGTAGGCAAAGCTCTTGTTTTAGCAGCACAAGAAGCTGGCAAAAAACTTAATGTAAGAATGCCAGTAGATGCAGAGTATGTTATTGGAGAATCATGGGCAGATACCCACTAGAAATAACTTTTTATGAGGGAATAGAATCTCTTAAATGGCACAAAATATTTAAAATGTTTTTTCAATGTGAAAGATATTATCATATTGGTATAGGATCTGGGGACTATGAGATATTTGTAACACCTCACAGAAAACCTATTATGTTTAAAAAGAAAAGATTACATAAAATCTGGAAACCTCACTTAATAATACAATTAAAAGATATAGAAGTAACGCCCGATAACCTTAATGATTATATACCAGAAAATTTTTTCCCACATCATCCCATAATTACGTGCGTTTGCTGTGTGTTAGAATCTACGTTTATATGTCCTTGGAGGCCAGATAGTTGTTCTACTTTAGTTTGTATTGTGCTAAATAAATTAGGTATAAATATACCCTTAACCTCTAGCCCCAGAAAAATTAGGAGATGGCTTGATGAAAATAATTGCATTTACCGGCAGAGCTACAGTAGGTAAAACTACTGTTGCAAGAGAATTAATGGCGCATTTATATGAAGATGGTTACACCCCGGTCTATTTACCTTTTGCTAAGGCTCTTAAAGAAGATGCAGGCAACGAAGGGTTTTGTAAAACAGAAGATCCAGCAGGCTATAGAAAATATTGCCAAGAATGGGGTGCTAAAAGAAGACAAGAAAACCAAGATTACTGGATAGAAAGGTGGGTAGAAGAATATGACAAACACTTGTTTAAAGAAACGTCTGGAGAACGCACCTCAGAGACAGTTATTCTTGTTGACGATTGCAGATATATTAATGAAACAAAAGCAATTAAAGATAGAGGAGGCACGACAGTATTTATTGCGGGAGGAAAAAGAACTCTTAGAGATGAAGATAAAGCTTGGAGAAAACACGAATCCGAAGCTCTTGCAAACCTTATTGAAAAAACTGTGGGATACAAACAAGACGCTTTAATACCTTTTTGTTTTATTTTTTGGAACGCAAAATCTTTAGAAGAATTAGAAGACACATTAGAATATGCTTATGAAGATTGGCTTGAAGATGAGCCATGTGATTGTGAGATGTGTAAAGCACGAAGAGAAAATAGAAATCCTAATATGGAAGAAGTATTAAAAGAAATAAAAGATATATTGTTATCAGAAGATATAGATCCGTCGGAGATTTTTGATGAAAATGCCTAATGTAGCTATGCTAGATGGCGATATAATTGCGTATAAACTTGCTTGTAAAGTTGATGTATACGGAGATGAATATCTTCTACAGAATATTAGAGAATATGTAGCTAGTTGGACACCAGATGAATGCACAGATATTATTTTATCTTTTAGTTGTACAAGAGAAAACAATTACAGAAGATTGTATTGGCCTGAATATAAAATGCACAGGTCAAGTGTATCTAAGCCTGATTCAATGACTGACGTTATTAATTCTATTAAATCTTTGTATACTATAGCTTATGAAGAACATTTAGAAGCCGATGATCTAATGGGTAGAGCAGCATCTAGTGAGCAAGCAGTTGCTGTGACTATTGACAAAGATTTAAGGTGTACGCCGGGGTGGCATTGGAACCCAGATAAAGAGTGGGAACCACGTTATATTACGGTAGAGCAAGCTGATCGATTCTTTTATAAACAATGGCTTATGGGTGATAGCACGGATAAGATACCCGGCATTCCTAAGGTAGGCCCGGTAAAAGCAGATAGGATATTAGAACAAAATAAACCATGCAATTGGGAAGCTATTGTTATGGTAGAGTACGAAAAAAGAGGTTTAACAGAAGAGTATGCGCTTAGTCAAGCCACTTCCGTTAGAATTTTAAGACATAAAGAAATGCCGTGTAAATGGCAAACAAGCTGGATGGGTTAAAAAACCCAGATATTAGCTACGAAGGGATACGCACTATGGATTTTTTTGGTAATTTTATTCACCAGTCTCGTTACGCTCGATGGAACTCAAGCGCAGAAAGACGTGAAACTTGGGTTGAAACTGTTGACAGATATTGGTTGTGGATGACAAATAAGTTCCCCAAACTCAGCGAAAGGCCCGACATTAGAGAGGCTATTGTTAATAAAAATATTATGCCCAGTATGAGGGCACTTATGACTGCTGGAGAAGCAGCAGATAGAGACAACACTTGTACTTATAACTGCTCTTACTTGTGCCTAAATGGCCCAGAAGAGATGGGTGAATTAACTTATATTCTTATGAACGGTACTGGAGTAGGATTTTCTGTTGAAGAAAACGTTGCTCATAAATGGCCTACACTACCAGAAAAAATTACTAGAACAGATGGTGTTATTGTAGTAGAAGATTCAAAAGAAGGATGGGCTAACGCCGTGACTGAATTGATTACTAATCTACTTGACGGCAAGCACCTTACTTGGGACATGTCCAAGGTAAGGCCATCAGGAGAAAGACTAAAGATTTTTGGCGGTAGAGCCAGTGGTCCTCAGCCATTAGAAGATGTGTTTAGATTTATTACTAACATGTTTTATAACAAGTGTGGGTCTAATCTTCGTCCAGTAGATCTTCATGACATTGCTTGTTGCATTGGTAAAGCTATTGTTGTTGGTGGCGTACGACGTTCAGCTATGATTTCATTGAGCGATCTTTCAGATATTGAAATGGCTAAATGTAAATCCGGTAATTGGTGGGACACTAATGGACAGAGAGCTTTGGCTAATAACTCTGCCGTGTACAACCACAAGCCTAGCATGACCGAGTTCTTAAATGAGTGGGCTAATCTCTATGAATCACACTCAGGTGAGCGTGGTATCTTTAATCGGTACGGGGCCAAGGAAGCTATGGCTAAGACTGGTATGAGAGACAACTCTCAGCAGTTTGGTACTAATCCATGTGGCGAAATTACCCTGCGTCATAAGCAGTTCTGTAACCTTACCGAAGTGGTTATCCGAGCAGAGGATACTACACCCGACATTGAATTAAAGATTGAGCAGGCTACTATTCTTGGGACATGCCAGTCAGCGTTGACTCATCTACCCTACCTCAGTGAGGAATGGAAAAAGAATAGTGAAGAAGAAAGACTCCTCGGAGTTTCTTTGACGGGTATCTGGGACAACCCAATTACTTATGGGAAGATTTCTATGGGCCAGCTTCGACAGAGACTCAAGAGATGGCGACAGTTAACTCATGAAGTTAATTCCGATTGGGCTGAACGAATTGGTATCAACCCATCAGTAGCGATCACTACAGTCAAGCCATCAGGTACGGTGTCGTGTCTTGTAGACAGTGCCTCAGGTATCCACCCTCGATATGCCAAGCACTACATCAGACGCGTTAGGATGGACTCTAAGGATCCTTTGTGCAAGCTCATGATGGATCAAGGTGTACCTAACGAACCATGCGCCCTCAACCCAGACTCCACTATCATCTTCCAGTTCCCAATTGGTGCGCCAGACTCAGCGGTCACGAGAACAGATGTCTCGGCCTTGCGTCACCTCGAACTGTGGATGGTCTACAAACAATACTGGACAGATCACAATCCTTCAGTCACAATCGAATACACTGATGACGAGTTCATGGAAATCGGTGACTGGGTATATAAAAACTTTAATGATATTCAAGGCATTTCGTTCCTGCCTCGAACAGAGCATGTGTACAAGCAAGCTCCTTTCGAGCCAGTTAATGAAGTCACTTACAAAACAGCGTGTGATAAAATGCCTATCCTTAGATGGGATAAGCTTCCTGAATACGAAAAAGAAGACAACACAAAAGCAAGTCAAACATTTGCTTGTGTCGGCGGTCAATGTGAAATCGTAGATACAGTAGATAATTAGGAGAACGTTATGAATAATATGGAACAAATTATTAGAAGAATGAGATTAGCAGGAAGCCACACTCAAATTAGTAGTGGCGAAACAAGAAGACTTTTTCTTTATCTTCTCCAAGAAATAGAAAAGATGAAAGAAAAAACGGAGAAACTAGAAAATGAAATTTCCTTATGTAGATCCAAAACTTGTACAGAATCTGGAGACCCTGTTTCCCCCTCTGGCGTTGAGTCTAGAGGACGCGGAAGACCCAAATCTGAACCTAAAAGTAGCTCATCGAGCGGGAGCAAGGGAACTAATACTTAAATTAAAATCTATTTCTCAAGAACAGAATAGGAGAAACAATGGCTGAATTATCTTTACAAAGTCTTATCGATCGTTTATTTACCTCTCAATACGGATCAGGAGTTGGCGGGTCTAGTTCTAACATAGGAACTGCTATGAACATGGTCTTAGATAGGTTTTATGGATCTTTAGAAGGTAATGTTTCATCTACTATTCAAGATTTCTATGGAGATTTTGCTAATAAACCTACTGTTTCAGACAAAGGGTACATTAAAAGAACACAACAAGAATTAGATAGTATTGCTTTAGGCTTACAACAAGCTGGTAAATACCTTGAACCAAAAAAAGATAAAGTTAGAACACAAGGTGATTTATTTAGGCGTTTTCAAAAAACAAAACAACAACGTGAAAAAGCAAGAGCTTCTTTGCAAGTAGGGGAATTAGAAGCTAAATCTCCTAATGTTGTAATGGTAGATCCTTTAACAGGACAAGAGTTTTCTACTGGAGTAGGTATACAATATTCTCCTGAACAAAGACTTGGAATTAGAAACACTAATGCTTGGTCTGAAGCAAGAAATACAATTAAAGGAAAAGTTAATGCCGAACAAGGAATTTTAGATACAGAAGCGTATAGTTCAGGATATGAAAATGGTCTAGACATGTGGGACCAAACGGGTGTTCTTTTAAATTCTTGTAGTAACAGCGCATACAGAAAAGTAGGCGGTGTATGTAGAACTAGAGAACAATCAGGAAACTACTACGGGTCTACGAGCCGAGCAGCAGTAAGCAAAAAAGCTTTTAATAATTTTGTAGGTGGTAATTATTCATCTTTAAATTTTTTACAGACATACGGAGGATCTCAAGAGTGGGTCGATTCTGTTTATACAGCTATGGCTGATACAATTTCATCTACTTACGGTAATTTTTATAACTCTAGTTATGAAAGTATGGGACAAATGATTACAGGAGCTGGTGCTTTAACTCAAGACGTTAACGCTGCTCAAAAAACTTTAACAGAACAAAAGTTTGCCGCTAGTAAACAAAAGAAAATTTTAGATGATTCTCTTAGAGGATTAGGTAAAACTTTTTCTAAAGCTCGTACTTCAATGCAAGGAAAAAGTAAACAAAGAAAAGCAAAATTTAAGGGCTTTTATAACGATGGTAATAATCAAGGAAGACCTGCTTAGAAAGGGTGTGTATCATGGGTTTTATTGGAGATATTTTTAGTAGTATTTTTGGTGGAGACGATCCACAAGTTGTTCAATACGATAATAACGCAGCTCAAGCTAATATTAGATTAAATGCACAAATGCAAAGTGAACTAGCTCAACAAGATAAACAAAATCAAATGGAATTATTTGCACAAAGAGCAGCTATGGCTCAATCTCAATTAGAAAACGAACAATATTTAGCTACTTTAGAAGAAAAAACACAACAAGATTTAGAAGCAATGCTGTCAGGTATTTCAGAAGGTGTTACAGATGATGAGCAGGCGCAGTTTACATCTATTGATTTTGGTAATTTCTTTGCTGCTGCTCAAGCAGTTCCCGGAAACGCTACAGGACAAACGCAGCCTCCAACCGGAGGTGGATTAACAGGTCCAAATAATGAACCCGGAATGGGACCCGGAATGGGATATAATTCTAATGTGAGGCCAATGTAATGAACAATTATTCTCTTAATGGATCAATTCAAGATCGTTTTAGACAGTTAGACGTGGAAAGAACAAGTAAACTTGATCGAGCAAGAGAAGCTTCTGCATTAACAATCCCGTCTGTTTTACCTCCTGAAAGTTGGTCAGAAAAAGACCCCTTAATTCAACCTAGCTCTTCTATTCCAGCACGAGGAGTTACTAATTTAGCTTCTCGAATGCTTTCAGCTTTAATTCCTTTAAACGATCTTCCTTTTTTTGATTTTAAAGTTAAAACAGGTGAACAAGTTCCTATGGAACTAGAGTCTTTTCTTAATACATTATCACATCAAGTATATACAAAAATTATTGGTGGTAATTTTAGAGAAATTACTTTTTCAGCTTTGCAGCAATTAATTGTTACAGGAGATGTAATTCTTGTAATGGAAGATGATTTTAATTTTCGTTTAATTAGACAAGATCATTATGTTCTTAGACGTGATATTGTTGGCAACCCTGTTGAAATTATTCATTTAGAATATGTTCCAGATATGGATAGTAAACAAGATGTTATGGATTATTACGATCCTTCAACAGCTTATGGTAAAAAAGGTTATGAAACTATTTTTGTTCGTATTGTATTAAACGAAGATGACGATAAATGGCACGTTAGTAGAGAAAACGAAAAAGGCGAAACTATTGATAGCGGTGTTTATACTGTTTTACCTTATTCTTGTTTAAGATGGACAGGCATTGCAGGAGAAAACTATGGTAGATCGCATTGCGAAGAAATTATGGGAGACATCCAATCTTTAGAAGCTTTTACAGAAGCTCAACTTGAAGGAATGGCAGCAGCTAGTGCATTTTGGATTGGTGTTAATCCAGCAGGTGTTACTAACATTGAAGATATTGCAGGAAGAGACAATGGATCTTACATTTCAGCTAGAAGAGAAGATGTATTTACTATTTCTCCTTCCGATACATTAACACCACAAATTCAATCTATTTCAGCAGCGGTTGAAACAATGAGAAGAGAAGTGTCTACTGCTTTCTTAATGTCAGCAGGAGCTATTCCATCAGGAGATCGCGTTACAGCTACAGCAGTGCGAATGATTGGATCAGAACTAGAAACAATTTTAGGTGGAGCGTTCTCAGCTATTGCTAGAGAAATGATGGAACCTATTGTTAGACGCGCTGTTTTTATGATGATTGAAAATGAAGACATTGACCCAAGATTAGCCTCAGGCTTTGCATCAAACGGTGTCTTAGATATTGAAATTTTAACTGGATTGCAAGCTCTCTCTAGAGATTCAGAATTAACTAAACTTATTCAAATGGGTGAAATGGTAAGAAACTTACCTCCTGAATCTTTAGCTACTTTTAGATGGGATGCTTACACTACCGCTTTAATTACAGCTCTTGGATTTGATCCTACTAACTGGGTTAAGTCAGAAGAAGATGTACAAACAGAACAAAATGCGCAAATGGATCGTCAGTTGGCGATGCAACAAAAAGCGCAAATGGCTCAAATGGGAATGGAAGCTGCCAGTGGAATAGCGCAACAAGCTATTGGGCAACAACTTCAATCACCCGGAAATGTTTAAGGAGAACGAACTAAATGAGCGAAGAAAATGTTGTTAATACTGATACGCCTGTTTCAATGCCATCTGATGGTCAACCAGAAGTTGTGCAACCTCAGACAGAACAAGTTGTTGCACCTGTTTCAGGAACTCCTGAATACGATCAAATGATGGCAGCAAAAGGTGCAGCAGCGTTAAATACTTATGAACAAAACGTTCCTGATAAGTTTAAAAAAGAAGATGGATCTGTAGATTTAGAATCTTTAGCAAAATCTTATGTTGAATTAGAAAAACAATTCCATGCTAAACCTCAGGAAGAAAAAGTAATTCCTCCTGAAGTTCAGGAAATTGCAGAAAAACAAGAATTTAGAATCCCTGAAGTTAAAAAAGAGGAAGTCGTAGAAGAAGACAATACTCCAATGACTTCACTCGATTATAAAGAATGGGGAGCAGAGTTAGCTCGAACGGGACAGCTTTCAGAAGAAACTAGGAATGGCATTAAAGCCAAAACTAATTTAAGTGATGAAATGCTTAACGATTGGGTGTTAGCTCAACGATCAAGAAATAAAGAACATTTTGTTACTGCCGCTAATATGGTAGGTGGCACAGAAAGACTTTCTTCTGTGT
>Ga0209337_1003890_pt1 | contig 10446 bp, 11 predicted proteins | sample LinPmetageLP53_FD_184044 | JGI IMG/M metagenome (GOLD analysis project Ga0209337, IMG submission 184044) | Marine viral communities from the Pacific Ocean - LP-53 (SPAdes) (version 2) | ecosystem: Environmental > Aquatic > Marine > Oceanic | place: Pacific Ocean | collected 2010-02-08 | reverse complement strand
TACCATTCTCAAGAAACCAGATAAAGTCCTGTTTCCGTATCTTTCTACTTCAGCTTCGTAAAGCTCTGGTAGATATTGTTGTGCAAAGTCCTTTCCACTTCCTGTATTGAACTCTAAAAAGTTAGTGCTCAATGCCATTCTGTTCTGAGAAGGGACTAGTGACGCGGGAAAACTCCCACCTGATAAACTCATAATTTTAGTTTTTAGTTTTTATTTTTTCGTTGTATTTTTAACTTAGAACTATCAATACCAGAAACTGCTTTTACTTTTAAACCTCCAATATAAATATCTTCACCGCTTTGTGGACGAGAAGCTGTTTCTATATTTTTAGATTTATTAACTAAATTTTTTACGCCATCGGTTTTTCCTTGTTCGTAAAAATGACTAGCAATAGTATCTATGTTTCTAGCTGCATACAGGGCTTTGTGATAACCATTAATGTCTTTAACAGATCCATCGTCACCTAAGAACATCTTAGTTAGATTAGATAGTTTAACTTGGTCTTTGGCCACGTCTTGAGTATTGTTAACATTATACTTAAACTTTTTTTCTCCAACGTTAAACTCAAAACCTTTGAAATCGTTAGAAAAATAGTCATTAGTACTTTTAGCAAACTCTTCTTGCCTTTGTACAACTTGTGATTGTTCTTTGTTATATCTATTGAAAAAGTCTGTTGCTTTTTTTTGATCTTCAGTTACGTTAGGTCTCAACTTGATCTCTTCGTAATATTTATCCTTAGTATCTTCTAAAAAGTTCTTGGCTTTAGCAATTTCTTCTTTAAGTGCGAGTTTTTTCTTTTTTATATCTCGCTCTTCATCAAGCTCTTCATCAAATGAAAAATTATCTTCCATTATGAAATTTATTTCTTCATCATCTAAATGAGGCTTAGTATTTTTGTAATATTCTTTTAATAAAACATTACCGTCTACTTGAGAAAAGTCAGTGTCTAGTCTAACATAGTCTTTAACTGTACCACCTGTTTCTTCCATAAACTTAACTAGTTTATTTAAATCTTCAGGTAATTCTACTACTCTTCTTGTTTTTGTAGGATCTTCTTTTTCTTTAGTTTCTTCAACTACCGTTTCGTTAGAAACTTCTCCAACAGCGTTGTCTTCTGATTTTTTTTCTTCAACAACCTCGTTAATGATAGGTTCATCTTCTTTTTTAGATAAATCTATTTTAGTCTCAGTCACTTCTTTAATGTTACTTAGGTTTTTTGGTTTTTTCTTAATTTTAAACTCGCCTTGAGTCAACTCACCTCCCGGTGTTTCTTTTATTTCTTCTGACATAATATAATATAATAGTTAATAATTACTCTAATAAGCCTTGAGGCATCGAGTCTTGTGCTTGACCACCTTGATTAAAATCTATAGGTGGTAAATCTAAATTTCTTTGTTGTATCATTTCACTTTGCTGAGTGCCTTCTAGTCTAGTTCTATCGTCTTTACGATCTTCTATCATTTTTTCTTTAGAACCTAGCTTGTCTATTTCCATTTGTTTCAATTCTTTATCAAATAAAAACTGCATTTCCATCATTTGCTTTTTCATATCATACTCTTGTTGCATCTTATTTATTTCAAAATTAGACTTACCTTGAGCAATTTGCAGCGTGGTGTCTGCTAGCGCTTGTTGTTTTTGCATTTCAGCTGCTGCAGATCTTTCAGAAGCTTCAGCATTAGCGTTTGCTTGGGCTTGTATATTAGCTTGCTGAGCCTTTTGATCTTCTGCTGCTTTTTGTTTTCTTTTTAATTTTAAAAACTGGTTAGCTAGCTTAAGATTTTTTATATCTCTTATTTCTACAGCATCTTCTAAGTGTATTGTATTTGTTTTTAAAGCTGCTTGAATATTATTTTCTAGTTGAGCTTTTTCTTCTTCATCAGGAACTAAATCTAAGTATATGCCAAATTCAAACATGTTTAATTGATACATGTCTTCTAAAGTTCCTACATTGTAAGAACTAATACTGTTTTTTAATGCTTCTTTTGTTAGTGGAAACTCTAAAGCATCATTTATTCTTAATGATATATTTTCACATGTTCTAGCTGATAAATATAGACTTGCTTGAACTATATGTTTGGTAGCTGTATTAGAATTAGCTGCCGCAAGTTTTTGTAATCCAACTAATGAATCTTTATTTGGTTGGCTTCCGTCTCTAGCTTCATTAAGTCCAGTAACATCTCTCATCATTTGTAAATAATACTGATAAGTTTGTATTAGTGATTGCATTTTACCGCCGCCAGAGCCCGTTTGAAGTTCTTGTATAGGCACTTTACCAGGATTCATATTACCATCTTGTGTCATAGACCTACCTAGTATACTACCAGTCTGGAAGTACATATTTAAAGCTTCAGCAGGATTATAATTAGTACCATTGCCAAGATCTACTTCCGCAAGTCCATCAACATCTAAATAAACACCATCAGGAACTAGTCTTGATAAAACTTGTTGAAGTTTTAAATGCGTTAATTGTATCATATCAGCAAAACCTGTCATACGCCCAACTAAAGACTCTATTCTACCTTTGTACATTTTTGGAGCACATATATTATAACTCATATTAACCTTAACAACATTAGCTTCTGGTCTAACCATGTTCTTAGCGACTTGCCATCTTAACATCATATCATGTCCTAATACTTTAGCGCCATGGTATAAAACTTCTATAGATCTTGAAACTCTATCAAATTTATCAGTCTTAGGTGGGTTAAATGTGTCAGGCTTTTCTAATGTTTTTTCTAACCCAGTAGCAGTTTCTTTTATTTTAAAAACTTGATCTTGATAAGTTTTATATTCAAAATATACAATTGCAATACTATTATTGTCTTGCCTTCCATTAAATTGATAGTTATAACTTTTACTCCCTGGATACTTCTGTATAGTTTCCATTTCTTCTTCAGTTAAACCTGGAAATTCTTTTTTAAGTTCATTTAAGCTAACGTACTTAACTTCTCCAACGTACCATATATCTTGAAAATTAGGATCATCTGTATATGAATAAACTAAGTCAGCAGGATCGACATAGTCAACTGTTACGCCTTCAGATAGATTAAAACTAGTTTTAACAGCACCTATACCTAGTACGACTAAATCTTCGGCAGTTCTTCTTCTGGTTAAATCATACTTGTTAAAAGCTAAAGTATTATTAATAGCTTCTTCTTCTGCTATTTCTATGGATTGTTTATAAGTAAGTTGCATGTGCAAATCTAACTCTTCTTGATTTTGAGGTAAATCTTCAGGATTAGCTGTACTGTGTAAGTCCATGCCAGACACTTCCTTTATTTGTTGAATAAGTTTTTGAGAGTTTATATCTCTTAATATTGTCTCAGCATATCTAGTTCTCTTCTTCAAAGACTCTGGATCTTGAGCATAAGCTTTTATATCATATAGCTTACCATCCATGCCATTAACAACTATATCAACAAACTTAGGTATTATAGGTACGGGTTTCCAGTCTAAATTTAAATAAGACAAATCACCGTTTATAGCTAATTCATCTTTGTATTTTTGAACTGATTGTTCTCCTCTAGCATAAAGTCTTAAATTTCTAAAGTTGTTGTAGTTCGTATTGTATCTTCCAGATACTCCTGATCTAGTACCACTAAACCAATCACCTTCAATAGCTCTACCAACTTGTCTTCCGTAATCTAAGCTATCTTTGACCTCGTCAGGTACTACCTGGTCTGGAAAAGAACTACCATTATAAGTTTGTATTTGCATTTATTCGTTTATTTTAGATAAATTTCCTTTGTTATCATAAGTTTTTATACCTAAGTTAACTTTGTTTTTAATAACATTAGCTGTAGGAATGTATTTATTCCTATTGCAAGCCATAATAGCTAAACCAGAGCTTATAGAAGCATCGTGTTTTGTTCTATTATTTATATCAAAAGCTGCCCAATCCTCTAGAGTCTTCTGATGATACATATCACCTGTGTTGTTGTCTAAAAATCCTACGTAATTTTCTATATAAGATTCAATAGCAGCTGCATGAGCTTGTTTAATATCTTCACTTGAGTTAGGTATTCCACCTATTTCTTTCTCTGTTGTAGACAACTTGTTCCAAATTTTATCAGGACGATTCATTGAAAAACCTCTATAACCTCTACGTTTAAAATAGTATAATAATCTTGGTTTGTTATTTTCACAAAGTAAAGGCATACCATAAAAAACACAAGCCATCAGTACATCTTCAAAAAATATTTCAGCTGTTTGAGGCCTTGATATATACTCTAAAAAGAAATGATGAGGTGGAGCGTTTTCCATACTAAATTTAGTTAATCCATGTAAAGAACCATTAGAACCTTTGCCATCCACAGTTCCACTAATATCATAACTATCACATCCAAAAGCTCCAAGATGTTCATTACCAGGATACTTGTATCCATTTCTTAGTATCACTTGATTTTGTAAATTATTAGGTGGTACCCAAGTTATTTTAAATCTACCGTTTTTATTAGGAACAAAACTTACATTGGTGTCTTTAACACCGCTGGCCCATTGAAAATTACCTTCTGTTACAGCTTTGTCATTACCCGCTTCATGATTATAATCAATTTGTTGATATATTCTAGTTAAGTTAAATAAACTATGTTTAGACTCATCTCTAAAAGCGTGAGCCTCAGTTCTTGGAAACTGTCTGTAATATTCATTTAAACTGTCTTGATCTCTTTTTAATCCTTCAACTTCGTTTTCCCAGTGCTCAACAACGCCTGTTGTAATGTCATAACCGTCAATTCCTTTGACTTTATTTTTTTTGACAGTGAAGACAGGTAGTCCATAAGTATTAATGAATCCTTCGTAGTTCCACTCCATAGGGACGAACAAGCTATAGAGTCCAGAAGAAGTTTGTCCGTTTCTATTTCTTTCTGTAACGTCTGAATTATAGTATAATTTTTTGAAGTTATTTCCACCTTTATCTAACGCGTTTGAAGTAGAGCCCATCATGCACTTTCCTACGATTCTTGATCCTAGACGTAGTGTAGTTTTTGTAACTCTCCAGTTATTTAATATATTATCAGGTCTTTCCCATTTACCGCTTTCATCGTGGGCTAGTAGCTTTAGCTTTTCACCATCGTAGGAGTTATCGCCTGTGTTTTTCCAGTCAATAGTTGTATCAAGTCCGTCTAATTCCCTGAGCTGTTCATTAGATTCAAGCTTTCTTCTAGTAAGCTTTGAGGCTGGTACTCTATAAGCCAGTTCAGTTTTCGGCCGGTCCATACCATCCTGAATGGGTTTAAAAAAGAACGGGTAGTTAACTGATATGGGTACAACTTTATCTGTGAACATCTTTTTGGCATCCGCTCCAGACTTGGAAAGTATTCCAAACCTAGCATCGGAAGATATTGTAGCTTGGTTAACAAGCTCTGCGCTTGACATAAAAGAGAATCCAGATCTTCTGTTTTTAAGGTAGCACATTCCATAACATCTTGAGTCTGCTTTACATGCTTCCCAAAATATAAAGAAGAGTCTATTTGCTTCTCTAAAATCTGGCGCTCCAATATCAATCTTTGACCACTGCAAGTACATGTAATGAGTGCCAGTAATGTAAGTAGGAGTACCATTGTTATAAAAGTAAAATCCTTGCTCTCGTCTAGTAAATTCATTGTCAATATAATCGTACCATTTTTCTTTAAACTCAGCTGGATATTCTTCCCAGTCAAATCTACTTTTAATTCTACTTAGCTCTTTTGGATATTCTGCCTTTTCCCAGTATTGTTCCGCTTTTTCTTTACTTCGTTTAAACGATTCATCTGCTGCTGGTAAAGCAATCCTGAGATTTTGTATTTCAATGATTTGTCCAATTTTTCCAGTTTTACTTATACATATAAAATCATAATCAGAATTATAACCATAATCCCATTTTTTAAATCTATTGTTTTTAGCTAATATCTTAGGGTTTACAATGTCCTTAATTTCTTTCCAAAGAGTTTGCTCGTAACTCACTTGCTTCTCCCTTCTGCAAAACCTTTAAAAGTTTTTTCTATTTTGACTTCTTTAGGTTTTTCATTTAGCATGTCCTCTTCTATTTGCATACGGTTAAGTATTTCAAAAGCATCGAATATAGCTAATTTCTTTGTTGCGGCAGCGTTTTTCAACCTATCAGCGCTTACGTCGTCGTCTGAGTCTACGATTTTTTCTTTTGCTACTTTAATAAGTTCCTCAACTGCTTTTTGCCCAGCTTGGATTATTTTCTTCTTCGTTTCCTTGGTATTCATGAGTTAAAGCTATATCATTTGATTTCATACAATAAAGTCGTTCACCTTCTATAATAAACTCAAACTCAGAGTTTGGGGTAAACGTAATAAGTGTCCCAGGTGCTATTCCTATGGCTTCTAATGATGTATTAGTATATTTAACAATACCAACATTAGGTTGTTCTTTTCTATTATCTAGAAAGCTTTGATTTTTAAGTGGTTTTATAAAACAATAATTTAAATGTGATTTTAAATTATACATGTAAATTTGATCAGGTAAAACAAAGTACAAATCATCCTTAAAATAAGTTGAGCTATTTCTTTCTTTACCTTTTTGATCATACCATCTTCTAAATATATTGTGATGAATATATAATTCATCTCCTATTTTTATTTTAGTATTGTAAGCTGCAGGAGTTGAGACTACTACAGCTTTTTTACTAATAAATCTATGGTCTTCAATACTAGTATTAATAATAAGGTTATTACCATTAACTTGTCGTATATTGTCGTATCTTTCTTTTAAAGGCTTGACAATAAAGCTGTATAAGCTTTTCATTAATATGATAAATGATACTCTACAGATATTGACATATTAGAGTTAAACTTTTTCCAAGGTAAAACTTCGTTATCTTTAGTTATAAAAATATTGTAAGAATTATCTTTATTTTCAAAAATAATATCACTAATAATATGCCCACCATAGACCTCTTGACCTAAAGAATAATGCATAGCATCATTTTTATAATCAGAACCTATACTAATTTTTCTTATTTTAGACATCTTGCTCTATAAAAGTATATGTGCCATCCATTAAGTTGATATTTACGGCACCATATTCGGCTTCTAACTCGTTTTTAGTTTCATCAATAACTTTATCTAGTTCTGAAGACTCGTGTAGTACAGCGTGGTATTGTCTAGATATTATACCTATTTTTTGGTTTAATTGAGAATTTTTAAGTTGTTGTTCTTTTATTATCTCTAATTGTTTTTTATTTATTTTATTTACTTTTTTACTCATTTAATTTGATTTGATTGTTTGTTTTGTTTTATTTAGTATACCGCTATCAAATTTGATCCCGATATAACACCTTTTGCTAAAATAGGAACTTTATCTCCTACAACTGTCCCTGGTTGCACCAATGGAAATGTTACTGCATTACCAGCTTCTGTTATTATTTCAACACTTTGTGCTGCGTTTCCATTATATATAACAGCTCCTCTATCCTCGACTGATAAACCTGGTAAAGTTAAACCATTAGCTAATACTTTTAATTTAAGTCCTGAACCACCGCTTGGTGGAGAAGTAAGAGTAATTACGTTACCTATATCATAACCACTACCTTCATGTCCGGCTGATATTTTAACAGAACCTACGCCGCCAGAAGGAGTTACGCTAGTTATTTCTACTTCTATGCCTGTACCACCAGAAGGTACTGTAGCTCCTGCTTGAGTTATTTCATCACCTACATCTGATTGAGTATAACCTGTTCCATTGGCAGTTATTTCAACAGCTTGTATAGTTGGTATTATTGTATTTATTGCTCCAGCTGTAACTGTTGCAGCATCATGCCCAAACACTCTTGGTTGAGCCATCATATTTCCTTCTAAACCTCTCATGTTTATTTATTTATTTTTGTTATTTTTTCAGCACCACGACTTCCGAAGTATGCTACATAAACTGTTACCAGCAATGTTTTTAATAAGTTTATCCAAGCTTCATCTACATCAAATTGTAAATGAAAAGAATCTACAGCCATCATAAATACAGCTGATGCTGTTAAAAATATAAGAGCTAAAGGTCTCGTGTTTTTACTTAACCAAGAGTCTGATTTCATATCAGCTCTCCATCTACTTGAAACTTCTTTTAATTCTTGTAGATCTTGCTCTATAAGCTTCATAGCATGCTCTTTATCAACAGCCTTAATCTTATTATCACTTGATATAAGATTTTTTACTACGCCAAGAGTTCCTTGATTAGGTAATATATCTCCTATAGCATCTAAAACTTTAGGAGCTTTACTAGCTAGAAAAGCCCCTACTTTAGTTTCTTTAAATGATTTTTTTTCAGCCATTACGATTTATCAACAGTTTTACCTTGATCTTCCTGAGCCTTTAATTGCTCATCTACAGCTTGCTGAACTTGGTCTTCGTCACCTTGACTACTAATTACCACGTTTTGATCTAAGTCTTTACTTGCTTTATCACCTTTAGTAGTTGCTACAGCCTCTCTGTTTTGCTGTTCAGTTTTCACTTTCTTATTTTCTACTTTCTTATAAACGGTTCTTGTTTTCTTAATTTTACCTCTCGTTCCATCTGGTAAATAACCTGTTACATAATAAACTTCTTCTACAGGTTGCATACCTCCTTGTATTTGATCACCTTTATCAACTTCTTGTGTAGTAAGCTTAGTTCCGATAGTTTTATCTTTAACATCAGCCTTTTTTAACACATTTCTAGGATTTACTTTTGGCTCTGGTTTTTTTCCAGTTGTTTTAGAATCAGTAGTGGTCTTATAAAGATTTTTTTCTTTCCATAAATCACCTGCCTTTTGAAAATCTTCTAAACTAGAATATTTATCTTTAACACCATCTTTATTTTGGTTCCATAGATCTGCATAACTGCCTTCAGCTTCAAAGTGTTTTTTCCAGTTTGTAGTGGTATCTGTTGTTTCAGTACCATCTGGATTTTGCGTTGTAGATGATGATACGTCAACTGCATTCCAGTTTTCGTTTTCAACTCCATCTTCTACTTTTTTATCCAATTTTTGCTGAGCTTCTTCTTTTGTTTTTGGTTCACCGTTATTGTAAGCCATGGTGTTACCATTAGCTTTAAAAGGGCTCTGATGAAGGAACCCTTTACTTTTTAATGGATTTACTCTTTTGTCTCCTAGTTTAAAAGCCATATTAATTAGATTTCATGTGTTTAGAAATTATAGAACCTTTTTTAGATTTTCCCATATAATCAGCTTTTGAAGCAGACTGATCACCATGAGAAGCACCTGTTTTACCGTGATAACCTTTATCAGTTCCTTTATAATTAGCATAGTCAATTCTAGAAGCAGACTGATCACCTTTCATAGCACCATGTTTGTAAGCCATAGTTTTATCCATTTTACCCATAGACTTCATATCATGTTGAGCATTTTCAGCATAGTGCTTTCTTGCACTTGAGCTTAAACTAGGATTAGAAGCTTCTCTAACGTTATACTTAATAGATTGTTTGAAATACTTGATAGGACCATCTGAATACATAGTAGACATAGAATCTTCACCAGCCATTTTTTTATCTAATTCAGTAGTCTTTGTTTTTGTTCTTGTTCCTGTTTTTTTAGGATCTTTCGGGTTTTGTCCTTTAGGATCTTCACCAGCAGTTTTCTTAGCGTTTTTAGAATCCATTTGATCAAAATCTTTAAATGTTGTAGGTGAATCTGAAGCTGTAAGAATTATATCTTTCAATTTTTGCTTTGATTTTTTTCTTTCATTTTTAGTATCTACCATAGAAGCTTTTTTGTTAAGCTTGTCAGCTTTTGCAAAACCTTTTTCAGTCGATAAATCTACTTTTGACATTTTCTTTGCAATCTTTTCTGACTTTCTGCCTCCAGTAATTTTTTTATTTATGTTTTTACCAGCTCTATTAGCTTTTCTTTTAAGACCACCTTTTAATCCTGCTTTTTTACCAGCTTTTTTATCACCAGCTTCAATTCTTTCTTTTAGTACTTTTTGTCTTTCTGTACTAGTAGCTTCTTTGTCTACTTTCATATCAGAAGGCTTTACTGAAGAAGAAGAAGACTTAGATTTTTTCTGTACTCTTGGATTTTCTGCTTTTTTATCAACACTACCTCTCATAGTATTTTCAACTTTCGTTTCGTTTTTCTTATTAACTTCTGCTTTAGTTTCTACTGGCCTGTTAGTAGGACCTTTTCCATAAGCTGTGTTAATTTTATTTTGAACTTTATTATATTCTGAAGAACCTTTTTTATGTTTTTTTCTTTCTTTAATATAACTTGGTAAGTTTTTGTCTTTTGCAAGTGCTTTTTCGTAAGCTCCCATTTCTTTCTTTTTTGTATTTGTATTTTTTCCAGCAATGTTGCTAGATGCATTCAGTGAGTAATATTGTTCTGCGGTTTGAGTTGGCATTTTTTTATTTTTTATTTGTTTTATATGCTTCTTGTTCCCAAGGGAAACTAGGATGTCCTTCAACTTTCCAAGTTCCTTTGTATTTTATTTTTCCATTTTTTCTTGGATAAGTT
>Ga0209337_1003889_pt1 | contig 10447 bp, 8 predicted proteins | sample LinPmetageLP53_FD_184044 | JGI IMG/M metagenome (GOLD analysis project Ga0209337, IMG submission 184044) | Marine viral communities from the Pacific Ocean - LP-53 (SPAdes) (version 2) | ecosystem: Environmental > Aquatic > Marine > Oceanic | place: Pacific Ocean | collected 2010-02-08 | reverse complement strand
AAACCTAGAGGAATATCCACTATATTATACAGGCTGGCAAAACGAAAGGTTGACAACGCTAGAAGAGACAATCAGAAGTCAAATATTTATAGACAGAATGAACCAGCAGATTCAACAATCAAAACTGGAGAGATCGTTCGCTGATTTGCTATATGGCCGTAAAGCATATGCTGAGGTGATTGGGTATAAGATTGAGAAATATAGAATTGAAATAAGTGCGACTGGACAAGAGACAGAGAGAAAAGTCCAAGAGATGTTCCTAATGGACAACGATAATATCAAAAATTTAAATTTTCTTGACACGCAAGTTATTCCAAACAAAAGGTATCGGTATAAGATTTTTACTATAAATTTTGTCATAGGTACAAGATATGAATATAACGAAAGTCATACAATTTACTCCTGGCGCAAAGCGGGCCGGGTGAAAGATCAAGACCATCACGGGCAGATTGCGGTGGGGGTGACCTCGGGTAGGGCTATATCATTAATCTACGCTCCATTTTTTGAAAAAGTTGTGTCTCTAGCGGACAAACCACCGATCACCCCACAGGTGACTTTTCTCCCATATCAGGGTTTCGACGATCATCATGGTCTATTGCTAGAGGCTAGCTATGGAGAACTAAAAGAAAAACCTATTATTATTTTTCCAGAAGACCAACAGATAATAGAACGCACATTGAGATCTCAAAACTTCTCTGCAGACTCCGAGATACTTTATAAATCAGATTCGCTCCCTTCGGAATTTGAGGTGATAAGGCTCGATTCGGAGCCTCAGAATTATCAAGACTTTGCATCGCCATCCGCACTCCGAACCATGGTCCCGGCGAATGGCAAGACTGGATTTGTCAAGTTAGATCTTGAGCCAAATAAATATTACTATTATATATTTAGAGTATATGACTCTGCAGGCGTTTCAAATCCAACAGAGATATTTAGAGTGAGAATGGTAAGTTATCAGAACGGAATATTCATGGAACTGGATACTTATGAGTTAAAGGAGGAGAGGAAAGAATTTAAAATCTCCTTTGAAAGAGTACTCAAAATATCTCCAAGCGTAGTGCAAAAAATGATAAATTTTGACCAAGTTTTCGAAGAATTGGATGCCAACGAGCCTGCCGCTGCAAGCACTTTAGGGAGATTGAGAGCTGAGTTGGGTTTAGCCAATACATCAGACAAGAAAAGATTTCAGTTATCAGCTCCAACAAAAGAGAAGATAACGTTAGGTAACACCACATCAGAAAATAGCGTTTGGGGCAAAAAATTTAAAATCCGGTGTACCTCTAAAACTACTGGTAAGAAAGTAGATTATAATATCACTTTTGATAAAAAGAAAAGTACTTTATCAAAGGATGAGTGAAAGTGAAATATAAAAGGATTATTCAAAGTAAAATACTATTTATTAATGATTTTTAATATTAAAAGGGAGTTTATTAATGGCTTTTTTAGATAATTCCGGCGATATCATATTGGACGCAGTATTGACCGACGCCGGTCGCCAAAGAATGGCAAGAGGAAATTTTAAGATTACAAAGTTTGCTTTCGGCGATGAAGAAATAAATTACGGCATTTTTAATTCTTCCCACCCAAGCGGCTCCGCGTTTTACGACCTAGAAGTTATGCAAACACCAATCCTCGAAGCTTTTACAAACAACACTTCTCTAATGAAGAGTAAGCTTGTTACAATGAGTAGGAATAACATTTTGTATTTACCAATGCTCAAACTTAACGACACCACCGATTTAGGAACAAAGACTGATAGCTCAACCTTTTCCGGAGGATACATTGTCCTTGCGGATACTAACACTGAAAGAAATGGTACTAATGAGGATATCCAGACTTACAACTATGGCATACTAAGAGGTGTGAGGAATAAAACTGGAGATAAGACCACCCATATTGCAGTCGACCAGGGAATCAACAATTCGTCTAACGGACTTTCTTTTAAATCTGAACTATCGGATGATCTGGTAGAGACTGCATTCCTGATAAGGTGCGACCACAGGTTGCTACAAATACATTATGTCGCAAACACCAATGGCGATATCGGCGGCCACCCGGGTGCTTCTATAAGGCACATTAACCAGTTTGTCGATGATGACGGAATCGCTTCTTATTATGTCGCCCTCGGTGATGGTACTTCTTTTGTTGAGGGAAAGCCCGGGCAACCAAAGCGTATCGACGACGGCCGCCAGAGAGAAAATTTAGAGAATAACCCAGCCGTCTTGGCTGCTACTATTGGAGAGGCATTTGAGGGCCCTCTGGGATCAATACTTAGATTGTATCCTCGTACCTCGATGCATGTCCGACAGGGTTCATCACTTTTTGATGAGATAGGCACTACAGTGGCCTCAGGCACAGACATCGCCATCGGAGGCGCCGCAACTTTGTCTGCATATAAGTATATTGATACGTTAATAAACGTGGTTGGTGTTACAACCGGATACTCAATTGACATCCCAATAAGAATCGTAAGAAAGACTTGATAGTTTAGGAGATAATAATGGCTAATACATTTTTTAAAAGTTTTGCAGAGTCCGATAGAACTAGCTCTAGAACACTGCTTCACGAAGTAATACCAATTACTGGCACTATAGTTACTGGAACATACAATCACGAGAACAACATTAAGACTTTTTCCCACGGAATGTTCAAGTCAATTTATGATTACCCATATCTGAGTTCCTCAGCAAATCATATCTTTGATATTTCTTTTGGACATGCCGCAACCTCTCCGCGCTCTGGCTCATCCGCCGGCCATATCCAGGTTGCAAAGAAGATCAATATGTACAACCAGATGGCCCAAGTTTTAGCTGGGTTCGACACTGGTAGCAATGTTCGTCTTTTTGACAAAGATGGGAATTTTACAAACACCACTAAGGATAAGTACACAGAAGCTTGGTTTTTGACTTTCTCAAGACTGCTTGTGAAGGACGAGATCAAGAAGGGTAGCTTTTCGATGGCCGTTGGAAATGCAAAAGATTATACCAATGCACATACAGCTAGCTATACGCTGACAGACTCAGGCGCGAGCACGAATGTTAAGATTAATTCTCCAGCTGGAGAATATGGCCTATTGTATACTTCCTCTGTCGATGCCTCAGCATCAGGAGCAGGTAAACATTATGGGACGCCTCAGGGTCTATTATATTACCAAGCCGGCGTCGCTGTTTTAACTGGTTCATTGTTGGGCGTTGCAACCGGCGCAACTAACACTCAAGCAGAATTAACCTCTACAGGAAAAGTGTTTGATGAATTAGCTACAGGTTCAATCAACAACATGGTCGACGCGTTCACACATAGAATTTGCAATATACAATTTAATAATACTACAGAATTGAATTCAACAATTTATTTTTGTAGAGCAAACCATCATGAATTCAATTACAGTTCTAACCCAACATACTTGAACGCTAGCAAAATCGTTGTAAAGGGAGACGATAATCTCACACCCCCAAGATCTTATGTAACTACTGTAGGCCTTTATTCGGCTGATAATGAGCTTTTGGCAGTAGCGAAACTCTCAGAGCCCCTAAGAAAGGACCCCACTAATGAATTGACCTTGAGGGTCAGACTGGACTACTAAAATGACTTTTAAAAGGTTTGGAGGGCAGGACTTAGTTTATAGTACCTTGGTCGCCAAGCCTGAATATAAGTTTGTTATTTTTAGCGGATCCGTCTACAAAAACGACGAGATTTTATTAGTTGGGAATTTTTCAAACAAAGTAAAACATATCAAGACTGGCCAAATAAGTCTTCATGAATTAAACATCAACAGGCCCAGTGGTTCTTTAGTTTATTCTTATATCGAAAAAGACACGACCAGGTATGCAAACCGATCGATAAGTACTTCTCAATTTGACGATCAAACTCAGTATGCAAACGGCACGCATATTACTCAAAGTTACCCTATGTCCGCAGGCCTTAGCCGTATCTATATCCCAGCAGGACCCGAATTTAGTAATCGAACATTCGAAAACATAGGAGCAGGAGTATCCTCCGCCGCAAACAAAAAATATATTAGAGCCTTGAAGAACGTTATTGAAAGCCGTAGTGAATTCGGCAAAACATTCTCTTACGGTGATCTAGGTACGAAAAAGGTCAATATGATTTGTACTCCTGGAATTTTTTATGGCTCCGGGATAAGTAAAGGGTCGGTTGAGCTTAATTATTATGTTACCGGTACCCTCGTGGGACAATTGAAAGATAAGAATAAAGATGGAATCTTATACGAAACCACAGGATCTCAGGTTGGTTCCGTGGCCGGCGTTGCCCTGTATAATCAGGGGATAATGCTTTTAACTGGCTCTTGGGATATTAGTGGTGGCTCATATTCCGATAAGTTTTTTTCTGGATCTCCCTCTGCGATGACTTGGCTTTCATATGGAACAGGCCTACCAGTCATCGGCACTGCCATCACCAGCGGGAGTGTAGTTAATTCGTCTTGTGAGATAAGTTTTAAGGGCACTAACAAGATACCCACATTGACTATGTTTGCATTTGCAGAAAAGGGAATGTACAATTACTCTACAAACCCTAGCTTTTTGGCCTCGTCATCTGCCCCTGCGGTTTCTAGTAAAAAATCATATATCGAACCATCGCGAACAATAAAGAACATTACTACAACTACTTTTGATAATTTTGATGCTCCGTATAAAAGTACAACATATATTTCTAAAGTTGGCATATATGACGAACACAAAAACCTTATTGCAATTGCTACATTAGCTAATCCCATAAAGAAAACTTCTGATCGCGATTACATGATTAAAATGCGACTGGACTTTTAGAGATAAAATGTGGAAACGGAAGACAAATATCAACTTCTGATAGTACGAACTAAATATTTAAAATCTAGTCTTAGTTTGACAAAACAGACTGCAGAGCAAGCACACAAACTCTTTGTTAAATATTTGAATGAAAGATTAGGCACTGCACCTCCAATAGATATCAAGGATCAGGGCCAAGCAATGAGCCAGCCTGAGCAGTCAGATACACAACACACTCCAAACCCTTCAGCCCCACAGAAAGAAATGCCTCCGGAAGGAGGGGATGACATTCTTAAGATAGTAAAAGAACAGAAAGATAGTAATCTTAAGAGCGGCTTTCGGAAAATCGCATCTAAAATACACCCTGATAAATTATTAGATAAGTCCAACTTCGAGAGAAACTACATGAATGCTCTTTTCGAAAAAGCGAGAAATGCTTTCGCAAAGAACGATTACTATGGTATAGTAGAGGTAGCAGAGGAATTGGATATTGTGATGCCACCTCCAACACAGAGCCAAATAGAATTAATGAAAGAGACTAACAAAAAATTAGAAAAAGAAATAGACACCTTAAAACGCTCAGTTGTCTGGGGTTGGCACCACGCATCAGAAACAGAAAAGAATGGAATAATGGAGAAGTATATTGCCCACCTCGAAAGAAACAATCCTAGGCCTTGATATCTCAACATCTATCACTGGCGCCACAGTGACCGAAGATGGAAAAATATTAGAGAGCGTATATTGGGACACCAGAAACAAAAAGCATTTCCCGACCCTATACGATAAAGCCGACTTATTAAGAAAAAACTTATTGACTATTAAGACAAACTATGATATAACTAATATATTCGTAGAACAATCCCTGCAATCATTTCGATCAGGATTCTCGTCTGCCCAAACGCTATCTACTTTGTCCCGCTTCAATGGTATCGTGTCGTGGCTTTGCTATGAAAATTTTGAAATCCAACCCCAGATGGTCGCAGCCACAACAGCGCGCAAGAAAGCTGGAGTAAGTATCAAACGCGGCGATAATGCTAAAGAAAAGGTTCTTCAATTTATACTTGACAAATACCCCAATATTGAGATATTGTATACAAAGCATGGAAATCCCAAGCCCGGGATGTACGATCTATGCGACAGTATTATAATAGCACTAGCGGGAGAAGAGATTGTCAGACAAGGAACAAGTACTTAAGAAAGCCTTTGGTCGCCACTGGATGACCAATAATGAGCTTCTTTTCCAATGCCCAAAGTGCAATCACGATAAATTAAAGTTGTCTGTGAACGTAGAGAAGAACGCGTTCAAGTGCTGGGTCTGTGGGTTTTCAGGGAATAAGATTTCATATCTTGTTAGCAGATTTGCACCAGAGTATTATGCTGAGTGGTCCAATCTCACAGATGAAATCGACTTATCTCAGTATGAGTTTATCTTTTCCGAAGAAATCGAACCACCAGAACAAGTAATTCTTTTACCTGATGAATTTAAATCCCTTACTGGTAAGAAGACCGGAGATAAGCATAAAGCTTTGAATTACCTTTATTCTCGCGAGATTACAGATTTTGATATTTTAAAATGGAAGATTGGATTCTGCGACTTCGGTGATTATGCGGGAAGGGTGATAGTCCCGTCCTTTAGTATAAAGGGTCAACTAAACTACTTTATAGCTAGATCCTATGCAGGTAACTTTATGAAATACAAAAATCCAAGAATTAGCAAAGATATAGTGTTTAATGACTTAAATATAAATTGGGAAGATGATATAATAATTGTTGAAGGTGTATTCGACGCAATAAGGCACAAAAACGCCATCCCGCTCCTAGGCTCAACATTGAGAGAAGAACACAGATTATTCCAGAAAGTCTGCAGAAACAAATCAGAAGTCTATCTGGCTTTAGATGAAGACGCAAAAGATAAAGAATTAATTATTTCAAAAAGATTTAAAGAATATGGGGTTACCAGTAAGACTATTGAAGTCTCCCCTTATTCCGACGCTGCAGAGATGCCTAGAGCTGAGTTTCTTGACAGGAAACTAAATGCGGAGTTTATCACCGATCTTGACTATTTAAAATATAAACTTGACTTTTAACGAGGCTTAACCATGGATATAACTAAACGTAGACTTAAAGAGATTATTAAGGAAGAGATGAATCACCTAGAGACATCTAATGATATTAATGCGATCACTGAATCAGAAAAATTAGCATTTCAGATCATCCTTGAGAAATTAACCAAAACAGAACTCCTTCAGTTTGGCCTTAAGAAAACTTCTTGACAAATCCCTCCTAGTATTATATACTTTATAAAATAGCACTGGAGAATAAATGAGATTTGCTCATATCGCGGATACCCATATCCGAAATCTAAAATACCACTTTGAATATCGTGAGGTATTCAAGCAGTTATATAAATCACTAAAAGAAGAAAATGTAGATTACATTATTCACTGCGGGGATATCGCTCATACGAAGACACAGATCTCACCAGAGTTCGTGGACCTTTGTCGCGAGTTCTTCGAAGAATTGTCTGCAATTGCCCCAACTTATATTATACTAGGCAATCATGATGGCAATTTGCGTAATGGAAGTAGGCAGGACGCACTATCGCCAATTGTCAGAGCAATAAACTCTCCAAGACTTGTCTTAATTAAGAACGCCGGCGAAGTGAAGATAGGCGACAATTTTTGTTTAAATGTTCTTTCTGTTTTCGACGAAGATAATTGGACCGACCCCACCGATGAAGAAGCAATCAATATCGCTCTCTACCATGGTGCGATTAACAAATCTAAAACAGATAGTAACTGGACGCTAGGAGGTGACCATGATATTGGTATTTTTGATAATTTTGATTATGCTTTTCTCGGAGATATTCACAAAACGCAACACTTAGACGCAGCAAAGAGAATCTGGTACGCTGGCTCTACAGTTCAACAGAATTTTGGTGAGTCTCTAGACAAGGGATATCTGCTCTGGGATATCGAGAGTAAAGACGAATTCTCAAATAGGCTAATAACTTTTGCTAACCCAAAGCCTTTTGTCACTCTGGAATTAACCAAGGCCGGCAATCTGCCGAGAAAAAAACCACCAGAAGGAGCAAGACTTAGGATTGTTTCTGACGAAAATGTCACACTAGATAAGGTTAGGAAGGCAGTCGACATTGTAAAATACCGATATAGTCCAGAATCGGTAACTTATCTCAACCGCGCTGCAGGCAAACAGATCACAGTGAAGGCACCAGAAGGTATGAAACAAGAGGACCTTCGCGATCTTAAAACGCAAGAATCCCTTATGGAGGAGTATCTTAAGGAATTCGAAGTGACAGATACGGTAATGAAGAAGGTGTACGACCTAAATAAGAAGTATAACGTCCAAGTAGAAGAGAACGAAGATGTTATGCGAAACGTGCACTGGTCATTGCAGTCTTTAGAGTGGGACAATCTATTCAACTATGGAGAAGGGAATAGCATTGACTTTACAAAACTGGAGGGTATTGTCGGGATATTTGGCAAGAATTACTCAGGCAAGTCGTCAATTGTTGATACCTTATTATATTCTTTGTACAACTCAACTTCAAAGTCGATCAGAAAGAACCTTAATATCATCAACCAGAATATGTCTGATTGTAAAGCCACAGCGACAATAAAGATAGATGATACAGATTATGTAGTAGAAAGAGTCTCGGAGAAGTACACCAAGCGTCTGAAAGGCGTAGAAACCAAAGAAGCTAGCACTGACCTGGAATTTTTTAAAAGAGACTTGACGGGCAATACTGAGGGCTTAAACGGAACATCAAGGCAAGACACAGATAAAAACGTTAGAAAATACTTTGGGACCATTCAGGACTTTTTGACCACATCGATGGCTAGTCAGCTAGATTCTTTGTCGTTTGTTAATGAGGGCTCGACCAAAAGGAAAGAATTCTTAGCTAAGTTTTTAGATCTTGAGATCTTTGATAAGAAATTTAAACTAGCTAAAGAAGAGTCAGCAATCACTAAAGCAGCTTTGCGCCGTCTAGAAGGCATTGATTTCGAGACAGAGATTATATCTCTTAAGAAGGATATTGTAAGCAGTGAGCTTGGAATAGAATCGAACAAGGCTAACTGCCTATCTCTAAAGCAAGAGAAACAAGAAAGCAACACCAAGCTTAACGAGACAGTCCTGAAGATAGAATCAGTACCAGCGGAGATTATTGACCCAGTCTTGACCTCAAGGAAGATTACGAGTAAAAAAGAAAGCATCCTAAGAGAGACATCCAGAAAGACGGAGGCGATAAAGGAACTAAAGCTAAGCGAAGAAAAGTTCGAAAAGATTGCAGCATTTCTATCTCAGTTCGATATCACTTCCTACAAGAAGAAGAAAGAAGCGATTGATAATAAGAAAGAAGAATTATCAGGACTCTTAAAGGAAATCGAGACAGAGTCCTCATCAAGAGAGAACTATATGCAAAAGCAGAGACTCTTGTCAGAAGTGCCCTGTGGCTCAGAATATCCATCTTGCAAATTCATAAGGGATGCCCACGAAGCCGGAAGCTTAATACAAATAACAGGAGACAAAATTGCCCAGTGTGCATCAACTGTTAACGACTTAGGTTCACAGCTTCGAGGCTTGGAGCCCGAGAAGGTTTCGGAACATATTGAAAAATATAACCTTTTAATAGATAAGAGAAATACTCTTGCAACCTCTATCGCAACTAGTAAGCTGACTATTGAAAAATCAGATAGTTTACTATTCAAAGAACAAGTAGAGCTGGAGCAGCTTGAAATTAAGAGTACGGAATATGAACAGAATAGGGATGCGATTGAAAACTTGAAAGAACTGTTAACTCTGAAGGATGTAGCCCAGTCTGAGATCCGAGGCATCGAAACTAGGCTTGAATCTTGTGAGAATAAGATCCTAAACCTACATAAGAGGCAGGGATCACTAGAGCAGAAGTTACGCCACGTAGACGAACAGAGGACGGAGTATGAGTCTCTTAAAGATGACTTCGCGGCATATCATTTACTTATGACTTGCTGTCACCCAAATGGAGTCTCTTACGAGATCATCAAGAAGAGGTTGCCCTTTATCAATCAAGAGATCGCTAAGATACTTACAAACATTGTAGAATTCGAAGTGTTCATTACAAACAACGAAGATAAGCTTGATATCTTCATCAAACACGCAAAGCATGAACCCCGGCCACTAGAGATGGGCTCGGGCGCCGAAAAGACAATTGCGTCGATGGCAATCAGGTTAGCATTCTTGACTGTGTCCAGTTTGCCGAAGTCGGATCTATTTATATTAGACGAACCTGGCACAGCTCTAGACGAAGAAAATATGGAAGGTTTTGTGAGAATTCTCGATATGATTAAGGGATATTTCAAAACTGTCCTACTTATTTCACACCTAGACGGTCTGAAAGACTGTGTCGACATGCAGATAAATATCGAGCGAAAAGACGGCTTTGCTCACGTAAACATTTAGGAGGATAATATGATGACTCAGATTAAGGCATTTGCCGATAAATATACAGAAAGGTTTATATCAAGAAAGTTTTTGGCTTGGCTTACCGCAACGGGCTTGTGTGCATACGGTACAGTCACTAGCGACAACTGGACAGCTATCACTCTAGCTTACATTGGAACTCAGGCTCTGGTCGATATGGCTGTAAAATGGAAACATGGACCAAGTGGTGGCAACAATGG
>Ga0209337_1003888_pt1 | contig 10449 bp, 10 predicted proteins | sample LinPmetageLP53_FD_184044 | JGI IMG/M metagenome (GOLD analysis project Ga0209337, IMG submission 184044) | Marine viral communities from the Pacific Ocean - LP-53 (SPAdes) (version 2) | ecosystem: Environmental > Aquatic > Marine > Oceanic | place: Pacific Ocean | collected 2010-02-08 | reverse complement strand
TAGATTATTAAAGAACTCAGGAAGTATGACAGCTTTCTATGATGATATTGTTTATTGGGATATAGCAACTGGTAGAAATAAATTTTTTGTAACTTTTATGAAAGGAATGTATGGCTTTCCTAATAATGGACAAGAATCTATAGGTACTATGGAAATCGATTACCCCCACCTAAAAAATAATCATGATTCTACCCAATCTTTTCAAAATAAAGGTAATAGAGCCTCTGGGAAATACGATGCTTTTTTAGATACTTGGGAAGTACAAAACCAACCAACCAATGCAAACCACCAATATAATGGATCTATACCTGTAACACAACTAAAATCAGACAGATATTATGTAACAACGATCACAAGTTCTTTATCAGATATTAGAACATATGATTATGAACATTATGAGGGATCTACAGGACATACTACCAGTAGAACATTTTCGGCTTCTTATTTTTATCCTTTTTCAAGTCATACATTGGGGGTATTAAGAATAGAACCAACAGTAATTTTAGATTTAAATAAAGAAAGTGAAATGTATGATGGGATAGGCGAGAAAGGATTTGTAATAGTACCCGAACAGACACACCAACAAATTAAGGATAATTTAAATTATTACCTTGAAAAAGCAGGATTAATAGATAAAACAACAAGAAAAAAAGTTAGTAAAAGACCAAACCAAGGTAGGGCAGTAAGAAAAGCTACCAGAAGAAATAGAGGAGGAAGTGCTCCTAGTAATCCTAATCAATCTTCTTAAAAAACATTATATTTATAACAAACAACAAAAACAATGGGATATTTAGACAATAGTAGCATCACAGTAGATGCAATTTTAACAAAAAGAGGACGTGAATTACTTGCACGTAATGACGGTTCATTTAAAATAACACAATTTGCATTAGGTGATGATGAAGTAGATTATACTTTATTTAATGAAAACCACCCTAATGGAACACAATACTCAGGAGAGGCAATAGAAAATATGCCTATTATAGAAGCATTTCCAGATGAAAACAACATAATGCTTCATAAATTAATAACATTACCTAGAGGAACTTCCAAATTACCTATAGTAACAGCTAATGTTTCTAAAATTACTCTTACAATTGGGGCAACTACAACTATTAATCCTACTACATTAAACTTTAATGGATCTAATAATATGCAAGAACCAGGAGGGTATATAGCTACAATTGCTGATAGAAGATTAGTAACAAGTTTCCAAGGACAAGGAGTTACAGCTAAAAAATATAAAACAATGAGACCATTTACTTCAACAAAAGTAAGTGAAGCAGTAATGGGTAGTTCAATATCAATTACAGCTTTAAATAGCGTCTCTTTATTTGGAACTAATACAAAATTATTAACAACATTAACAATTGAAGGAGTAGATTCAGGAGCAAGAGTAACTATTCCAGTTGAAATCTCTAAAGAAGTAGTAGCAAATGTAGCTGCACAAGGAATAACAGGAATTTCATTAGCATAATAAATAAAAAACAAAAACATGGGATTAGTAAGATACGCAGAAGGAGATATAGTAAATGACACTCAAAGATTAGGTACATCAACATGGACTAATAATACAAACGAACTATTAACAGCTAACATGCATGAATCTCCACTACAGAATGTTAATGGGGGTGCTGGGGGTGTAGCTGCAGCTCCTGGAGCAACAGCAAATGGATCACATTATATAAGTTTGTATTATTCTGCAGCTGTTAGTAGTTCTGAATTCTCAGTAGGATATGGACATATAAATGGATCAGGATCTTTAGATTATACTACAGGACCTGGGGGTACAGGATATAGTCCATCCAGAGTAATTTATAACCAATATAGACAATTAGTATTTGGGGATGAAAATTCTAAATTTAGTTTTAATGGATATACACCTGATCACATTTATATAATTAATGTAAACAGAGCAAGATACAAACATAATCTTAAACCTTCATCTATGAATATGAAGCTGAAGATAGCAGCTTCATCAGCAAAAATATACACAGACGATTCTATAACACAATCAGGATCAGCAGTAATGACAAACGCAGGTAGACAATTTAATGTTGTAGAAGGTGCAAGTGGAGTAATGACAGGTGCAACTTTAAACCAAGCAGGTGGTGGTAAAGGATCTTATGGGTTATTTTACCCAGATTCAGGATTTATGGTTTTAAACCCAGATGCTTTATTTTTAAATCATGGATCTAATGCAGCTTTATCTCCTACAGTTACCCCTAATTTTGGAGCAAATGATAACCACCAAGAATTAGTAGATGCCTTACAATTAGGTAATTCATTTATATTAGATAGCGAAGAAAAAGTAAGCTCACAATATTATTTTACAAGAGCAAGAAATAGTGAATTCAATTACACTACTAATCCCTCATTTGTAGATATTAATGGGTCTGTAGGTATAACTTCTTTTATAGATAACCCTACAACCTACATCACAACAGTAGGAATGTATAATGATAGTGGAGACTTAGTAGCAGTAGCAAAATTAAGTCAACCTATAACTAAAGATTTTACAAAAGAAGCACTCATAAGAGTTAAATTAGACTACTAAAATGTCTCCTAAATGTCAGAAGTTTACAAAAAGTTTACAGCCCAAGATATGGCCATTATTCCCTTCAATGCCCATAAACAATATGATTTCACTTCAGGGTCTGCAGCAACAAATAAAGTAAAATATTACTCAACACAATGGGTTTCAGAATCAGTATCTCTTTATACTACTGCAAGTGGGGTTTATGGGGGTGATACTAAAAACGTTGTTAAATATAGACAATTAGAAAATAGTTTTTATAAAAATTATAAAATGGATATTTCTAATAAATTAGGGAATACCCATTATGTCTACCAAAAAAGAGACTTCCACCACAAAACCAATATCCTTTCAACACCCGCAGGACTATATGGACAAGAAATAAAACCAGGATCTGTTTATATAAATTCAGTCAATGAATTCACAGATGATTTAAGAGGTAATCTTATAGTAAGCGGAACTAAGGTAGATGATTATATTCATGATATAGATAATTGTATTTTAAAAATAGGTCCTGAAAGGGGTTTTAAAAGATATGATTTAAATGTACAATCAGGCTATATATGGTATGATTCCCACCAAAGAAGCCCTTTTTATAAAGATGGAGAAGTAAAACACAATACAGTAACATCTTATACTACCCCTGATTTTGGAGATGAATTTGATGATAGCTACTATTTTAATTTAATTCAATATAAGGGAGTTCAATTCGCAGAACATACATTAAAGACATCAATGGGAACTTGGCCTGTTATAACATTTTCGGGATCAGCCACTAATACACAAATAAGAACCCCTCATAGAGAAATTTATAATTTTAATAAACAAGATGATTTCACAATATCTTTTTGGGTAAAACTAAAAACAGGAACAGCAGGAACTACTTCTACACCAGCTTATATAATTTCTAAAAGCACAACAAAAACAGTAGTTCCCGCAGTAGTATCTCATGCCCATTCCCAACCAAAATCCTTAATAACTACGGGATCAAGTCAACTTATAGATGTAATATCAGAACCACAATTCCCTTTTGAAGTATATTATAAAAGTAATAAAATAGAATTCAGCAGATGTGATGGAGAAAGAACAGCAACTGCTAAATCAGCAACTTTAACACCAACTAATTGGAATCATATAACTTGTAGATATTCAGGAGGAACCTTAGAGGTATTTGCTGCCGGGGCTTCTTCAGGAACAACAAATACAGATGTTGGTATTTCATGGGGTAAAACATTTCAAAATAATGCTAATGTTTATATAGGAAATAAAGGGGGAAAAGAAAACTACATGGTAGGAGATTTAAGTCAAATCCAAATATACAATGTAGCTTTATCAAATACTCAAGTAACAAATCATTATAATCAAGTCAATGGTTCTCCTTATGTAGGAAATTGTTTTTATTCAATGGGAATAACAACTATAACTCACCCCGGATATATAACTTCTTTAACCCCAGGAACAAATGAAATCACTCAGTATAAATTTAAAGGAACCCACACAATATGGGAACATGAATACCAATGTACTATTGATGAATTTGAGTATAATGATACTTTAAATTCATCCGCAAGAGTCACAAAATCCCCACAAGACCCAAATATGGCAGATTTTGTAACAGGTTCACTTTTTAAGCCTTACATTACTACAGTTGGTTTATATAATGAGCAAAATGATTTGTTAGTAGTAGCTAAGTTAGGATCCCCTATAAGAACGTCAAATGAAACCGACACAACTATTGTAGTTCGCTGGGATACCTAAAATACCTTTCGTATATTTAACATATGCAATGGAACTACCAAAACAAAATCATACAAGAAATCAGTGATCTCCCAAAAGACGCATTTGGTTTCATCTATCAAACAACCCACCTTCCAACTGGAAAAAGGTACATTGGTAAAAAATCTTTAATTTACAATTTAAAGAAAAAATTAGGCAAAAAAGAACTTGCAATCATAAGATTAGAAGGTAAAGGTCGCCCACCAACATTCAAAAGAGTATTAAAGGAAAGCGATTGGAAAACTTACTATGGCTCACATGCTTTTATCAAAGAAGCACATGATTATGATTTACATAGACAAATCTTACAAATAGCTTACAATAAAAAAGAACTTACATACCTAGAATGTAAATATCAATTTGTGTTAGAGGTGTTAGAAGACAAGTTATATCTTAACGACAACATATTAGGTAAGTTTTACGACAAAGATTTTAGAAAATGAAAATAGAAAAAACAAAAAACAATAGAAAACTTTTCAAATTTGATATAACTACTAAAAAATCAAATCTGCTATTAACCTTTATGGAAACAAGAGACCAAGAAAAAAACATAGGATTTACAGCAAATTTTGGGGTAAAATGTAACCAAAATAAATGTTCTCATGAATTTGGAAACATGGATCTTAATATTAAAACAAATAACCATGAATTTTATAAGGTTATGACTAAGGTTTTTAATAAAATAATGGATTTTTTAAAATCAAACCCAAAATATAGCTTTATTTCCTTTATGACCAAAGTTCCAGTGTTAGAAAAATTCTATCAAAAAATGGCTACAAAAAGATGGCCGGGGGTTATTATTTCAAAAAACAAAAACACAGGTGAAGTTTATATATATAGGGAGGGGGTAAAATGGAAAGGAGAAACACTTAAAAAGATAAAAATAGATGATAACGAAATACCTCAAAACCCATTTTGTTATTTTGAATTTCCCTCACGATTTGCATTTAAAAAAATAATGAAACGATTTAAAAGATGAAAGAAGATTTATTAAAAAAATTACTCGAATCGATTTTAGGAAGAAGTAAATCTGCTCGAGGGGGTGATGAGGCTGTTTTTAAATGTCCTTCTTGTAATCACCATAAGAATAAATTAACATTCAACTTACTATCTCAAAAATTTCAATGTTGGGTTTGTAATTATAAAGGTCATAGAGCTTTTCAATTACTTAAAAAAGCTAACGCCCCAGGAGCAGCATTTGGTGCTTTAAAAGAAATTGACAAACAATATAATTTTAAATCAAAAGTCAAACAAACAGTAGACGCTAACACTTTAACGTTACCTAAAGAAGTTACACCAATAATTTCAAGTTCTGCAGTTTTATCTAAACATGCTTTACATTATTTAGACCAAAGAGGAATTACTCCACAAGACGTAGTAAAATATGATTTACATTATTGTGAACAAGGTCCATTAAGAAATATGGTTGTAATACCTTCATACGATAAGGATGGTTTTTTAAATTATTATGTAGGTCGTTCGTTCGATAAAAACGCGTATATTAAACATAAGTTGGCTTCCAGTACCAAGGACATAATTGGGTTTGAAATGTATATAAACTGGGATCTTCCCGTGATTCTGTGCGAAGGTGCGTTCGATGCAATGGCAATTAAACGTAACGCAATTCCTTTATTTGGAAAAAAATTATCCACAACCTTAATGACAAAAATTATTAAATCTAACGTAGAAAAAATCTATCTAGCATTAGATGAAGACGCTTTAAAAGATGCCTTTAACCACGCAGAAACATTTATGTCTTACGGAAAACGAGTTTATATTATAGAAATGGGAGATAAAGATCCATCTGAACTTGGTTTTGAAACTTTTACAAAATTACTCCATAATGCAGTAGAATTAACTACTTCTGTGTTAATGAAAAAGAGAATGGCTCTTTCATAGAGTTTTATATTTATAATAAACTGTATTAATTGATGAAGAAGACTGCAATCTTACCCGGTGGGTTTAAACCACCCCATAAAGGACATTATGAACTAGCCCTTGACTTAGCTAAACAATCAGGAGCAAATGTTGTTATTAGAGTAGGACCTGCAGAACGGGACGACGTAACACAAGCTATGTCTATTAAGATATGGGAAATGTATGGTTTTGAAGCTAAAGAAGCGGCCTCAAATTCTCCAATCGCTGATGTATTTGAATATGTAGAAAAAGAAGCCACAGAAGGAGAAGAAGTCCATGTGGGTACAGGATGGAAAGATTACCCAAGATTTAAAGTACTAACAGACCCCTTATTTAAACCAGAAAATTACGAAAAATATAACCCAAAAGGAATAAAAGTAGTTGAACATGAAATTACTAAAAAAGGGGGAGGAATATCAGCTTCTAAGATGAGAGAATTTATTATGAATGATCAAAAAGATCTATTTCAAAATAATTTACCTGATAATGTTGATAAAGAAAAAATTTGGAATATAGTATTAGATAATATTCAAGAAGATTTATATGACCCAAACGATCATGTTTTAGATTATATGAAAAGTAGTGAATGGAAAGCAGGAATGCCTGATGGTCACAAAGATGATATAGAACCTGGATACAAATATAGAAGAGGAGGAATGTATACTGGTGGGGGAATGGGTGCAGGAGGAATGTATGAAGCAGATGAAAAAGGAAAAGCTTTACATGCTTATGATTTTGATGACACAATAGCTCAAGTACAAGCAAACATTAGAGTTACTATAACAAGTCCTAAGGGGGATTATGAAAAAGTATTAGATATACCTTCAGACAAATTTCCAGAAATTTCAAAAGAAATGGAAGCGAAGTTTAATATGATGAATTTTGATTATAATTTCTCAGAATTTGAAAAACAAATAGGAGACGCTATTGTAAATAGTAAAGTCTTAAATAAACTAAAATCTTCATTAAGTAAACCAAACGTAAAAACAACTATATTAACTGCTCGTTCTATAGGACACCCCGTAACAAGATATCTTAAAAGTATAGGCTTAGATGCTTATGTTGTACCTTTAGGATTACAAGTAGGGGGAAGAGTAACAGGACAAGACAAAGCTGACTGGATTGAAAACCATATAAATAAAGGATATAAAACAGTTTACTTTATAGATGATTCAGAAGAAAACAGAACAGCAGTATCTGCCTTAAAAGATAAACACCCAGACGTAAATTTAACAGTAGAAGATCCAGCGGCAGTTAATGAAATGATGGGTATGATGAACAAACAAGAAAAAGCCAAACATGCTAAAAACATGAAACGCTTAAGTAAGGATATGTCTAATATGAAGGGAGATAATCATGGAGGAGGGGGTTATAAAGTGCCTGATTATGTAAAAGGTACACTTACAAGAAAATTATCCACGGAAACAACATATGCGGGAGATGGAATAGACCCCTCTCATACATCAGGGTATGGGGGACATGATTTAATTTCCCAATATAAGAATAAAATAAAAAACCCTCAAGAATATAGAGATCTTCAACTTATGGTATCTCAAAATAAAGATGCAGAAGCAAAAAGATGGTTAAAAGTAAATGGATATATGAATGAAACATCAGTATTTTCACAAAATTGGTGGAAAGAACAACTAACAGAAGTGATAACAGAAACTAAAGCAAACACACATTTAACTCACCTTGAAGAATTAGTATTAACTCAAGGACAAGATGGTTTTAATCAAGCAAAATCTTTCCTTTATGAATTAATTAAAAATTTAAAAGGGGAAGACAATTCAATTAAGAATGTATCTGTAAAATGGGATGGTGCACCTGCTATATTTACAGGTATTAATCCTGAAAATGGACAATTTTTTGTAGGTACTAAATCAGTGTTTAATGTAGACCCAAAAATCAATTATACTTCTCAAGATATAGACACAAATCACGGCCACGCAGGAGGTTTAGCTAAAAAATTAAAATTAGCATTAGAATATTTACCAGCTGTAGGAATAAATGGTATACTACAAGGTGATTTTATGTTTGATAGTGATGATGTAGATACACAAAATATTGAAGAAAAACCACATTATACTTTTAGACCAAATACAATAAGATATGCTGTTGAAGCTAATTCAGATTTAGGTAGAAAAATAAACGCAGCAAAAATAGGAATAATATTCCATACAACTTATAAGGATTTAAGTGGGGGAGGAGCATCATTTGGTGCGGATATAAGTGGATTAAACCCATCTAGTAATGTTTGGTTTGATGATGCTTATTTTAAGGATGATACAGGGATTTTATTAAATAGCGAAGAAGAATCTTTTGTATTAGAAAAAATCAAAGAAGCAGATTCAATTAATGTAGATTATACAAACTTACCATTAAAGGCTTTAAATACTTATCTTAACCAAGAAATAAGACAAGGTGAGTTTTTACTTAACCCAATAAAATCTTTTGAAAAATTCAAAAATTGGTATCAATTAGCAGTTGATAAAAGTATTGAAAAAGTTAAACGACCAGAAACTAAAGAAAAGAAAAGAAAAGCCGGAGAAGATAAAATCAAAGAATTTGAATCTCAAAAACAAGATATACTTAATTTATTTAGAATAAGTAAATTACTCTCTGAGGCAAAGTCTATATTTATAACCAAATACGATAAAGCTGTATCTACTAAACACTTTATCGACAACGGAGATGGTACTTTAAGTGTAACTAAAGCAGAAGGATTTGTAGCAGTTGATCACACAGAAAATGGTATTAAATTAGTTGACAGATTAGAATTTAGTAGAAATAATTTTAATGCAGGAAAACCAGGATCATAATGAGTGAAATAGATGAAGATATTTGGGTGGGGCCTTGGGGTAAATCAAGTTTTAAACAAATGAAAAAAGAAGAAAATAAAAGTAAAGGATTAGGAGATACTGTTGAAAAATTTACAAAAATGACTGGTATTAAAAAACTAGTAGAAATAATAGAAGTAGAAACAGGAGGGGGTTGTGGGTGCGATGAGCGTAAAGATAAATTAAACGAAATATTTCCTTACAAAAAATAACATGGAAAATAAAATTAGAAAATCACTAAAAGAAAAAGCAACAGAATTAGGATATTTAAATGAAAATCTTCCTATTTCTTTACAACAATTAGAAAAAGAAATTAAAGACCTAACGGGGGAATATGGCTCTGTTTCTGAAAGAAAACCAGGAATTTGGAGAATAAAATTTGCTTATGTAAAACGAGAACTTGATGGTGGAGTTTGGGGGGATCTAATAAAACTTATTAAATCACACCCAAATGACTATGAAATTGTAGATGCAAAAAATCACTATGAAAAAAATTGGGAACCAGAAGAACCAGCAGAACAAGTCCCAACAATAATATTTAAATAAAAGTTATGCAACAAAAAGTACAAGGATTAAATAAAGAATTTAGTAAAAAAGATGTAAATAGAGCCCGTAATTTAATTATGGGCAAAACTGGAGACGCATCAGGCACACAACTTGGTTATAATAAAAAACAGGTTAAATATAAAGAAGGTGATATTTGGAAAGAAAATAAAAAAACTTGGACAATAAAAAATGGCATAAAACAAACAGTATCTAAATTAGATGCAATTAAAAAAGAAGTATTTGTCCCTTTATGTTGCCCTAAATGTAGTAAAGTAATGAAAAGCCGTTTAAGTAAGGATAATTATAAAGCACATAAAAAATGCCATGATTGTGTTATAGAATTCGAACATAAATTAAGAATGCGTGGGCAATATGATGATTATAGAAAGCTTTTAAAAGCAAAAAACAATCTTACTATATTAGACGAAATGGAGTCATATTTATTAGGCGCAGTAAATGATACAAATGATGGATATATATCGGAGCAGGGTGAAATAGAAAGATGGGTTGGTGGTATTGATAAAGAAAAAATCACCAAAGATATAACAAAGTTTGCAAACGAAAGAAGAGAAGGAATAATAAAAGAAATAAATGACAAAGAAGGAACTAAGAGAACTAATTAGAGGTACCATAAAAGAATTCACAGGTACTGGAGCCGGGGGAGGTGGACACAATCCTACTGATGGTAACAATGTCACTTCTCAACGTATGGGAGGTGGTTCTTTTAAGACTGATGAAGATGAAATTGAGTTTTATAATAACCAAAATGCGGGAGAAATAGGGGACGCAACAAGAGGAATGGAAAAAAGAGGAATGATAAACCCAAATAGATCA
>Ga0209337_1003886_pt1 | contig 10452 bp, 15 predicted proteins | sample LinPmetageLP53_FD_184044 | JGI IMG/M metagenome (GOLD analysis project Ga0209337, IMG submission 184044) | Marine viral communities from the Pacific Ocean - LP-53 (SPAdes) (version 2) | ecosystem: Environmental > Aquatic > Marine > Oceanic | place: Pacific Ocean | collected 2010-02-08 | reverse complement strand
AGATGCTTGGGAAGAAAAATACGGTGATAAGTTAATTGCTGTAGGAACGACAGCACTATATGGAATCAACTCAATGTACAATGGAATGCCACACTTCAAAACAATGGGGGAAACCTCAGGTAAAGTTAGGTTAAAACCTGATGATAGTGCATACCTACCATGGAACAAATGGTTAAAGGAAAACCACCCAGAAGAACACGCAAAAGCTATAAGTGCTACAGGACCTAAACAGAACATACTTAACAAAGTTTTTAAACATTGTGGGATAAAGGGGTCAACATACGACCACGGGTTCAAGAGAGGGGTCTATCTTGCAATGATGTACGATAATGGATGTGAGTTCTTAAGGGGAGAAATAGAAGAGAAAGACCTAAAGATGAAAAAGAAATTCCAAGACGATATTCCATATACAGATAAATGGTGGAAGAAAAAAGCGATTAGAAGATATAAAAGTATGTACGAACAAGACAGAATTAAACCAGAAATGTTATTCTATTGGGATGTCATTGGATTAACCTGGGAAGAAACACAAGAAAAATACATGAAAGAAGTTGGAAGATAAAATAAAAAATATGAAAGTAGACCAAGACCTTGCAAAGGACATTAAAAGATTGGCCAAAGCAATGGAACAATTAGTAAAATTAATAAAACAAACAATAAAAGAAAATCAGTAAAATGAAAGATAATAACGATATAACATTACAAAAAATTTTAATATTATTAGTAATAACAGTATTAACAGTTTTTCTACTACCAGCCTAATAAACTATGTTACAAACAATATTACTTATTTTATTATTTATTATAGAAATAGTTGCTTTTGGTTGGTTAATATGGGAGGCAAAACTAGGTAGAGAAAAAAGAGAACAAATTCTAGATTTAGAAAAACAAATATTAAAACTTGAAAAAGTAATAATATCAATGGAAAAAACAATAATTAAAAAATTAGATAAAAGAAAAAAATATCATGAAAATAAGAACACTAAACGAATTAAGACAGGTTAAGACCTATGGTTATAGAAAACCATCACCATCTAAGGTAAAAGAACCTAAACAAACAACAAAAATAAAAAACACTAAAAAATAAAGTAAAAAATTATGGACGATAAATTATATAGAAGTAATAAAGATTTTTGGTTTGCTGGCATATGTGGTGGAATCGCAGAATACTTTGAATTTGAACACCCAATCCTTATCCGAATTATGTTTCTGATGTTATTTATATCACCAGCTATCCCTTCCATTTTAATTTATTTTATAATGTGGATAATAATTAAAGAAAAAAAATAAAATTATGAATAATATTAAATCAATCTATACTTTTTTTCCCACTAATGATGCAAATTTGGGTTTGCGTGATTATGAGGTGGGATTTTTATTGTTATCATTACTTAACTGGAAAGATAATCATGGACCATCACATCTTTTAACTAACACCACAGGTAAAAAATATTTCGTAGATTTAGGTATTGATAGTCTGTGGGATGAAATAAAACTTGTAAATGTAGATAAAGGAGATATAGACGATGAAATCTTTCCAGATGTGTACAGATTTAAGGCCTTAATGGAAGAAGAAACTCCATTTTGTCTAATGGAGTACGATACTATATTAAAAAATGATGTAAATAAAAATATATTTGAGGGAGATGTGGGATTGCCTTATTTAGAAAAAATAGGTGAAGAAGAACACGTCACTACAAATTTTATATACTTTAGTAATAAAGAACATTTAAAAAAATATCTAAATAAATGTCTAACACACATGAAAAAAAATTCTAAAAAGAAAGACCTAACACCTAAAGAAAAATTCTTTCTAAATTTAGAAATGAATAGATTGTTATTAAAATCTGTAAAACCTAAAAAAATTAAAGTTAATTACTTATTTACAACCATTTTAAATCAAGAAACTCAAGACAAGTTCCCATTTACCGAATTAAATAAATTAGAGACCACAACGTTATTTTTGTTAAGTAGATTTAATAGAGAATCTATCAGAAATACCTCAAAAGTGTACGATTCACATAAAGGAGGGTGGGTAGAGTCCTACCACCCAAAACGACAACACTACTTAAATAAGGTAAAAGATATGATTCTTATAGAACAGGGTAAGGAATGGTATGGACTATTTGAAGACATAGTAGAAAACTCAACTTTAATAAATAAAACCGAATTTCAAAAGGGTGTTAATTTTACAGGACAAGACGGTATGGCAGTTATATAATAGTTTATTAAGAATTTAATAATTAAACCAATATTTATAATAAAACGTATACCATGTCCTTTACAAGTCTTTTAAATGAAATATATGAAATTGTCCTAGAACAAAGTGACAAAAGTCGCTATGATGTTTTAGTGGATAAATTTGCTACCGGTAAAAAGAAAGCTTCTGGAAAAGTAATTAAACCTAAAATAGAATTAGATATATTAACGGACCTTATGCAAGCAGACCCGACTACTAAGGGTGATTTTGAGGGAGATAGGGATACTAGAAATGTTACTAAAGTTGGAGCTTATTCACAATGGTTAATTAAACAATGGATGGGTCTACAACAAATAGCTGATGGTTCGTTTGATTATGGAACTAATGAATGGCAAAATGAATTAGATTCCCAACAAGAACAATTCATGGAAGACCTATATAAAGTAACTGACGACTTATTAAAATTCGATTACCTTAAAAAAACCGGAAGATATAAAGGAGAAAAAGACATTAATCAAATTAAATCCGTAGATGAGTTATATGACCAAGTAAAAGATTATAATATTAGTAAGGAAGAACTTACAACTACAAAATCAGAAAGAGCCGAAATGGATGTTCACCCCGGTGCAAAACTAGGGTACGACGGAGGTAATTGGCAAGTCATAGAAATACATGACAACCCAATGGGTAAAGAAGCAGCGTGTTACTATGGGGGTCAGAATAGAGAAACAAGGTGGTGTACTTCTAGTCCAGGATTAACATATTATGACCGTTATATTAAAGATGGACCCCTTTACGTGGTTCTAGATAAGACCGATACCGAAGTTGCAACACCACAAGGAAGAGACGTAGAAAGTCACAAACAAACAGGATTACCAAAAAAACGATACCAATTCCACTTCCCGAGTGCTCAATTTATGGATATAGATGATAGGTCGATTAGTTTAGAAAAGTTTTTAAATAGTGAAGGTAAAGAACTAAAAGAATATTTTAAACATGAATTTGCATCTTCCTTAACAGACCAATCAGGTCAAAATGTAGCTGTACATTACCCTAACGATAAAGTATCGAGATTTATTGCATTGTATGGTTTAGATGAATTTATAGACAAACTACCAAAAAATCTTAAAAGGTTTGATTTTGACACAAGAGATAAAACAGCGTTACCAGCAATGCCCTTACCGATTGAATTATTTACAAATTTTCCGGAATTAAAAGTATTGCACATTGAAGGGATACTAAAAGAAATACCAGAAGCTATAGGAAATCTGAAAAACTTACAATTTTTATCCATACCTGACAACCCACACTTAAAAAGCTTACCAGAAAGTTTAGTTAACTTAGATAATCTAGAAGTGATAAATATAAGAAATACACCAGCGAAACTTCCTCCAGCACTTGAAGAAAAATGGGAAAATGGAGATATAGTAATAGTCAAGTAGAATAATTTTTCTTATATTTCTTTTAAACAAATTATGGATATAGACATAGAAATATATTTAAAACGTCTAAGAACTTTTTTTGAAACACAAAAAGGAGATGTAGAACGTTTATTAAATACTCCAGGGGTAGACTTAGATTTACTAATGAAACAAATAGAATTAATGGCAACTGAAAACTATAAAGAATTAGAAGACCCAACCCTAACTAAAAATCAAATTTTAATTGCTGTAAATCTAGTTCAGAGTAAGAAACTAAAGGAAGAGACTAGTGAAAAAATCTTAAGTCCCGTACCGATACAAAAAATTATGGGTTTTGATGTATATCTTAATTAAAAAGTACCCCCGACAATTTCACTAAAATATAATTGAGAGGTAGCGGATATTGCTCCTACCACTGTTAGTTTTTCATTTGGGTAAGTTGACGTACCTACACCCATTCTTAGTGCTCTTACACTACCAGTAAACGTAGTACCGGTAGTACAAGGATTTATAACATCTCTTGATACAGTACATGCGGTAACACTACCTGTGGAACCAGTAATACATGCCCTAGCTTGAGCACAAAAGTCCCCAAAAGGAGAAACATCAATTCCACATTCCGCAGCATATTGTAAAGCTTCTTGTTGCCACTCTAATATTCTAGCAGAATCTACATTACCTAATTGGTAATTAAAACACGGGTCACCTGGTTTACAAAATCCCATTTTAGTTTCTTAATAGTTTTCCCTCGACCCAATCTTCGTAGTTAGGGCCTAGACTATAAACAAATTGTCTACCTTGTCTTTCCATGTTTACAATACCAGCATCTTTAATAGCTGCAAAGAACTTAGTGTTGTGTCCTCTAGGTCTTGAGTAACCTAATACGTCCTCATAAAATTGGTTTGCCGTTTTTCCTTTTGAGTCACCTAAACCATAACCAACATTCTGTTTTAAATAATCCACAAATTTTTGAGTCATGGTACCTTGCCTTGGTGGGTATTTAAATGTAAACGAAGACATTCTACCCCCTGGTTGCCAAGTTGTATATTCAGAACCAACGGCATCTATAAAAAGTTCTCTGCTTAAGGTGTTTTTAATTATGGGAATATAAATTTGTCTTAGAAATGCATGAGCACCCCAATCAGTACGACCATATCTAATTTCGTCACTTAAATAATCTTCCTGTGTAAGTCCTGGGTTCTCCAACTTATCAGCCTGAAAAACGACATTAAAATCTATGTCCTGATTTCCACTATTAATGGGTAATTCGTTCTCCTCCTCCCAGAACGGTGTTGCATATATCGACACATCCGTATTGTCTGCATTAGTCCAAATCCAACTTCCTGACATTGAGTCAATATATAAATAATAAATTCCACTCTTAGTAGATAACTTGCTAAAAAATGTATTGTCATAAACAACTTCTCTTAATTCTCTACTAAACTTCGACAATGATTTTAATGGTGCTTTAGGTTTTTCATACTCTTCATGAGCATCAACAAATGCACTCACCAATCCTTCTGGTAACATTGAGTAGATGGCGTTTTCTGTTTGGTCAGTTAATCTATTATCTGCTCTATCATACCATTCTTCTGAACCATCACTAAACTTTTTATATAATGCAATTTTATAAAAATCACCAAGGTCCTTACTTTTATCTATTATATAAAATAAGTTTCCATCTTTTGAATAATCACTAAAGTGTGTAGGGTTATCTTTCATTGCTGTACACCATTTAGTTGATGACCCATAGTAACACGAACCTTCAAAAGTATTTGGTTTAACCAACAACCATCTCTCATCTTCATATAGTTTGTCTACACCTCCTTTAGCTTCTTTTTCTCTTTGTTTTTTAGTTTGTATGGTATCCATTTCATCCATAACCCTTTCTAGGGATACCAAATTATTGTAGGAATTTAAGTCCTTAGGTGATTTTACTATTGGGGCGTTCGAATAGAAACCCATACCTGATACAAGTTGTGAAGTTAACCTATTTCCATTGTTGTGAAATCTTTTTACTAAAGATGATATATCATTAGGTGATGTACCTCTTTCTGATGGGTTAAGATACATCTTAACCATCCACATAAGATATTTGTTATTACCTGAAGGGTCATTCTGTACAAAATGGTCTAACACACCTTCTACATTAGTACTAGCACCAATCCCAGCTGGATTACCTGGTTCTGCAACAGGCCAAGACCCAACAGATTTCTCAAAGTATTGTTGAGCGTCCTCTACTCTTCCCTCTGCTAATATAAATTTATTTAGTATCTCTGTTAATTTCATTTTATCCTCTTGATTGTAAATATTGAATAATAGTTTCTACCATAGAAGCGTCAAAAAACCTACTATCAAACTCAGCTATCATATTATACTCATCTTCTTTTGGTCCCTCAACACTTATTTGTTGTGGTGAGTCGTAATATAAGACGTATCTTGGATAGTCGTACCCCTCGACATACTCCATTACTATTTCCCCTTCTTTATATGTATTGCGTGACAATTCATCTATTTTGAATTCCTGAAGTAATTTCTTTATTAATTTTCTATTTTTCATGGATTAGTTTATTCTATAAATATAATACCATTCACCATCAAACTGAACCTCATTTTCGTTACCATCATAACCAGATAAACCATTACCCCTACCATCACTCTCGATAACCCCCTCAATAAACTTAGCTTTGTCTACGTATCTTTCAAGTTGTTCCGAGGTGTCCGCACCATAATCTCTTAAAAAACTAAGAGGGTCATCTCTTACTTCATCCATTAAGGTACCGACATAGTCGTCTTTAGCTTGCTCGGTGTATTCATAGTTGTCATTATCTTCTAGTATCTCTTCCTTTTCAGTTTCTAAATACTCTATCTTGTCTTCTATTTCTTCCCTCATTAATTCATCATCAGTTTCCTCTAATTCTTCTCTAAAGTTACCTATATGTTCATCTATTTTTTGTATTTCTGACTTAGAATAAAATGTTAATTCAACATCATTTTCTTCATCTAAATAATCTTCAGGGGCATCACTTACTTGGTCGTAAAAATAATCCTCATAATCGTCAGCTACTGCTTCAGCGTCAATATACCACTCTGCAAATCCTTCTGCAAATCCAGCATAACCTATATCGTCTATCATTGCATCAACTTGTTCTTCCGCTGCCTTATCAGCTTCTTCATCCGTACCTACCGCGTATTCTGCACCTTCGTATTCAAAGACAGGTAAACCGTAATGATAATATTCATCCCATCTGATATCATAAACATCATGTGCTTCTTCTTTTAATAGTTCTAATTCCTCTTCTAAGTTATTTAAATCTTGCCCATAATCCTGAGCTCTTTCACCATTTGGATTAGCTATCACTTCTGGGTCCTCATCCATTTCTAACCTCATCTCATCTATGGAATACTGGACATCAAACAATTCTGTTTTCTTTTCATCGAACTCATTCTCATCTTTTAGGTATTCCATTAAGACATTTGCCATTAGTGCTATTAGGTCCAAACTATCTTCATCACCTTCTTCATACGACCATTCCCCATTCTCTTTTCTTTCATTAGCACTTAGTTCTAAACGTCGTTCCCTTTCTCTTCTTCTTGCTGCCCACTCAGCTTCCCTAGCTATCCTATCTAACTCTTTTTGTTTTTCTTCCTCACTTATTTTTGCAATTTCATCTTTATATGAAAAAGTAAAATATTCATTAATTTTGTTTATCACTTCTGGATGAAGAATTATTTTATTAATATCTTCTGGGTCTGGAATAGGAGAATCTTCTGCATCATAAAAAGTTTCACCACCTTTATAAGTTTTATTAAGTGCTACTTTATAGTGTTTGTCAGAAGTAGGTGCGGACTTATCTAAAATGTAAAATAATTTACCCTCCCTATCATAATTGGTAAAATGTCCAGGATTGTCAGTGGAAGCGGTACACCACTTAGTACCAGCTCCGTAATAACAAGATGCGGTGTGTGATTGAGGTACCACCACTTTAAATCTATTGTCTTCATAGACCACCTCAGATTCTTTATGAGTCTCAATGTTCCTAGTCTTATCCAATTTATAATCTTCTAGACTATCGATTACCTCTTGTCTATCACGATATTGATACAAATCTTTCTTTTTAAGGTTAGGTCTTACCCTATCAAATGCTTCTATAGTAGTAAGTAAACCATTAAGTGTTCCAGTCCATACATTCCCCTCAATACGTTGTTGTTGAACTTTAGAGGGGGTAGAAACCATACCCTCCCATTGTTTAGCAATCCAGTCTAAATACTTTTGATTTTTTGCGATAGCAGCACTACCAGTCACCATAGGTTCCCACACTTGTGAAGGTATATTATATTTTTCTTTTACTTGAGATACTCGATTTTCGGTTAATAGCATTCGTTTACTTTTATTATATAAATATTTATTAATTACAATATGATGAAAACAATAAATACAATATTTTTATTGGTAGTCACTATACTGATTGGGTTAATTGGTTGGTGTTACTTTATAAAGATAAATGAAACAATTCAAAAATTCGAAAACAATATAAATAAAAAAGATAATCTTGTGGATTCTTTAAATCAAAGATTAGATTACCTATACCAGACTATCGATTCTTTACCTATTGGGGTACCCTTAGACACACTTCATGTAAATAATGGGTATGGTGTTAGAAAACACCCAATACATGGTAGATATCACATGCATAGTGGGATAGACCTAATAGACTCTTGGAGAGATACCGTATACTCAACAGGGGATGGGTTAGTGAAATTTTCAGGGTGGAATTTTGGTTATGGTAGATTTATAGAAATAGAACATTCTTTTGGGTTCACCAGTCGGTATGCCCACCTATCTAAAACTTTTGTTAATACAGGAGACTCCATTGTAGATTCCCAACCAATAGGGAAAATGGGGAAAACGGGAATGGTAACAGGACAACACCTACATTATGAGATATTACACGATGGTAAAGCAATAGACCCAATGCCTTATATAAATTGTAACCCCATATAGGTACAAAACCACATAAATATGACAATATTAATCACCATGTGTTAAAATAACAATTAAATAATATTTATTGTTGAAGGACTTAACACTATTATTAATAAATAAAATAAAAAAAAACGTTATGATTAACAAAAATTTACCAGTAAACCACAAGAGAGAAAACCACATGGAGATTACTATGTGTGGAAAAGGAAGTTGTAAATGTCCAAGTATAGACATAGACCTAAACAGAGACGAAGTAGTAATAGGAGGAAAAGAAGAAGGATATACTACATTCACTAAAGAACAGTTCCAATTATTTATGAATGAAGTAAAAGGAGGAACCTTTGATGAATACTTAGATAAAGATTAAGACATGGGATGCGGATGTAAGAAAAAGAAAGGAGAAGTAAAAGAAAACAAGCAACAACAACTTAATAAAGAAGAAAGAGAAAAAAGAACTCAACTAATACGAGAAAAGTTAATTAGATTATCTCAAAAGAAATAGTAGTTATTACCACACTCTTGTATTTATAAGGTATGAGACTGCTACCCACACTGCAAACATTAATAGAACAAGATGTAACTACTTCTGGTGGACGGACACCAAAGTGGTATGACTTGGTATTGCAAACTGAGGACTACGATGAGATGATACCCATTATAAAATTATTTGGAGGGGATATTCATAATGTCTTTAATGCTTTGGATAAGATGGGTAAGGGTCGAGACTTCTTAGACCACATAACCACTCAATGGGATGTGGAAAGACAATTAGAATATATCGTTAATGCATTAGGAGGAATCAGAGCTTGGGACAATGGTAAGGTTGATAATGATTTGATGGATAAATATGTGATTGACCCTTACTTAAGTGATATGAGATATATCAGTAAGAATGAAGATGGTAGGATTATACTAGAGTTACTGCCTGGTGAAGAAGCTGAGTTTTTTGAGGGTGGAAGTTATAGTAGGAGTGGTGCGGACTGCAAAGAAGTTGCTAAACAAATATTCGGTGATGGGTATTTGGAGTGGGACCCTTATGATACAGATATGAACATAGAGGACTTATTAGAGTTACTAACTGAAGAAAATTACATAAAACTAGTTAGGTATATAGGAACAGAATTCCAAAATGAGGAAGTGGATGCGTGGAGAGAGGAATTTGATGGTTGGAGGGAGGAAGACCAATTACCAGAAGGTAAGGTTTTTATAACACTTAATAGGATGAATGGTTTTTTAGGTGGTAATGATAGATATAACTTGGCTGTTCTTATAGGCAATACACCGGAATTAGAAGAAGTGGAGAATGAAATAAAGAATTCTTATGGTAGGGCATGGAATGAGGTTGTCCAAAACCAATACTATACTGGGTACTACAAAGCATTTAACGAATTTTTAGGGAAACCAATAGGTGAAGGAACTACAAACACCTATAAGGATGTATTGAATTACAAAACTCGTAAAAAGGAATGGACAAAGGTTGAAGTCCCTGTAAAGTATTTTGATGTGACAGATAGAGCAAGAGCAATGATAGTTAGACACGCACATGATATTGATAGCCCTGAGGATTTTATACCTATGATACAAGAATTTAATATGGATGTTCTTTGTCCTAATGTTGATGACTACCCATGGGATGATGATGAGGTAAATGGTTTGTTCCAAGACTTTTTAGGGGACTATTTATAGAATAATAATAAAAAATAAAACAATTAAAATGAAAAAAATTTTAGCATTGATAGTAATCGGAGTAATAGGATACTTTAGTTACGAACATTACATGAATAATAATGTTGTCTCTACTGACAAACTCACATTTACCGAAATGGTGAATCTTTCAAAGAAAG
>Ga0209337_1003885_pt1 | contig 10452 bp, 7 predicted proteins | sample LinPmetageLP53_FD_184044 | JGI IMG/M metagenome (GOLD analysis project Ga0209337, IMG submission 184044) | Marine viral communities from the Pacific Ocean - LP-53 (SPAdes) (version 2) | ecosystem: Environmental > Aquatic > Marine > Oceanic | place: Pacific Ocean | collected 2010-02-08 | reverse complement strand
GCAGACGCCCTAGGCGATGTAGAGTCGACAGTAACTACTCTCAAGGATATGAACCTTAATTCTAGCTACGGATGCGCCTTCTACCCATGGGTCAAAGTTAGAGACAATGTTGCTAACTCCATGCTTTACGTGCCACCTTCGGTTGTCGCCTTGGGAACGTTCTCTAGCTCACAGAGAAAATCAGCAGTTTGGTTTGCGCCGGCTGGATTTACTCGCGGTGGACTAAGTGAAGGGTCCGCAGGCCTGCCGGTTATCGGTGTGCGCCAGCGTTTAACGTCAGATGAAAGAGACAGATTGTATGACGCCAATGTTAATCCAATCGCGTCTTTCCCAGCAGAAGGGATTGTAATCTTTGGTCAGAAGACCTTGCAAGTGACTCCATCTGCGCTAGACAGAATTAATGTCAGACGACTCTTGATCTTTGTTAAGAAAGAGATCTCTAGAATCGCTTCCCGCATCTTGTTCGATCAAAACGTTCAAGAGACTTGGGATCGTTTCAAGGGTCAAGTAGAACCATTCTTGCAGGGTGTTCAAGCCGGCCTAGGCTTGACAGACTTCAGAGTTGTTCTTGATGACACAACAACCACGCCTGATTTAATTGACAGAAATATTCTTTACGCAAAGATTTTCTTGAAACCAGCCCGGGCCATTGAATTTATTGCGCTAGACTTTATTGTCACAAGGAGCGGTGCTTCTTTTGATGATTAATCAAATAAAGTACTAGTTACAAAAGGAACAGGAGACCAGATACATGCCATTTTTTAATGAGACGGCTTTTCAGCCAAAAAGACAGTTTAGATTTTTGGTTAATTTTACTAATTTATCAAATATCACCTTTATGGTGTCAAAATCCAAAAAGCCAAGCTACACAATGGAGACAAAATCGCACAACGTTTTAAATCACGTGTTTAAGTTTCCTGGTGTAATAAAGTGGGACGACTTGGATGTTACCTTCATAGATGCTGTTGATCCCAACGTTGGCTCAAAATTCTATAATGCGTTAAAAAATTCTGGTTATGTTGATCCAACGACTGAAATGAACCTGTTAACGGGTATCACCAAAAGAGGCACCAACGACACTATCGGAGATGTGTTGATTCAGCAGCTTGACGGCGGCGGAATGGCAAACGTCGTTGACCCGGGCGAGATCGCCGGGGCAGTTGATGCAACAAACATAATTGACACTTGGACTTTAAAAAATGCATTCATTAAGAGCGTTAAGTGGGGCGATAGTTTAGATTATAGTCAAGAGGGCCTGGTAGAGGTTGCAGTCGGTCTAACATTTGATTATGCTGTCTACAACAGCAGTATTAAAGCTTACGGCGGATAAATAATAAAAATACTTAGAGAGGTATGAATGAGAAATAATCAAAGGCGAACCGGCCATCGGCCAAACGTTCAGCCTTCTTCTCCGGCACCTAACGTCCCTATGGCGTTTGCGGTGCCAACTGAATTTGTGGAGCTTCCTTCACGTGGTGTCTTTTATCCAGAAGGTCACCCGCTTCACAATCAGAAAACCGTGGAGATTAAGTTTATGACAGCCAAAGACGAGGATATTTTATCTTCAGAGTCTTTGTTGAATAATAATCAAGCAATCGATCGTTTGCTGGAAAGTCTTTTAGTCGAAGACATTGATTCAGGCACGTTATTGATAGGAGACCGCAGCGCCCTTTTGGTCGCAGCTAGGATTTCTGGTTATGGAGCAGAATATATTGTTAACCATTTTTGTTCTAGGTGTGTAACAAAGCAAGAAGTTAATTTTGACTTAAATGACACAACTCTGCAAGATGATTGTTTCGACGAACAAATGTTGCAGGAAAACAACATAGTTTATAATTCAGAGACTCAAACTTTTGATTTAACTTTGCCTACAACCGGGGTAGAGATTGGCCTTTCTTTGGTGGATGGCTACGCAGAGAAAGAAACTCTGGAAGGAAACTCAGAGGAAAGAAAACAAAGTCTGGTTACTTCAACCTTGGCCGCATTTTTAACTAAGGTTAACGGCAATACCGACATGGATTATGTTAGCAGTTTCATCGACGCAATGCCAGCAAAAGATTCAAAATTTTTGAGAGATCTATACCCAAAATTAGTGCCGAACGTCCGTTTCTTGCACGAGTTTACATGCACCGCATGTGATTCTAAAGAGGACATCGAGGTGCCGCTCACTGCGGCATTCTTTTGGCCTTAACAATGATTACATGCAAAACGTGTACGAGCAGTTTTTCTTTTTAAAATATTATGGTGGCTGGAGCTTTATTGAGGCTTATAATCTACCTATCGGTCTAAGAGTCTGGTTTGTTCGTAGGCTGTCAGATCAAATTAAAAAAGAGAACGAAGCTTTAGAAAGTTAACAAAATAAGACCCTGCGCCAATGCAGGGTTTTTTATTTTATGTTTGTGACTATTTATCTTTACGAGGGTTTTTATCATGGCTGAAAAAGAAAAAGGAGAAATTGGTGGCGGCTTCGCTAGCGCTGATGCAATTAAAGAAGCCACCAAAAACATGAAAGAGTACCGCGCTGAACTCGCCAAGGCCGCGGGGGATGAAGCCAAGCTTCTTGAAATACAAGAGAAGATGGATGTACTATCAGTTTCCATCTTAGAAAAAAATAAAGAAAAAATTAAACTAGCAAATGAGGCTCTCGACGGCGCGAAGAGAAGACTACAGGCAGAGAAAGACGCTGACGATACTAGTCGCGAAGCCCTCGTACGTATGCAGAAAGAGGTTTCTCTACGCGAAAAAGCTATAAAAGCACGCGAAGCCGCCGGTATTAAAATAAATGCCAAAGAGCTAAAAAACGCTCAAAAAATAAGAGTAGCACTTAGCAACAACTTTCTTCATGAAGACAAGCTTAGAAAAGCTTCGATGAAAACAAAAGAAAAAGATGGAAAGGTAGGCCTTGAGGTTATTAAGAAAACCGGTGAAGGCGCCGTAGAAACTGTCAAGCAGATGGGTGTCGTTTTGGGGTCGGTTCTTCAATCTCCAGAGTTAGCAGCTGCGATGATGTTCCCAGGATTGACAGTGGGAATAAAAGACATTGAAAGACAGATAACCAGAATGCCGGCCCAGCTAGATTCAGCGATCGCCGGTATGGTAAAAAGCACAGCTTTACCAGTAAAGCAGCTAGGCAACACCCTCGTTAACGCTCTGGACCCCGAGTATGCAAGAAGAATTGGAGTCGAGTTTGGCAATATCCCTGCGCCTCTAAAAGACATTGGATTAAAGGCTAAAGATGTCGCCACCGCAATGGGTTCACTTGTTGAAAACATGGCGATGTTCCGGCCTTCCTTTATGCAGAACAATAAAGCAGCAGCTGCATTCTTGACGAATACAGTAGCCGGCATGGGAAAACTTGGTGTTAAAACAGGCACCTCAGCAAAAATACTAGACACCTTCACAAAAGCGCTCAAGAAAACACCGGTTGAGGCCGGAAAGTCATTAAAATCAATTGCAAATGTTGCAGACTCTCTAGGCCTAAGCATGGGCAAGGTAATGGAAAATTTTAGCGCCATGACGCCTAAATTAGCTATGTTTGGCGATGATATGATTGATGTCTTCGCTGATCTTCAAGCTCAAGCTCAAGGCACTGGCGTTGCCATGAACAAGCTACTTGGCGTTGCCATGAAGATGGATACTTTTGAAGGCGCGGCAAAACATGCACAAACCTTAAACGCTGTGCTTGGCGACACAGCAATTTCTGTTACTGATTTGGTGCATGCTGACCCTGCAGACAAAATCGCGATGATTCAGGATGCGATCGCCAACGCTGGCATTGATTTTGAAACTGCTGATCGTCGAATGAGACAGGTTATTGCAACCGCCGCTGGTTTTGAAAGCGTTGAAGATGCAGCAAAAGTTTTACTGAACAAGGAAGATGCCGAAGAAGCTGCAGATGCAGTCGACACCGCGACAATGAGTCAAGCGGAGTTCAGCAAAAAAGTCAATCAATCTCTTACAACAGCCGAAAAAATGACAAAGAGCTTGTCAAGCATGGCAGGTGGCATGAAAAAGATTCTCAACACAGTCCAGCCTGGTGCAGTTAGATTTAGTAAAACAATGAGTAACTCATTTGGCAGTATTGTTGAAAAAACTAAAGATTCAGCTGCTGGTGTGCTTGCATTTACCGGTGGAATAAAAACACTTGTTGGCACCAAAGCAGCAGCTACCGAGACACTCAAGACTCTTGCAGAAAACCTTAGTCTTGTCGGCGCTAGCGCCCCGAGCTGGTTAAAAAAAGCTTTAGCGATCGGCGCGGTGGGCGTCGGCATCGTCGGCACGACTGTTTTGGGCAAAGGCGTCGTCGAGGGCGTTACTAAGGACTATGAAGAAAACCCAGATATGGAGCAGCCTGATAGCCCAGATACTGCAGCTGCCACAAGACTACGAACTGAACGCGAGCGCTCGGCGGCCGGGTCCATGGCTGCTGAGGCAAAGACTCCTGATCAGTTGCAACAGACAGCTAATATTACACTGGAGCTAGATGGCGAAGTATTAGATAGAAGAACTGCCACATTTGTCAACGGCCAGCTGCAGCTGACCGCCTAGGAGGATCAAGTAAATGCCAAAATTTTTTCAAGTAGAACAGGCAGCATACGGCGGCCAGAAAAACACTTTTCGAAACGTAAAATTCAAAAAGAATGATCTTGACAGTTCAAATGCAGCCGAAACCGGAACAATATTGGAGATTATTCCTATACATATAAAGAGGCCTCCAGTAATACAGTTTATTGCTTATCTAGATCAATTACAGGATAAATTCAATTCCAAACAAACGTCAGAACAACCATTTGGTCGAACTGATCCTTACTACATTTGGAAGTCAAATGACAGAAGTATTACTGCTAATTTTACAATACCTTCATCTGGTATTGCCAACGCATTGGATAACTTAAATAACTTGAGCTGGTTTCTTGGATCGCTTTACCCAACTTACAAAGACACAGTTACCGCGACGTCTTTGGCCGCATCGCCAATGTTTCGCGTAAGATTTGGAAATTTGATTTGCTCATCTACAAGAGACGGTCAAGGTCTACTAGGTGTTATACAGAGTGTTAGTGTTACACATGACCTCAAAGGCGGCGTTATCGGCTTTGAAACAGAAAACGTGGGTTCCTCTTTTGCTAATGAGGCAGCACGTCTTTTAAAGGAAGCCGGCTTTGACAATAGCATTCGCGAAGGCAAGAAACTTATGATACCTAAGTTCATAAAAGTATCATTTACCCTTAACGTCGTGCATGATCACAGCTTGGGCTGGGACTTCAATACTGGAAATTGGAGAGGTGGATTGTCAGCGCCTCGATTCCCTTACGACTTTGGGCTGATTAGAGACACTAGTGACTCTCCTGGGTCTGGAATAAACGAATCAGCTGCAGGTGCACCACCAAGTTCACGAGCCAGCGATGAAGCAGCTGCAGCTGGAGGCGCGCTGCTTGAGGTTAGCGACCTGGGCACCAATCGCGACGCCGGCGCGACGAAGAGCACCGTAACACCTCCGAGAAATCCAATGTCTAACCTTTAAAAGGATTAAAAGAATACTATGCGATATAAAAATCAGTCAATTTTTACAAATGTTGGAGAGGCCTATAGACGGTATCTCAAAAAGACACGCGGCTTAAAGCAAATCAAACAATTTGATACGCCAGTTTTTAAGCATCCAAGCGCCCAAGAGATAAGAAACTTTACCAGAATAAAACATATTTGGGGCACTGGAGATCGTTATTTCAAGCTAGCAGAAGAATACTATCAGGATCCTACCATGTGGTGGGTCATTGCATTATACAACCAAAAGCCAACTGAGTTTCACGTAAAGCCTGGTGATGTAGTGTATGTGCCTGTGCCGCTAGAGACAGTGCTCTTCTATATAGGATATTAAAATGACGACTCCACAAAGACCAATACCACCTACAAATTGGAGGACTCTTCCGCGCGACCACCCGGACCGCGTCGCAGTCAGAGAATGGGACAAGAAATATGGAAAGAAGAAAGGCGACAAAAGAGAAAAGAAGAAAAGCACTAACGATGATATCAATATTGCAAACTTAGATCAATATATTCTAAGCCAGCACATTGATAAAGCTGCTAATTACTTTACGTCAAACCGTAACATGTTTAACTACCGCACATTCAGGCAAATTAATGGCAATGGAGCGCAGTTGGTTAACAAGTTGCGTGGCATTGACAACGTGGACGTTTTTTATAAGATAAAGAATACTGTTTTGTCCCTGATGACACCAAAGATAAGAATTTACAAGGTCAACTACGAAGAGTACGTTACAAATGAAGCAGGCGAGATTGAATTAGGTAAAACGACTGCTCTAAACCAACCATGCTATAGAGAATTTAAGTTTTCTGACACTTTCGGACAGGAATCTGCTTTGAATGTACAAGAGTACTTGTCTTATGAGAGCACAAAGCCTAATTGGAGAAACGTTGGCCTAAAAAGCTTTTCGGTTAAACAAGACGGTAGAAAGCATGGAGTTATTGAAAACAATATAGACTGTAGCTTAGTTTTAACTTTTAAAAGCTTAAAAGACATTCAAGCTTCGCCACCGGGTGAGCCTTCTCCTGAAAAGGGCGGTTTGCGGTATGTAGACTTAATAACTTGGGCCCCCGCCAGGATTGATTCAGAGACAGACACTTACAACCCTAAGCACTATGAGATCAAAGTCTTGATGGGATACACTGCTCCATCGGTCAGTCAACTCCGCGCGTTAAATCTTTCACAACAGGATTTAAACGCGATTAAAAACATAGAGAAACTTAATGTAATAGTATCTTTATCTTTATACAATTACGAATTGAAAATTAAAGAGAACGGCATGGTCGAGTTACACGGCAAGTATCGAGGCCGCCTGGAAACCACGATAGGTACAAATCAAGTTAACATCTTTCAGAATACATTTAGAATTAAAGAAGGCGGCGCCGTAGAAGTATCAAAAAAAGTAAATGCGAAGCACAATATTTCCAATGTCTATAAACTTCGTACAACCTTAAACTCGATAAACAGAGAGTTGAAAAAAGCCGGCTGCAAAGATGAAAAATGCAAAGGAAGAGTCAACCTAAGAAACTTGGTCGAATCAGACCAGTTTTTTAAAGCAGTGTTTAAAGATGCGTTTGCGCCCGATGGAAAGATTAAAGAAGAAACCGGGATTATAAGCGATGGTACAAATTTGAAACCGAAAGGAACTGGCATTGCGATGTTTGAATTTTTCAAAGATGGTGACAACATAGCAAAGATACAAGCGGCTATCAAGAAAAAAGTCGGGCTTTACAAGAAAGACGCGTATAAGACCTTCGTTGACAATCTGATTGATGGAAACCCACAGGGGCACGGCACAAGACTATTCTGCATAAACGCCTCTAGTGAAGTTGTTACTAAGTCAACTGGTATACTTGTTGAGGACAGCGGAAAAAATAGGACCGCTGGAGCCGAAGTAACAGAAGAAGAAACAGAAACTACTTCTACTTCTTCTGCAGTTGGTGTCAAAATAGACAGATGTCACAGGGTCGACATTGACACTGAAAAGGTCAAGGCAGAGGTAGCTAAACAAATCTCACAGGGGCTAGACCTTGAAGGAAAGTCAAAAGATACCAAAAAGAAGAAAAAGAAAAAAGCAGAAGACGACCCTGCAAGAGCACCGGTAACAGACTTTACTGGCAAAAGCCGTAAATTTTACTTTGTTTATCTAGGGGATATTATTGAATTAGCTTGTAAAAACGCAGGTTTAGGTAAGTTAGACCTAAAACCAGATTCAAATTTAAAAAACGAAGGTTATTCTATATTCACGGAGGAATCTTATTTTCCAAAAGACGAAAGAAACTCCTCCTCTGACTATCCGCTAAAACATGCAAGAGTTCTGTTAGGGCCAATTGAATATTTAGACAACGACGGAAACTTAAAAACAATTAATTTGGCTCAGTTTCCGATATCATTTAAATATTTTAGAGCTTGGTTTATGAAAAAAGTTGTAAGCCGCCAACGACCTCAAATGCCTCTTGGAGCTTTTTTGGCTGCTTTGATTAATGACCTGTTAAAACCAGCGCTCGGCGTTGGCATGCCAAAATCATTTAAGGCGCCAAATACCAATTCTAGTATAGTTTCTTTAACTTTGCCAGGAAAACAAACAAAGACAGACGGGGAAGTACGGACCAGTTGCGGCCAAGGGGTTGGTATGTACAAAGAAGCGCTCCCAGCAAGACAAGTTATAGACACGAATAGCGCGTTGTTTGAAGAGGAGTATTATTCGTTAGTTAAAGATTCTTTGGAATCAGAGTCTTTGTTAAAAACTTCTTTTGATTATCTGTTGTTGTACGTGACAACACATAGAAATATAATTGAGAGAAGAGGAGACCCAGCAGAAGATGTTAAAGACGGTATATACCATTTTAATATTGGATCTGACATGGGCCTTTTAAAGAGCATGGATTTCAAAAGAGTGCAGATTCCAAACTTAGTTGAGCTTCGATCTAAACAAGCTGAGGATCAAGGAGTCGATGCACTAGACCAGCTTAAATTTCCTTATGATACAAGCTTAAAATTAATTGGCACCTCTCTATTTACCCCTGGTATGTTTTATTATGTAAATCCAAGCATGGCCGGCCTAGGATCTGTTGAAGACGCTGGATCCTTAGCTTACAAAATGAACCTAGGTGGCTATCATTTAGTACAAGTCGTGACAACAAAAATAACACAAACAGCTTTTGAAACAGAAGTAGTCGGAACTCAAACATCACAAGGAAGAAGGTAAAGTGGCGGAAAACGTAGTTTCAAATATCTTTGAAGATAAAAAAATCTTAGAAGACAATTATCCTCAGTTGAAAGGTGTGAAGACTTTTGACTTGCACAAAAAACATTTATTTTATGGAAGAATAGATGACGACGGCGACGCAATATATTTGGACGACAGCAATATAAAACAAATAGAAAGCGGCGCCGCGACCACTCACTTGGCTGTTGATTTTGTTTGCAAGGCTTTTTCAGATCTTAGGAAAAATTTAAGGTCTGCAGCAAACAAGGGTTACTTTCCGAAAAATGGAGTATATCCAGCTAACATGATTGTCCATAGATCGTGGAAAAAAGGAAACTTAGAAGAGAATTATAATCGCCATTTAAACAATCTTTATACTGAGTTTGTTGATTCGTATTTGTCACTAGACAGAAGAGCCCAAAAAGTTAAGAACTTTAGAGACTTTGTAAGAGAGTTCATAAAATTCTCACTAAGAACGATAAAATATTTTCCTGTTACTAAAACTGGATTTATAACCTCAGCGCAATGTTCGCCATACACTTCCGGACTAATGATAGAAATAGCAAACGAGCGCCACGGCCCGGGTATAAGAGATAAGATAGAGGCATATACTCTCGATGCTAACAGAAATGTAAACGCTGAATTTTTATTTTTTGTTAATGAAGTAAAAAAGTTTGGCTTCATGGTAGACAAGAACGCGCCATGGCGACTAGTTTTCAATTTAGCATCTGGTCAGAAAAACAAACAAGAAGATCCACAAAATTTAAAAGGTGGACAGCTGTATATGGATCAGTTTGCAGCTAGTTTTGAGAACGTATTTAAGACTTACTACAGGAAAGCTTATTTAGACGAACTGAATAATTTAAGAAATCAGATGTATAGCCTGTACCAAAGTTTTTATTTACAGTTTAGTACGTATGAATCGATAAAGTATATCACGGATGATGCTGGAAACTGTCAATCAACAAAAGTGTTTACTGAAAGGAAAGACAGAGAACCCCTAGGGCTCTTCTCCGCTATAGCAGCAGACATGACCGGCGTGGAAGATGTATACGAGCTTCAAAACAGAGAGATTGAATATTGGCTGAAAGTAATATTAAAGTTACGCATGGCCGAATCTGATACACCGCATGATATACATAAGTTTAAATTTGCAATCAAAGATATAATTCAACAATTTCGCTTGTTTGACACCGAAGCGGCTTTAAAAAAAATAAATGACTTGACAAAAGGTTTTCACGTTACTAATTTTATTGTTAGAGGTGATTATTGGTATGGTTTAACAGAAGAACAATACCAAGAAAGAAAACTAAAGGCAGAACACGAGATGAACAATCCTTCGCTTGTTCAATATTCTTTAGTTGGCACCGGAAACACAAGATGAATAAAATTTGCTATTTCAAACCTTAGACAATAAACAAGAATGTTATAAAATATACTGTGATCAGAAGCTGATAGACGACTATCAATTACAAAGCCTCACACATACCTGGGCTCCATCACACTTTTCGCAAACTGAAGACATCCAATATGCTAAATTTTGGTGTGGGGGGTTGTCTCTGGATGAGGCATGCCCAGAACACCTGCAGCTTCGATGGAATATGGTTAATAAAAAGGCCAAAGTGTTTTTGAAGACTTTTCAAAACTCAAAAATAAACCTAAACGAAGTTTGTTTTTATGATCTGGTGCCAAAAAAATTCTT
>Ga0209337_1003884_pt1 | contig 10453 bp, 1 predicted proteins | sample LinPmetageLP53_FD_184044 | JGI IMG/M metagenome (GOLD analysis project Ga0209337, IMG submission 184044) | Marine viral communities from the Pacific Ocean - LP-53 (SPAdes) (version 2) | ecosystem: Environmental > Aquatic > Marine > Oceanic | place: Pacific Ocean | collected 2010-02-08 | reverse complement strand
CCATCTTCTGCTCAGTTTAATCTAGCTGAATTTCAGGACCCGTCAATATCTTCCTCTCCCGCAACAGGCGTGTTTGGTCAACCAGCAATGGCATATCAAGGGGGTGAAGATTTTGGTAAAGGAATTACAACGCTTATGGTGCCTAAGGCTGGTGTAGGTAAGTCAAGCATGTTGATAGAAAGCTCATATGTACCAACAAGTGATACAGACCCAAGAGCAAATGAGGCTGGGGGACAGTACAGAGTACTCGGCGTGGCTGTGGATGAAAGTGGTGGACGCAACTTATTTGTACGTGCAGAGATGACCTTAGATGAACTTACAGACGAGGTAAACCCGTATTTGCAAAATCTCCCAGGAATAACACCAGAAGAAGGAGACACAAAAAAGGTTAAATCAATCGTCCCTATAGTAGTTAGGGCCGTTAATGAAGATGGTGGAGCTAATCAAGAATATCAAAGTATACTAGCGGGTATAGGTTATGCCGCTGGAGTAAAGAAAGGGGAGGATAAGATAGTGGCAATTAAGAAAGGTATGCAGGTGTTAAAAAGCTATAATGATAGTGAAGCACAGATCTTTGCATCTATGCCTACCCCTTAATTCCGTATATTTGTAAAAAATAACGTATATGTCGAAGAGTAAACTTTCACAAACCGATGACCAGTTCATCGACGATTTATTAAGCGAGAAGCAAACTTTTTTTTTTAAAAGAAAACCCAAAAAAGGTTTCGATGCAAGAGGGAGGGCTCGTTCCAGAGTTCGAGCCGCCAGAATCGGGGGAGGTATCGGATTTACTAGGGAGTTTATCGGACTATACATTACCATCGGAAGCAGAGAGCACCGCTTCGGTTATACCTTGGGGTCTTGATTCTTCAAATTCCATATCTCAAGAGACTATTGATGTAGTTGGGGTTGACCCTAAATTCCCAGAATTAAACTTTGATTTTAATCAGCTAAATTTAGATGTTAAGGACTTCAACGAAAGAAGTAAAAATTTAAAGAAGCCTGAACCTATGTATGTGCCTTCTCTTCTAACTGGAGAGAAATCATTAAGGTATTCAGAAAAGCAAGTTGAAGATTATGAAAATCAAGCAGAAGCTCTACAAAGCGAGGCGTTAACTTTACAAGATAGAGTTAAAGATGCTGACGATGTGAGATCTAACTTTAAAACTGAAGAAGAAGAACTTAACGTTCAGTCAACTTCTTTTTTACAAGAAGCTCGCAGAACGGCCACTGCTGACTCTTGGAATATTATTCTAGAGAATAGCAAGAATAAAGGTGAATGGGATTTCAGCGCATATGTCCCACAAAAATCAAATGTGCCTTTTACTCTTCCCGATGGAAAAGAGACAAGTTATGGTAACATTGCACCTGACATGTATGAACACGTTAGCATTCAAAAACTTGAACCAATATTTGCCACATTAGACGAAGAAAGAGAAAAAACAACCCTATACAAAAGTGAGTTGTTTCCTGGCGTAGAAGGTTACGGGAAAGAATTTGAAGAAGTTTTTGAATATGAAAAGAATGTATTACGCGGTCCTTTTTCGGTTGATAAAAATTCAATAAAAGAACTTTGGGATAAAGCTGAAAAAACAACCGTTAAAAATAGGGAAAGGGCCGCTACAGAAGTTTTTTATAAACAACAACTAGAAAAGCTCTCTATAGACACATCTAAAATGTCTAAAGATGAAGAAAGAGATTATTTTGAAAAATTAGAAAGGCAGTTTTTTATAACAACAGCATCGGAAGCTATGACAACTCAGATGTCTGATGATGAAAAAGATTTTAGATATGGTAAAGAAAGTCAAGGTGGTATACGTGCTATTAGGGTTGATTTAACAGGAGACGGTTTTTCTGGTAAGGATAAAGGGTGGTGGCATGATGGATCTCTTATGGCTGAAGTTACTGCATTAAATGGCTTAACTGCAACGAAGAGTGTTTATGCTGCTATGGAAGAAGGTTTAGCAAATATTGTTGGAAAAGGGTTTGACATAATAGGTGCGGAAGGTGCTGCAAACTGGGCTTATAAAGAAGCTGACAGAGCGTTAGTTAATTCTATAGAGCTTAGAGATAAGCTTACTTTGAAAAAACTTGAAGCCGCACTTCAAAAAACACAAGTAGCTTTTACTAGAGCAGAGCTTGCTGGTTTTCAAGATTTTACTTTAGAAGAGGTGGATGATATGGTGGATATGGAGATAACTAGAGGTCTTTTAGGTGGACCTGATTTTAGAACCATTAGATCTTTAGAGATGGCTCCTGGATTTGAAAGTCTTTTTCCTACCGCAGTTTCAATGCTCGCTGGTACTGCTGCAGCAGCTGCGAGTTCATTTACAGGTCCTGGAGCTCTAGCCGTTGGTGCGACAACCACGATGGGGGTAATGCATGCTTTAGTTTCTGCAGAGACTTACAACAATATGTATGATATTGACGCTGATACAGGGGAGGCGGTGCTTGCTGACGAATTTAAAGGTATGAACAGATGGGGGAGGCTTGGTTATGTACAAGGTATGGCTGCCTCAGAATCTATTGGAGAGGGTGCACAATACTTACTTCTATTGGGACCGCTTAAAATATTGAAAGCCAGTCGGTTTGGGGCATATGCGTCTAAAGAAACATTTAAAAGAATAGGAAATTATTTAGCAGGGGCATCTATAGCCAGTGGAACTGGCTTTATTGGAGAACAAGCTGCTGAGGGTACTACAGGTTACGTTGGAGATCTTATTCAACAAACTTTAGTTGAAGGGGTTAGCTGGGAAAATATTAACTGGGATAGGGCTTTTGAAAGGGCTATGCAAGATGCTAGAGTAGGCAGGTGGATGGGCTTAGGTATGGGGCTTGGAGGTGTTACTATTCAAAACACCCAAGCTATGTATGAAAGGGCTTTTAATAGCTCTAAGTTTGCAGAAAAGGCAAACCATCATGCAACAATGCAATTTTTAAATTCATCAGCATTAACAGAGGGATTAACTACATCAAACAAAAAGACTATGATGGAGGAAATTTCTCAACTCTCTGGTAATTTTACTCAACCTACCAACAAGGATAAGCAAATTTTAGAAAGGCTTAAAGCTATGGATATAACAATCCAGGCAGATAATAAAGAGCTTAAAGATTTATTTACATCTATAAGTAAATTACGTCCAGACGTTGCGGCAAACATGCTAATTCAAGACAACCTTATTAAGCATTTCGACCATATTATAGAAACTGAAACAAACGAAGCTGCTATAGAGAAAGCTAAAAAAGATAGAGCTAAGGCTATGAGCAATTTTAACAAGCTTTATAATGTAGGGAGGTCAGCTATGGATGGTAGCCCTATGGTATATACTGTTAATGCAAACGGGATAGATACGGAGACTTCTCACAGTAGAACACCTAAAGGTAATCCTGTAAACGAAAACACAGCAGAAAATGACTGGGGCGGCACGGAATCTCATACAGGATCTAGCTTTGATGGGCCTTTAGTTAAAGGCGGTGGTTTAGTTATTGAGGGGGAAAATACGAGTGGAGATGTTGATACATATGCAAAAGAATCGGGTGCTGAAGAAGGAGTTATACAGAAAATTATAGACAAAGCCAAACAGCTTAGCGAAAATTCTGGGGGTAAGTTAAAAGTTATTTTTCATACAAACAACTCATGGAAAAAAGCTTCACCGAAGATGGGTTTAAATAAAAGCGATCAAGGTGGGTATGTTTTAAGAAAGGACGGATCTCAAGAAATCCATCTAACGACTAATGTAAGCTCTATGTCGGACTTTAATAAAGTCCTTGTGCATGAGTTTGGTCACAGCGCTATGACTCAGCTTTCTTTCAATGAGTCATGGGTTGATAGTACATTTAATACCCTTAGAGAAAAAGCTTATGAGAAAAACAAAGATGGGTCATATAAAAACAAAAAATTTGCTCAAAAAATAGCAGAGTTTGATATAGCATATAAAGATTTTACAGGACAGCATGGATATAAGCTTGAATTAATAAACGAATTTTTGGAGGGGGTTTCAACAGGCGAGATAAAAGCTAAAGATTTAGGCGGCTATAATGCAGTATTTGAAGCTATGGTGGCTGAAGAATCTTTTAAAGCATACTTTCCTTGGGCCGACAAACAATTAGAGCTTGTAGAAGAAGATAGCTTTATTAGAATGGCGGCTAAGTTTACAGCCGTAGAAAGAAGTTTAAATCGTAAAGGTAAACTAAGGTTAAAAAGCGGTGTTAGCCAAAACACTTTAAATGCTCATATGTCATCTGTAAACGCCAGAAAGATTACGGGCGAAGAAAAGGCTGAGGAAGAAAGATTAGAGAAGGTTGGGGAGTCTATTCAAATGCTAATGAATTTACAATCTGGTTCAAATGCTTTACCTTCAAGAGGGGATAATGTTAATGGAATGGAAGTCTTTGTAACCTCTAAAGAGGATAACATTTCTCTCAGCGCAGTAGTAGATAACTATGAACATTTTACAGATTGGTATAACACGGTATCAAGCAATGGTAAGAAAAAGTTTGATTCTGTACAGTTTTTTGGGGAGGACGGATCTTTATACAATTTAACTCCTCCATCACCACAGCTAGATAAAGAGGGTAACCCAATAGAGGTTCCAACATATCATCTAAGCGAGTATGACAGAAATTTAGAGGCGATGGCAAATAACAATGAGGATGTAGAGGAGAAAGAAATGATGGAATCTTTACCTAAGGTTCTGTCTGAGGCCGATATGGATGGTATCATACTGGACGTGTTACCTCAAAGAGTGTTAGATCATCTTTCTATTATGCATCCTTATACCCTTACAGGTCAAGCCTTACCATCAAGAACAACCGCTAAAGACCCTAACCCAAACATGGATTTTAGTCAGGGACCGATTACCATTTATTATACCCAGAACATAATAGCGGAGTCAAGAGGAACATATAAAGCGATATCTATAGAGAAAGACAAGTCTGGCAAAGAAATAAAAAATCGAGCTTCATATTTTCCTATAACTAGCAAAAAACATCTTGCTAACTGGTATGCAGGTAAAACAGGAAATAGCGAAGCAAAAGTTGCCATATCAAACATGTATTATATGAAAGGGGGGACAGAGACTAAAATTAACCCCCCTAGTATAGTTTTAGGTACAGATGGTAGGCCTGTTCAAAAAAAGTTTCCAACTACAATAGGCTCGTTAAAAGTAAAAAAGAATATAAAAATAGCCAGAGACACCGACTCTTTAATAAAAAAGAAAGACGATCTTGCTAGACAGATGAAAGATCTTTGGTACGATGCTGATAAAAAACTTCATCATCACACCAACTCTAACGACTTTTTACCAGTCGAAAAAGAAATAGGTATTCCTACATCCTACGCATCAGACACTCAGATAGAGGATGATATAGAAAATTATACTATAGGTATAGCTAATATTCAGGCCTTAATAGATTCACCTTTACAAAAAAGCGATCTTGAGGCAATAGCTGGTGGATCTACTGAGTACATAAGCAAAGAGGCTAACCCAGAGATATTTAATATGAGTGGGTTGCAGAAATATGAAGAGGGTGTAAGTGATTTAGTCAGTGCTGTCATGGCTGCTAATATGACAGCAGAAGAAGTTTCAGAGACTGTAGCTAGAATAAACAACATTTCTAAACCTACAGAAGGTGAAATAACTTTTGAAGGTGTTAGTAGAGTTTCAGATATAACTAAAGGCTTACCTCTTAGAGACAGACATAAAAGCGGTAAAATAAGAGCAGAAAGATTTGGTAACGAAAAAAATAGAGAAGGTTTAAATAAAATTACTAAGTTTAATGCAGACACAGGTTTTGGATCTACTATAGATTCACCAACTATTCAAGAAGGCGTTATACAGGCTATAATGAGTCATTTTGGTGTTTCAAGAGAACAAGCCAAAGGTTTTTCTGTTATAACTAAAAGCGTACCTATTGCAACATTAAGTTCTGGTAATTTAAAACTAAAAAACGGTAACACAGTGCGGGTAACAGGAGGTCCGTTAGGAAATGCGGTTGATCATTCGGACCTGGAAAGAAGTATAAGAAAACAGCATAGAAACAAAACAGAGGAACAAATAGATGATTACGTAAGGAACGGAATTGGAAAAGCTTCTTTAATGAGCTTTACCACTTTTAAAAGAGCTAGAAGTGGGCTAGAAGGTTTAGTACAAATTGCTGAAAACGAAAAGAAAAACTTAGATCAAGAATCTGTACCTATAGTGTACCTTTGGCAAGCTCTAACTAAGTCTAATGTGTTTAGAGATCCTGGCGTTTTTAATCAACTCATGAATCAATATGTTCTTGAGGGTATTGAAAATTTCTCAGATTCTAAAATTGAACAAGCTATTAATGCTGTTCTTAAAAAAACAAAATCTATTGACCTGCATTACATAACCCCTGAGTCAAAAAAAGCTTATGATAATTGGGCTGAAGCAATTAATGAAGAACGAGGTAGTACCGAATTAAAGGTTTTAGAAAAACAGGAAGAGAGTAGGATAGAAGCAATGAAGGAGGGCAAGGAAAAAGAAGAGGCTAAAGAGCTATTTAGATTAAGGAGGGGTTTTGAAAAAGACAAAGCGTCTGTTTCTTCCTTAGCAAATTCTCTTAATGCTGAGTTTTCTCTTGAGGCAAATGGTATTATAACCAGGAGAGAGGGTGGAAGATATACATTAAACGAAGGTAAAGCTAGAGATTTTGTATTGGCTTTAACTAATAGGGAATCTTCTAATAAGCTTACGTTTGCTGAAAGACAAGACGTTATGCAAACACTAATAGGAAAGCTAAATAAAATAGACAGTGAAAAATTTGAAAGTCAAGAGGAATTAGAAGCTCTGCTTAACGACCCTTTGTTTGAAGACGCTCAAAAAGGAGATCTTGTCGCTGCTACTATGGCTCCCAACCCTGAAGAAATCTCCCCAACTTTTTATGGTCAAGCATCAAACGAGCAAAATGAAATACGAAACAAATTAGAGGATAGATCTTATCCATACGCTTTAAGTGGAGGTAGATATACTATTCTACCTCAAACGTTTCAAAACACTGAAACACTTACACTTAGTGGAAAACCCGCTGCAGATTTTAGCGCTGGAGCTCCCGCCAGACGAAAGCTTGTTTCAAGTTTACCTTCACGTAGACTACCAGGCAGAATATATATGCAGGGTAATAGTTCTTGGGAAAAATCAACTCCAACAAAGTATGGGGCTAAACTAGAGAGATTTGCTCTTAGGTTACAAGACAAGTATAGTAATGTTATGTTACTGCAACAAGATATAGAAGTTTTCCGCAGGGACAGCGGTAAATATATGAATACTAAAGTTCCTCAATCTCAAGACTTTGAGATGGCTATGGACAATATGTATGGTATGTTGAGAACCGACTTTGAGAGGTTAGAAAATGAGATGGAGAAGATAGATGTTTTAATGGAGAAGTCAGGCTTGACAGCCGAGCAAGTATCAGACTATCTATATGCAAAGCATGCTCCAGAACGTAACGACTACATCAAATCTAAGCGTTTTGAAATGCTTTCTGGGTCTGGTATGACCACTGAAGATGCTGAAGCTATAATAAATGAACTAGAGACGCCTGAGATGATTGCCGTATCTAAGTTAGTGTACGGTATTCTTGCTAACACACGTAAAACAATGGTTGAGGGTGGATTAGAGAAAGCATCAACTATAGAGACGTATGAGGGCTTATTTAAATATTATGTACCTCTTAATGGATTGGCGCAGGATGAAATGGATAACAACGACAAGATTCAAAACCCTCATCCTACAGGCGGTGCTGGCATGGCTATATATGGTAGATCAACCAGAGCTGCAAAGGGTAGAGCAAGCAAGACAGGTATAAACCTTATAGCTAACGTTATTATGCAAAATGCTGCAACTAAGCAGCGTGCGCGTAAAGATCAAGCTATGTTAGCTTTATACAATTTAGTCAAAAACAACCCCAACTTAAAGGTATGGGACGTCTACTCAAGCAGGAAGCCAAGAATGAAAGTCGGTAAGGACGGTAAAAGTGTTGGTATGAACGTTCTTGAGATGCAAGCGATGGACAATATGGTACCTCTTAGAATTAATGGTGAGCAGCACTTCATATATTTTAAGAAAGTGGATTATGCAAACGCTTTAAATGGAGAGACAGCAGAGAGGGTAAGTTTTATTGCTAGTAAATATCAAGGCTTGCTAGGTTTTATGCGTAACTCATATACGCAATATAACCCTGGGTTTTTCGTAGGTAATTTCTTTAGGGATCTTGGTGGGGCAGTGTTTAATTCTCTTTCTGAGGTTGAGCGTGAGGGTGGTATTATGCAGGGCTATGGTATAAACTCTAAGAAATTTACCAAGGATATTATTTTTGGGTCATTCACCTCATTGAGAGCACTGCTTAACGATAGCGCACTCGGTAGAGAAATGAATAAAGAAATGAAGGAATATCTTATTGAGTGGGAGGCTGCAGGAGGTCGTACAGGATATTCATACTCAGAAACCATAAATAACGTTATGGAAGATATGAGGTCAAGGGCTGAAACAAAAAGTGGTTTTAAAACGGCAAAAGATATTATATTTAAAAAACCTAAAGACTTTTTTAAATACATAGCAGCTATAAATGAAGCCTTTGAGAACAGTATCAGGTTATCCGCATATATAGAAGCAAGAAAGGTGGGGGTAACAAAACAAAGAGCAGCACAGTTATCTAAAAACATAACAATAAACTTCAACAAATCTGGGGAATTAACCCCAGCGTTGAACAGTATGTATCTCTTCTTTAATGCGTCCGTACAAGGAGCGACGAGATTTGGTAGAACTTTTCAGCAAGGAAAGTTTGAACCTGCTCCACCATTACAAACACACGAAGAGACGAAAGAATCTATACCAGACAATCCAGACGAGACGCCTCAATGGAAAAACAGAATTAGCAGCGCACAAAAATTAGCTGCGGGTCATGTACTTGTTTCCGCTTTAGTTACTATGGTTAATATAGCTTTATCGGATAGAGAAGATGACGATGAACTTTCTTATAATAAGATAGCTGAATATAAAAAAGAGCGTGGATTTAACATAATGTATAATGGTAAAAACTATTTTTCTGTTCCTTTAGGGTATGGATTTAATATGTTCCATATTGCGGGTATGCTGCTTGCAGAAGTTGCAACTGGTCAAAGAGAGGTGGACGATGCTGCAATGTTTATGGCTTTATCAAGTCACAGCTCATTCTCCCCAATAGCTTTTGGTCATTCAGAAACCGTAGGCGGTTCCATTGGTAAGGGGCTTATGCCGTCTGTAGGTAAGGCATGGATGGATGCTTTTGCCTTTAATGAAACTTATTTTGGCGGTCAAGTGTACAGAGAACAACTGCCATTTGGTGTAGAAGTACCTAAATATACATTATCATTTAGATCACCAGAATTTATACAGCAGGCTACTAAAGCGTTAAGTGATATGACAGAAGGTACAGAGAATATAGATGGGGGTGTTGACTGGAACGCAGACCCATACTATTATATTATGCAATCTTACTGGGGTGGTGCTGGTGATTTTGTTGAAGAGACGGGGGGTTTGACTAGGGCAGGAGTGGAGATGGCAAGAAAGAAGTATAATAAATTAGCCTCAGCAAGGACTACAGATGAATTTGTTGACAACCTATTTAGCACACCTGAGGAAGATAGACCGCTGGTTAAGTTCTCTGATGTACCTATACTTAAGACAATATATGGGGGACCGTCTCGTTTCTACGACTTTGATTTGTTTGACAAGAATAGAAAAGAGGTAGAGCAATATTTCGAAGAGCTTAAAGATGCTAAAGATGGTAAGTTAGTTCCAGGCTTTGTAGATTTTGAAGGTGTTAAAAAACTTAAGGAAAAACTTAAGGATGCTGAAGAGGCTCTTAGGGTGGTGTGGGATGCAAGGAAAAAAGTAAAAGAAATAGAAGATTTTATAGACAGAAGCAATGCAACGTACATGATTCAAGAGGCTGAACGCCAAGTAGTTATGGGTTTTAACAAAGATTACTACGACTTAAGGGGTCAGTATGTAGATCCAAAACCAGAAGGGATAATCCCGATGGATGAAATAAGACAACTAATAGGAACAGATGAGTAAGAAAAAGAAAATAAAAGACACTAAGCTTGGTGCTTGGTTAGCAAACAAAGCGCCAAAGGTCCTTGGTATAGTGGGAGATTTATTACCTGACAAAGGAGCGTTAGGTGTGGTAAAGAACCTGATAGACAATGATGATAGTGTTGACTCTGAGGAAGCACAACGCATGATAGACGCAGAGGTACGCTTCCAGGAGAACGTAACAGAACGTTGGAAGGCGGATATGGGGAGCGATGTAAAGCTTGCTAAGCTAATACGACCACTGACACTGATTGCACTTATGTCCATGTTTATGGTGACTATGGTTGCAGATTCTGTCGATGGCTGGCCATTCAATGTTAAAGATTCATACGTGGATTTACTACAGATATTAA
>Ga0209337_1003883_pt1 | contig 10454 bp, 17 predicted proteins | sample LinPmetageLP53_FD_184044 | JGI IMG/M metagenome (GOLD analysis project Ga0209337, IMG submission 184044) | Marine viral communities from the Pacific Ocean - LP-53 (SPAdes) (version 2) | ecosystem: Environmental > Aquatic > Marine > Oceanic | place: Pacific Ocean | collected 2010-02-08 | reverse complement strand
TGGAGCAACAGGCGGGGGACAATTTAACTAATGGCAACTACAAGAATAAATACAACACTAAGCGGTAGCGGTGTAAATCCTAAAAAATGGACATTCTCTGCTTGGGTTAAAAGAGGTTCTTTATCAGATGGTGGTAAATTCTTTGCCGCTTATGATGGTGGAAACTATTATCACGATATTAAATTTAGTACCGAAGATAGATTAGTTGTTTATTGTCACAATAATGGCAACGCAGGAAATTTAAAAACAAGCAGACGTTTCCGAGATATGAGCCTTTGGTATCATATAGTTGTTAATTGGGATACAGCACAATCAGACCAAGAAGATAGATGTAAAGTTTGGGTTAATAATGAAAGAATTACCGAATGGTCATCTCCTACTTATCCTGCACAAAATGTTAATGGTACTATTAATGATGGTTATGTTCATACAATAGGAGCAGGTAATACAGGAAGTTATGGAAATTACTTTATTGGTTGTATGTCTCACGTTCATTTTGCAGGAAATCAATCATATGACCCTACAACATTTGGAGAAGTAGATGCTACAGATGGAATGTGGAAAATTAAACCTTCTCCAACAGTTACTTATACAGAAAATGGTTTCTTCTTAAAAATGGAAGATGCTTCTAATTTAGATTTAGATAGCTCAGGTCAAAGTCGTTCATTTACTACAACAGGAACTTTAACAGCTACAAAAGATAATCCTGATAATTGTCTTGCAACTTTTAATCCTTTATTTGTAGATGATGGTGGAGCTAAAACTTTTACTAATGGAAATACAACAGTAACAGAAACAGCAAATAGTTGGACTTCAGCACACTCTAGTTTAATGGCAACAACAGGAAAATACTATTGTGAAACTAAATTAGTATCTTTTAGTGGTGGTTCAGCATCTTATGTTGGTGCATCTTCAAATCACTCAATACAAAGTAAAACAAGTGTTGGTTCTATTCTTGGTACTGATACTGGTAGTGTTGGTTATTATGCTTCTAGTGGTAATGTTGATAAAGCAGGTGCAAGTGCATCTTATGGAGCAACTTGGGGTGCAGGAAATATTATCGGAACAGCAATAGATTTAGATAATAATTTTATTTATTTTTCAAAAGATGGTGTATGGCAAAATTCAGGAGACCCAACTTCAGGTGCAACAGGCACAGGTGGGGTAGCATTACCTAGTGGAATGACAGGGGAACAATTTATTGGTTTTTCTGTATCGCCTAATGAAAGTGTAATGGCAGTAAATTTTGGTAACGGATATTTTCAAACAACAGCAATAACTTCAGAAGGAACTAATGCGTCAAAAAATGGAATTTTTGAATATGATGTTCCTGCGGGATATGGAGCATTATGTACAAAACAAATAAACAGTTAATGGAGATTAAATAGATGGCATATATAAATTTTAAACCTAGAGATTACTATTCTACAAAACTTTACACAGGTAACGCATCTACAAATGCAGTAACAGGCGTAGGATTTGCACCTGCTATGAGTTGGTTTAAGTCAAGAAGTAATACAAACTCTCACGCAATTTTTAGCACACCAATGGGTACTTATTCTGTTTCTCCAAGTAATACTGCGGCACAATACAATGCTAGTGGAGATGGTTTTACAAGTTTAGATAGTGATGGTTTTACATTTAATGGTTCAGGTGGTGGTGGTGGAACTAACGCTAGTGGATTTACATATTCTAGTTGGAATTGGAAGGGTGGAACTACATCAGGAATAACAACAAATGGTTCAACATCACAAACTCCAACAGGTTATTCATTTAATCAAACAGCAGGAATTTCAGTTGTTGCATATACTGGCGGTGGAACTGCAGGAAATGCTTTTGCTCACGGATTAGGAGTTGCTCCTTCAGTTGTACTAATTAAATCCCGTTCAGCTACGGAATGGTGGAATTGTTATTTTGAAGCAATCGGCAATACTAAATATTTAATGCTTCACAATAATGAAGCAACAAGTACGAATAGTAACAGATGGAACAATACAACACCTGATGCAGTTAATGTTACATTAGGTGCGGCAGGAGAAGTTAATGGTCAAAATGGAAACTATATTGCATATTGTTTTGCTCCTAAAAAAGGATTTTCAGCTATGGGTTCATATATTGGAAATGCAAATGCCAACGGACAATTTATTTACACAGGATTTAAACCAAGTTGGGTATTAATTAAAAATAGTGAGTCTGCACAAGCGTGGAATGTATGGGATATAGATAGAAATGACGTTGGTAATCTGTCTATTAAAGTTCTTCAACCAAATGCTACAGCAGGAGAAGGTGCAGGTGGAGACCAAGCTATAGATATAAATGGAAATGGCTTTAAAATAAAACACGCAAGTAATGAACATAATAAAGATAATTCAACAATGATTTATATGGCATTTGCAGACCAACCCATTATCGGAAGTAATGGAACAGTAGGATTGGCAAAATAATTATGACAAAAGCAAGAGACTTAGCAAATATAATATCAGGTGGTTTTACTGAAAGCGATATACCAAATTTATCAGCTTCTAAAATAACTTCAGGTACTTTACCTGATGCTAGAATTGCAGATTTAGCGGCAACAAAATTAACTGGTAATATTGCAGATGCTAGAATACCTGCATCAGCAGTGACACAGCACGTTGCAGCAACAGATTTATCAGGAGTAAATGCAGACATTACAGCTTTAGCAATTAGAGAAGCTACTAATGAAGCGTCAGCAGCTTTTAACTTACCAAATAAATTTATAGAAACTTTTACAGACGATACAAATTTAGGAACACAAACAACTGGAGATAGGGTAAGTGGATATTGGGCAACAGTCACTACTGCTTATGGTACAGCTTCAGCATTAACTTGGGGTGATGGTGGTACTACATTTCAAATATATGCAAATGGAGCAACTACTAATTCAGGTGCTTGGCACGATACAGATACAAGTGCAGGTGTACCAATGAAATATGCTGATGCAACAGTAGCAGTCACAGATGCTTCAGGTTATCCTTTTAATTTTACAAGTGGTGGCTCTGATAAATATGCTATTCTTGACTATAAATCATCACGAAGAATTACAAAAGTTATAATAGGAAAAAATAATGGTTGGGGAGATGTTGACCAATTTAGAATACAACATAGTACAGATAATAGTTCTTATACAGATTTAGATTTATCTAGTGCAACTGCAACAGTCACTCTTGGAGTTGCTAATAGTGGCTCATTATCTGGTGGTGGATTAACTCTTTCAGGAACAAGTGGTTCAGGTGGTAATGCTGCAGGTTATGCAAGATATGACCAACACGGCACAGGTCAATATGGAAGTTCTTATATGACTATTAGTGGCATTAGTGAATTTGATGCAAGATACTTAAAATATACTATTCCTTCAGGTGGTCACGGTGGAACAGCAAATAGTAATATGGGTTTTGGAATATTTGGTCTTTGGACTAAACCTTTAACAGGAAGCACAAGTGCAACAGGAACATTAATACAATCAGCTAATACAGTTGGTTCAGCTAAAACAAAAGTAGCAGGAACAATAATGTATAAAGATAATGCAGGAACAAATACTTTAGGAACAGATTTAAAAATATACTTTACTTGTAATGGTGGAACAAATTGGACAGAAGCAAGTTCTTACAATGCAATCACACCAGTTTATGCTTCAGGTATTAAACAAGTAAGATTAGGTGAAACAACTTGTACTTCAGGTACAGATATAAGATACAAAGCAGTTTGGGCAAACCAAGCAAGTGGCTCAAAAGAAGTTCAACTACACGCAATCGGAACTACTTATTAATTATGAAAGACATTAATGAACTTAATATAGAAGTAGAGAGATTACGAGGCGATATAAAACTTGTTAAACAATCTATTGAAACTATAGAAACAAATCACTTAGTTCACTTAGATAAAAAAGTTAATAAAATTAGTAATATTTTATGGACTGTTGGTTTAATGATTTTTGCTCAATTAATTATAACTATTAAAACTTTAATTATTTAATATGATACCTTATAATATATTATTTAAAATTGGTTCAAAAGCTGTAGGTGGCTTTATGCAACGAAGACGAGACATAAGTAACCAAAAACATAAAATAGCTTTAGAAGAATGTAGAACAGGTAATGAAAGAGCTAAAAGAAATGGCTCTTTATTTCTTGATTTATTTCTTGGTGCTTTTATTTTAGCACCATTAGGTATTTTAGCATACGGAACATTTTGGGGAGACCCTGCTATGTTATCCAAAACTAAAGATTATTTTGAATTACTAAAGCAGATACCTGAAGTATATTTATATTTAATCTTTATAGTGGTAGGGGGTAATTATGGAATTTCTGTTACAAATTTATTATCGGGTAAAAAGTTTAAATAACTTTTGGTCTGTGCATACAGGTAGTGGAATTATAATAATTTTAATTCTTGCTTTTTTATTAGTTACAAGTTGTGAAAATATGAAACAATCTATCGGTATTTCTACTAATCCTTTTAGTACAAAGATGGAAGAAAAAACTAAACTTAATTATAAAATAACATTTGGCAAAATAAGACCAAAGGAAGATGATGACGACTAATGGAAAATAAATTAACAACAGCACTTTTAGCTATTTTATTAGCATTAGGTGGCTGGAATTTATCTCAAACATTTTCACTTTCTAATCAAATGGTTTTAGTAAAAGAAAAGGTAAATAACATTGAAGAAAATTTGGAGAAGTTTTCTGAAAAGAAACCGAAGAAAAAAAAGAAGAAGAAAAAGAAACTAAATTAAATGGCTTTAAATATAAATGAAAAAACAAATGTAGCAATGCCAATTAAAAATATGATTGGTATTATTGCGGCAGTTGTTGCAGGTGTTTTTGCATACACAGAACTAACCAGTAGGCTTACTTCACTTGAGACATCAAGAGAATTATTCCAAGCTGATTTACTAAAAAAATCTGAACAATTACCAACTGACCAAGAACAATTTATGTTGGTTGAAGATTTATACAAAACTGTAGAAAAGTTAGAAAAAACTCAAGAGCAAAATATGACTAACAAAGTTAATATTGAATTTCTAAATAAACAATTAGATAAAGCTCTTATAGATATAGAAGAATTAAAAGATAAAGTAAGAAAAAATGGAAATGGAGCACATTAATGGATAAAGTTGTAGAAGTTGTTGTAGCTCTGTGTATGTTTTATCAAGGTGGAATTATTGAACACACTTATAAAGAAACAATGTCGGATTGCTTACGTTCTAAAAGGGTAGCTTCTCGTGAAGTTAATCCTGAAAACGTAAAATTCCAATGCGGTAAAGTGACTGCTGAAACTGAAATTTATATGGGTGAAAAAAAGATACTTAAAATTTTAGAAGATAAATATGACAGATGAAAATATTATTAGTTATTACTATTTGTTCTAATCTCGGTTGTTTACCACCAATGACAAGTGAAAAATTTCAGTATAAAACAGAAGAACAGTGTATGTATAAAGGTTATTATGCTATAGCTGAAGTAGCCGAAACATATATGAAAACTATAGGTATAGAAGAATTTAAAGCTATGCAAGTTAGAATGTTATATAATTGTATATCTGAAGACAAATGGAAAGAACAAATGTTACCACTGGAAGGACAGAAATCAGCATTAGAAAATGATGCTTAATATATGGTTAAAATTAAACCTTTAATTTATATATTTTTTTTATGCTATTTAATTAGCTATTGTAGTTTCAAACAATTAGATAGAGTTTTTTCAATAAACAAACAAATAAAGGAGTCTTCTTATGACTTTAAACATAATAAGATTTATACAACGAATTACAACAAGAATAAATATGTGGGCTTACAAAAAAATAGTATATATAGAACATTATAAACACCGAAAAAAATAAATGGCAAAAGCACCAAAATGGGGAACAAATAATTATGTACGCAACAAGTCCAAAAAAAGAAAAGGAAGACACTCAAAGTCTCCAAACAAAAAAACAACCCGAAAACGAAACAGAGGACAAGGGCATTAGAATAGAAAAGATTTTAGAAGAATTACCTGAGTTATTAGTTAAACACGCATACCAAAAACTAAAATCAGGCGAAGAATTAACAGCTTCAGAAATGAAAGTTTGTTTAGAGGTATGCAAAACGTATAGCTCTGAGAAATTAGGTGCAAAGCCTGATAATATTCTTGAGAAAGTGCCTTTTGACACAGATGGATAAACGATTAGAAAATTTTAAGAATTTTTTGTATTTATGTTGGAAGTTTCTCAGACTACCTGAGCCAACTCCCATACAATATGATATAGCAGATTATCTACAATCAAATGAACGTAGATTAGTCATAGAAGCCTTTAGAGGTGTTGGTAAATCTTGGATTACTTCAGCTTTTGTCTGTCACCAACTTTTACTAAATCCTCAAAGAAATATACTGGTAGTTTCAGCTTCTAAAAATAGAGCTGATGACTTTAGTACATTTACTCAAAGGTTAATAAATGAAATGCCAATATTACAGCATTTAATACCAAGAGATAATCAAAGACACTCTAAGATTAGTTTTGATGTAGCTCCCGCTTTAGCTTCTCACGCACCTAGTGTGAAATCTATGGGAATTACAGGACAGCTTACAGGTTCTCGTGCCGATTTAATTATTGCTGATGACGTAGAGTCAGCAAATAACTCACAGACACAATTAATGAGAGATAGATTAAGTGAAACTGTGAAAGAATTTGATGCCATCATTAAACCTGATGTTGGTCGTATCATATTCTTAGGAACACCTCAAACTGAAATGAGTTTATATAACACATTAGAAGAAAGAGGATTCAAGACAAAAATATGGACAGCCTTATACCCAACTAAAGAACAAACGATTGGTTATGGTCATAAGATTTCTAAAATTATTTCTAATGTTACAGATAAAGAAGGACAACCTACTGACCCTGAAAGATTTGATGATGTAGATTTATTAGAGCGTTTGTCTTCATATGGACGTTCAGGATTTAACTTACAATTTATGTTAGACACTACAATGTCTGACGCTAATAGGTATCCCTTAAAGCTCAATGACTTAATTGTTGCTTCAGGTTGTACTACTTGGAAAAAAGCTCCTGCTCAAATACAGTGGGCTTCAGGTACACAACAACTTAAAGGTGTAGACCCTGAAATACCTAATGTAGGATTAAAGGGTGATTATTATGTTGCTCCTTTACACATATCCGAAGAATACACTGATTTTGAAGGGGTTGCTATGTCTATTGACCCTGCGGGTCGGGGAGAAGACAAAACAGCGTATGCGGTGCTTAAAATGCTTCACGGAGTGCTTTATTTGACCGACATAGGAGCTTTAGATGGTGGTTACTCAAATAACACCTTAGAAGAGCTTTCTAGTATTGCCAAACGTAACAAAGTAAATAACGTAGTTATAGAGTCTAACTTTGGAGATGGTATGGCTACAGCTTTATTAAAACCTATTATGGCTAAGATACACCCTTGTCAAATAGAAGAGGTAAGACACAATATACAAAAAGAGAAAAGAATTATAGATACCTTAGAACCTATTATGAATACACATAGGCTAGTGGTAGATGAGAATACGATTAAAGAGGATTTTAAGCTAGAACCTAATCATCAGTTATTTAGACAACTGACTAGGATAACTAGAGATAAAGGTGCGTTAAGACACGATGACCAAATAGATGCTTTAGCTATTGCGGCTAACTATTGGGTTGAGAGAATGGATAGAGACCAAACACTATCTTATCAACAACATAAAGATGAACTAATTAACAAAGATTTAGAGAGGTTTATGGAGCACACAGTGGGTAGACAACCTAGACGGGATAGATTTATATAAAGTACCCGTATTAGGGAAAGCAAGGGTTAAAGCTATTATATAGCTATCACTTACTTACTCCTTTTATGAATATAGAATTATGGACAAATGTAAAAATTGTGGACGAGAGTGCCACTGCGACAAAAAGACTGCTCAAGATTGTCCTTGTGGGTCTTGTAACTGCAATACTTCTAATGATGACGATAGGACATACGAAAACAATGGATAAAGTAAATTGGAATTGGATAGCAAATAAAGAAGGAAAAGCTGTAGATACAGCATATGTACCTAGTGATAACTCAGGGGTAACTATAGGTACGGGTGTGGATTTAAAGATGAAGAACGCTGAGTTCTTAGAAACTCTTGGAGTGCCTTTAGATATAATAGAAGTATTAGAGCCTTATTTTGGTCTTAAAGGTAATGAAGCCAAGACGTATATAAAAGACAATCCATTGGTATTATCAGCAGTAGATGTTAAAATACTAGATGAGTCTATTCAGAAGTATCACGCTAATAAAATCAAAAGTGATTATGAGAAGGATAGTGGTAAGTCTTGGAGTGAATTAACGTCAAACCAACAGACAGTTATTACTTCTGTAGGTTTTCAATATGGAAATATGAAGCATAAAACTCCTAATTTTTGGAATGGAGTTGTAAGTAATGATTGGAATAGAGTGACTAATGAGTTGAATGACTTTGGTGACGACTATCCTACAAGAAGAAAATCAGAAGCAAAGCTATTAAACAGTAAATTTTAACAGAAAAATGTGAATGGGTATCCACTGTAGCGGTGGAGCACGTTTCCCCGTTGGCATATCTCAAGTCAGTCGGCGGTGGGTATCCCCTCAAGTATTTTTTTGGCTCGTCAAGGCTCTATATAGGTAGGCTTTTATTTTTTTTGTGCTCGTCTGTCTTCTCGTCTGTTTTTTTGGATAGGGTACTACTCACACAAATACACACACAAACAGGCATACACTCACACGCACAGGCGGACACACAGCCACGCACAGGCACACATTAAGACAAACACAGGCACAGGCTCAAGCCTGTTTTTTTCTTACTTAGGGATATAGCTCAAAGCTATTAAAGTTATAACAATAAGTATTATTATAAATGATATATAAATTATTCTTTTCATTACTCTTTTAATTCCTTCCTTTTAATTAGTTAATAAGTAAGTAAGTAAGTTAATAGCTAGTATATAGCTTTTAACTTTGGTTTCACTAATATGGGTACTTTAATACTTGCCTTAATTGTCATAATCATTTCATAATCTTGCCTTAAACTGTGTCAAGTTGTCGCAATTAAGCATTTATATCATTATTTACTTGCATATAGATTTTATTAGTTTATAAATATTTATAGTTCAGTAATTTAGATGAATAAATTATTTGTGTAATTCATCAAGGTTCAAGTAGTTTAAATTGCTTCTGACACCCTCAGCATCATAGAGGGGACGAGTCGGACACCGCAACAGGTAAACAAATAAAAGTTTATGGAGTCGGTTTAGAGTGGTAGCCAATCCACCAATAAAGCAAGTTTGTTTGTCTCTAGTAATTTACTAGAATTTATAAATAACAACAAAGGACACACCGATGAAAAAAAATAAACAAGGTGAGTGCAAAACAATCACACACTTTACACAAACGCAGGACGGGGCGGAATATACCATTGAAGAGGGTTTATTTTATATCCCTGACCTTAATTCTAAAAATATAGCTTTTAGAGTTATGAAGCAGATGCAAGGCAGAAAGCCGATAGTTGAATACTGTTTGACTAATCGCAGTGCTTGGTCTATTTTAAAAGATATGTCTAATCGCAGTGTTTCGTCTTACATAGTATAAATTTTACGGGCTTGGCGGTGAAATATCCGCCGAGCTCAAAGCTAGACTGATGAGGCTTTAATAGCCGAAACATACAAATTATGTCTCTAGCAATTAAGCTAGTACAAACAGAAGGGCAAACAAATGAAACAATATCCAATATGGATTGACACACATAACCCTAGTTATGCCAATCAATTCAGTAAATCTATGGGCGTTAAGTATAACACTGACGCAACAAGTGATATTAAAATTGGCACAAGTAAAGTCAATAGTTTTGATTTTTTAACAACTGTTGTTAAAACTTTTGAAGCTAATGGCGTTAAGATGTATCAATTTAGTATAGATGGTGATGTAGTACGTGAAGCTAGATATAATGCTAAAACTAGCATAATGAAAATGTTTTTAGTGAAAAACGGAATATATACAGAATATTTCACTAATGAAAAAAAGGCGGTTGCTTAATGGTCAAGTTTAATACAATGGTCAATTTTAAAGATGGCTCTAGTATGTACCAAAGGGACAGCAATGAAGCCTTTGAAAATGCTAAAACAAAGGGTTTAAATAAACCTTCTGAGTTTATGTATATGTATTCTCAAAATAATAGAGATTATTTCAAAAACATAAATTTTAGAAACTATATAAACTTTGCACAATAACAAACTATAAGACCCGAAGCGGTTTATTAAATTAGACCGCTTTGAGACTTATATTAAAAAGTAAGTCAAGGTTTAAATAATACCTATCACTCTTCGAACACATATAGCATATATCTATAAGTCCTCAAGAGATACAAATTATAAACAATGCAAACAAACGCAAAAGTAATACC
>Ga0209337_1003882_pt1 | contig 10454 bp, 10 predicted proteins | sample LinPmetageLP53_FD_184044 | JGI IMG/M metagenome (GOLD analysis project Ga0209337, IMG submission 184044) | Marine viral communities from the Pacific Ocean - LP-53 (SPAdes) (version 2) | ecosystem: Environmental > Aquatic > Marine > Oceanic | place: Pacific Ocean | collected 2010-02-08 | reverse complement strand
GAAGTGGACAAAATATTGAATTTTATTTTTCTTTGGATCATTGGGCGCAAAGTTTCGTCTAATAGACAAAACTTTCCTACTGCCTTCTTCGATTGTAACGACGTAAGGCAATTTTATTCCCGTTGGTTCTCCGTCAGAACCAAGGTCTTCGAAACCTTCTAAGTCTAGATCAACGTGGCATTCTAGAATTGTATATAAAGGATCTACTTTTTGGGATTTTGTAACACCTTCAACTTCTCTCTCTTTTTCTTCGAGTTCGTTTGTGATGGTGCCTGTTGGTTTTGTCAATTCGATGTCAGAATAAAAACCAGATACCATCTGTTTTCTTAAATCGTTTTCTGACATCTTGACAACGTGAATGACTGATTCCGCATCGTCTAATGAGGTAGCCGTATACGGAACAACTAGGTCATCCGCAGGGACAAACTTTGATACTGCTCGTCCCAATAAATCATCATAATAAACTTTTTTAAATGTTGAACCTGCAAGTGGTAAATAAAATAACATTTGATCAAAGTCAGCTTCGTATTCTTTCATCTGATCCATGATCTGATAGTTCATAAAGTTTTTAACTCTTTGTGCTTGCATTTCTTTTTGTGGATCTGATTTACCCATTACCATTGTTCTAACGGGTCCATCTGCTGGTAATAATTCTTTGTAAGCTAACGCTTGAAATTGTGTAACTGCTTCAGCTAACACAGGATGAGTTGCACCTGATGCTCCTTGAAAAGGTTCTGTTCTGTTTGTATATTTAAATCCTAATAAATCTAATCCAGTAATATATGCTCGCTCCCAATCTTTACGAGACATTTTATATTCCATGTAATCATTTTGTAATTGATTACCGATCATGTCTGTATCTTCTTCTGGAAGTAATTCGTTTAGATTTGCAAAGTGATCACCTTCTTGAGGCATTGGCATTGCATTAGGGTCAAAATCAATTGTAGCCCCTTCTTCATCTTCTGTAACTTCTACCGGTCCTTTTAATTCTTCAATCTCCTCAACATCAACCTCTTCTGCAACTTCGTCAGGTCGTTTGTTGTTTGGGAGAGCTTTCTCTATTTCTGCCATATATTTTCTCCTAGACTTTCTTAACTTGTTTTGGTGGTAATTTCAACCCTTGTGATAACGGTCCTTTTTTAGGTGGGACTGCCCACCATTTAAAACCAGGATTAGCTTTCATCTTTTGAGCCATAGTTTGTTTTTTGTTTGTTGGTTTATTTTTTATTGACATTTAAGCTAGCTATGCCTCCTTCCATAAATTTGTCCTGCGTACCAAAGTATCCAGGATATTTAGACGCTTCTTCTTGTCTTTTAAATGCATTATATTCGTCTGTTAGTTCTTCTAACACATTTTTTTCTGAATCTTTAAAAAAATAATTACTCAAACTATCTTTTGGTTTTATATTAAATTTATTCATGTAAGCTTGTTTTAAACCAAGAGGTAATTCAGTATCTTTGTATTCGGCGTCCATATAAGTTATAGGTCTAAAATCTTTTGGTTTTTCTTCTGGAATAGACATATAATCTTGTATCTCAGGAGTTGAAGATGGAGTTCTAACATCTTTTAATTTATCAAAACCAAAAATAGAACTAAATCCTTTTTTAGCCATTCGTGTTGCTTCCATTTCATCCTGTAATGATTTCATTTCTAAAGCTTTAGCTGTGCCTGGCGTCATGACATTTTCTGTTAAAGTTTTAACTTTTTTCATAACATTTTCATCATCTTTATCTTGTTGTTTTTGTCCATATACAGAAGTGCCATCAATCATTCCATAACCACCAAGATCAACTATTCTAGATGAAACATTGCTTTGTATTCCGTCTATATCTTTTAATACATCATTATATGTCATTACATCTTCAACATATTTTTTCATATTAGCTGGTACCTTACCAGACTCTAGTAAATTTTTAGCTTCAGCATATTGTTTTGTGTAAGGTAGGAAAGATTTTGTTAACCAGTTGTTAGCTAACGATTCATTTAACGGTGTGCCTTGTCTAATAACATCATCAGTAATTACACCACCTTCAAACGCTGCCATAAAACCCAGAGCTGTTGGGCCAATTAAATTTTTAACTTTTAATAATTCTTTTGGGTTAGCAATATTTTTTATAACATTACCCCCACCTTTTAAAATATCTTTTGTTGCTTTAGAATAATTTCCTTTTTTTAAATCATCAATAAATCCTTGCACACCTTTTTTTGCACAACTTGTTATTGCTTCACCACCATTACTAAATAAAATTCTACCACCTGCGGCCTTACCACCGCAACCACGAGCTTCTAGAAATTGTAAAAGATTTTTACTTAATAATTCTTTTTGAGTTAAAGCTTTTTTACCAACATCAACAGTATACCCTATTTGTTTAAAATTTTTTAAAATAGCATTTTGCACACCTTTATCAAATGTATCAAATCTAGAACCATAAACAGTTTTTGGATCTCTTAAATCAAATTTAGGTAAAGATATTTTACCTTTTAGTTCTGGAACTTTTGTAAAAAAATTATCTATTTGATCGTTTTGAAGTGTTATTACATAATCTATATATTGTTTTTTATTCATTATTTTTGGAAAATCAGATCTTCTATGACCTACTTTAATAGTTTCATTATCACCCATAGCTAAAGCTTTTGATAATTTATTTTGATTTTGAGAATTTTGAGAATCAAATCTTCTTTTTACACCCATATTATATTTTCCTTCTAACACTTGAGAAAAAACTGAATAGGGTTGTGTTCCTCCTCTCACACCTGCTCTAAGAGCATTTATTTCATCAATTTGAAAACCCTCTAAACCAGCTTCCTTTAAAGATTTAGTAAGCATTCTGTAATAATCATTAAACGTATTTCCTGATTTTCCTACTGGTATAAAGTTATCCATATCTTTTTTAGCATATTTATATGCAGCCGTATGCCAGTCGCCAAATTCTTTTGCTTTATAACGAACAGCTTCCATAATTTTATCTCCTAAAAATTTATTTTTTCTAACACCTTCTATTGATTCTTTGCCTTGCAAAGTTCTTGCAAGTTGCATCATTGTATTAGCACTTCCTTTTGTACCATGAACACTGTCTACTAAAACTTGATCAATCGGAGTTCCTGGTTTCCAGTTTTTCCAATACTTCATTAATTTATCATTTTTATAAGCTGTTTGAACATTTTCAATAGTTTTAGATCTAAGTCCTTTTCTTGCATCACTATCGGCCCATGTTTTTAATTTTTCTAAACCAGAGGAAGTTGTTTTTATCCATGTATTTCCTTTTGTAGATTTAACTACATTTTTTTCTAAAAAATTAGGAAACTTTTCTTTAAATTTAGAACCAGGATTTTCCATACTTCGCATAAGTTCTATTCCACTACTTCTTCCTAACTTTTCAGCTAAATCATCTAATTTTGTATATCCTTGTTTTGTAAGTTTATCTGCTTCTTTAATATTTTTGCCTTGTGTTTCTAATAATTGTTTAGCTTGTCTTTTTTGCACTGCAGATATGTTTAACCAAATTTTATCAATTGAAGAAGCATTTAAAGGACCATCATAAAAACGTCTGTATGTTTTTGGATCTTTAAAAAATTCTTTTAATTCTTTTGATTGTTTATTAAACGTGTCTTTTATTTGAGCACCGGATCCTTTTTTTATATTCTTGTTAAAAAAATCAGTTAATTGTTTTTCAGTTTTAAATAAATAAGTTTTATCTTTAGCTCTAAGTTGAAATTTTTTTCCATCTTTAGGTTTTGCTAATTCTACTCCCTCTGTAACTCCTGAAATTACTCTTCTACCATAATACATAACACCTGGTTCAACTACTCCACCAGGTTTACCTATGATCTGTCCACCATTAGCCATGTTCCTTGGTCCTTGGATCAGGGCTCTTGCTTTTGTTTCTGTGTCTATTTTATTTGGAGCATAGGCTATAATTTGACTTAGTATGTCGTCCATCTATTCTCCTAACATAGTTGTAAGACCACCTTGAGCTTGTAGCTTACGGTCTTTAGTAATTATATTTTTTTGTATGTTTTCTAGTTCTAATAATCCTTGTTCTGTAATTTTAGGAGTAGGTTTTTTACCAGCAGCTTTTGATACTTGTGATGCTAAATTTTCTGCAAATTTTTCAGCTGTTTCTCTGTCAATTCCTTTAGACATCATATCTTCTATTATTGTCATTTTATATTTTATTATGTTATCATCTGTTTGTTTAATTTTTCTTGAAGTACCAATAATATTTCCAACCATATCAGATCGATCTGTTTTTGTTTTACTAATCATGTCTTCAATTATTTTATTTAAACCTTCTGGTGCTTCTGAAGTAACTTTACCCATATATCGGGGATCATTTAAAAGTTTTTGAAATTGTTTAGGATTCATCATTTTTAAAACTTCAGCAGGGCTTTTGTTATTTGAACTACCTTTAGACATAAATTTTAACATCTCTTTAAGTAAACCTTTTCCTGCAGTTAATGGACCACCCATAAATAAACCAATACGACCGCCTTCTGCGTTTTTACTTACATTGTCAATATCGAAGTCGTCTAATTTTCTAATTTGATCAGCTTCTTTACTCATTTTCATAAGATTTTGGTATTCTCTACCACTACCAAGTCTAATTAGTTGTCCAGAAATACCTTCTGAGCCTTTACCACCTACTATAAAATCTTCAATAGCTGCATCATCCATATCTGGTAAAAATTGTTGCATATATTTTTTTAAACCTTCTTTGTCTTTTTTTCTAAACATTTCTACAACTTCTAACATTCCTCGGTGCATTCTAGGATCGTTTTGAATCATAGTTTCAAATCCTTCTTTACCAAATACTTTTTCTAAAAATCTACGTGATGTGCTGTTGATACCAAGTTTAGCAAGACTACCTGCACTAAAACCAATACGACCGCCGTCTGCTTTTAATTGATCTCTATTAAAAGGTGCTATATCTTCAAACATACTTCCTTCTTCCATAACTTCATCTGGAACACCTCCTTCAACATCTTTCATTTTACCTTCTGCATCTGGTCGTGCAGTAAACTCTTCGTATTCTTCAACTTTAGTAGATCCTTTTTTACCTTTTAAAGGCACATCATCTACTCTATAACTCATGTAAACCTCTTTATTAGGGTCGCTACCTTTTTTTATAATTTCAATGTTACCTGCAAAGTCTTCTTCCATTGTATAATCTTTATATTTTTTAGCTATCGTTTTATCTTGAGTTGCTAGTGTATCATCACCCATCAGTTTAATTTTTTCTACAAGTTTAAAAAAATACGGAGGAGGATTTCCAGATCCTGCAGCTTGTTTTACAGTTTCTGTTACAGCTTTTTTAGTTGCTTCTTTACCACCAATTCCTAATATACCTGTTTTAGCTGCAGCTACACCACCAGTTAAACTTGCGATTAATTTTAAAAATGCTCTACGGCCCATACCACCACCTGCAAAAGGAATTCTCATGTTGTCATTGTCTTCTGCAAGTAAATAATTTAATCCTGTTGAAGTTGTAGCTTGTGCTCCTGGTGACATTAATCTTGTTCTTGCATTCATTGCATCTGCACCGTGGCCGATGTCATCAAGACTCGGTTCAACGTCTGTGATACCACCTGTATAGAATCCTGCACGACCGCCTTTGGCCATGTCTTCTGGATCATAGTTATATAGGTTATCAGGGTCTCTTTGAAAAATATGATCTTCTGTATCTGTCAATATTTTTTTAGATTCTTCTGGTGTTAAATTTTTGTATTTACCTTTTCTACCAATTACAGAATTTGCTTCTTTCATAGCTTTTATTGGTTCTAAAGTTTTTATGTAAGTGATTGTGTCAGTAACAGTGTCTGTTTTATTCAAATTAGAATTTTTAAACATTTCTCTGTTTGTAATTTTTTCACCAATTTTCATAGTGTCTTCATCTACAAGGTCACCACTTTTTTTCATGGCGTCTATTTCTTGTTTAAAAGTTCTTTTCATTGGAAGAGGTACGACCTCACCTTTTTTAGGAAATAAGTTATTTAATTGGTCTATAGCTTCTTGACCAGAATACACTTTAGGTGGTTTTGGTCGATTCATTGCAACAATCATTTTTAATTGATCAGGAGATAGTGAATCTAAGTTAACACCTTGTTGCATAGCGTCATTAACGTATTTTTGTAATAGTTGATCTACTTCTTTTGTAATATTTTTATTAATAGTCATTATACCAGAAGATCCAGCAGATTTTTTAACTGCTTCCTTCATTAACAATTGTCTTAGCAACGATATTGACATCAATAGTACTCCATCTTCCTAGGTTCTGTTTTTTCTATTTCGTAATCTTCCGGATGGGGTAGGAAACCTCCCTGCCTGAATCGCATAATAGCCATAGTCATACTGTCAACTAAGTCATCATGATCGCCATATGGAAATGACGCGCATTCTTCAATAACTTCTTCTGCATATTGCTCGTCAGGGGCCCAAATTAATCCAGCCTCAAACAGCGGAGCACAAGAATTTACTCGTACGTGCTTATCATTACCACGACTTGGAGTAAATGTCATCACCGGAATGTCCATTTGTCTTAGTTCATGGGTTAATGGAGTACCTGATGCTTTTTGCTCAACGATCACCATGTCAGGTTCCCAATATTTATATTGCTCAAGAGCTTCTCGACGTAATTCTGGAAATTCAAATCGATCTTTAATTGCATCTAATAAAATTATGTTTGGTTTGCCACCTTCTTCAGGATAAAATATTCCCCAAGTAGTAATTGCACTGTAATCTGCCGTTTCTTTTTTTAAAAACGCTGTATCGTAGCTTTGAATAACGTAAGTGACGTCTGGTAAAAATTCTTTGTCCCATTTTTTCCACCATTCTCTTTTTATTAGTGCTCCTTCTTCAGAAGTTGGCTCTTGCATCCACTGTGCATTCCATTTACCAACCGGTAGTGTTGCTTTGACAGATTCTAGCTCTTCTAGTTTCCAATATTCTGGCCAAACAGCTTTTTTATTATCTCCGTGGTCCATGATTGCCGGAAATTCCACCACGTCCCACTGATCACCCTTAACTTTTTTTTGATTGTCTAACAATATACCTGTTAAATCTTTTTTTGACCAACGTGTCATAACTAAAACTATCTGTCCACCTGGTTGTAAACGCTGACGTGGACCTGATGTGTACCATTCGTAAGCATTTTCAAAAGCACTACCTGACATTGCGTCTTGCTCCGAGTGTGGATCGTCAATAATCAAGAGATCTGCACCACGGCCCGTGATTGCACCGCCAACACCAGCTGCAAAATACTCACCACCTTGTGCGGTTTCCCATCTTCCTGCGGCCTGACTATCTTCTTGTAATCTAGTTTCAAAAATTTTTCCATATTCTTCCGAATCAATTAAATTTTTAGCCTTACGACCAAACCTTACAGCTAATTCACCTGTGTGAGTTGCTTGAATTATTTTTAATTTTGGATTTTTACCTACCATCCATGCTGGTAACAAGTAAGAAGCAAACTCTGACTTTGTATGTCTTGGTGGCATATTAATAATTAATCTATTAATTTTCTTTTCTGCCAAATCATTAAATTTTTTTGCAATAATTCTGTGATGAGCACCTTCTATAAACTCTGGCCACATAGCTTTTGCAAATGACATAAAATCATTTTTTGCTTTTCTTTGAATTTTTTGTTCAGCAAGCATAACTTGCAACATTTTATATTGCGCACGGGTTTTAGTTGGTAACTTATTTATGTCTTTTTTTTTCATAAAAAATTTTATAAAATTTTTTGCACCTTTTTAACAGTGGAAAAGTATTATACCACCCTTATCTGTCTAAAACAAGCAATACAACCTAGAGTAGTGGGACCCCTTTTTATATAAGGGGGATTGCTTATATAGTTGCAAAGTTTATTCGGTGTGGGTGTGGTACCTCTATTGATGTGTGTATGTGGAAGCGCGCCCCGCAGGGGCGCACAACCTGTGATTGTTTAGTCTAGTAAGACCATGTAAGCCTCGGCATTGTTTTTTCTAAACCAATTAAGGTGCTTACGCATTGTATCCCAATGCTTGCTTGCACCTGTGCCAAGTTCCTTATCCTCGATAGTAGCCTCAACTTCTGCAACGAATATTGCATCGTGTTTTTGTGCCTCTTCTTTTGTTAGTTCAATAGACTCACCTGTGAACCTATTTCGTCTCGTGTAGTCGTGATTTGTTTTTGTTTCCATATATATATATCCTTTCTATATCCCTTATAATCCTATTCCATAGATGTGTCAACCCCTCGTTCTGTTATATTCCACCTACCATAATATCCCCTATCATCTTTTACAGGGTCATCAATCGGTGTTTCAAGTGGCTCGTTACGTGGTGCAATAGCAATGATACGTTCTATATGTGTGTTAGCAAAATCATTATAACAACCTTGACTACAAAAGAATCTGAAGTAATGATTTCTATTCCATTCAGTTAATTTTATCTTTCTAGTTCTTAGGACCTTGCTACCTTTACTGCCTCGGACTCGGTCCTGTGTATGTGACTTATGACACTTAGGACCATGACACCATTTATAATCGCTCATGTATAAAATGTCAGTATTACAACTGCCCCTAGTATTGCTACCATAATTTCTATGCCTTCCATTTTTCCCTCTCTTTCAGTTCCCATAGTTTAACTTCATAATGCCGTTCCATTATTATGGAAACGATAAATAATAAAAAGCCTAGGGTTATAAACCCTAGACCAATGTAAAATAGTGTGTTCATATTCTGACCTTTGCATTTCCGACAGCCATTCTCCAACCGTCATTGTCTAAATCCCAATAAACTAAACAAGGTGTATCATTCTTTGATGTAAATGATTTCCCTTTAGTTCCGTCTGGTTTATCATACTGACCTTTACGTGTGATAAACTTTTTGTGTTTCTTTGCGTAGTAAGTTATGTAAAACATTTCGTCCTTTCTGTTGTTTATGGGACTATCTTATAGGATAATCCCATAGATGTCAAATGTTAATTTACTGATTGTTTTTGATACTCCATTCTAGCTTTGATTTTATCTTCTCTAGTCTGATTTCTATTCTTCATACCTTTAATCATATTAGCAAGATTTGTAGGATTATAGATTGTTAAGCCTGTTGAATTAGTTTTGATAAGTTCTGCCTCATCAACTTTTATTCCTAACTCACTAGCCAACTCAATGCCCTCGGACAAATAACGATATGCTTTTAAACCAATTTTTAATTGGTCGCATTGTTTCATTATAGAGTTTATCCACGTTTGATGTGTGCTTACAACTTTTGCTTTTGCACTTCGCCATTGTTCAAACAACTCATATTCATTTTTAGTACAAGCTATGGCACGACTTCTGCAATAAGAAGTACCAATGACATCAGCATAAAACGGTGCGTTGAAATCTTTAGTCATTCCAATTCCGTCATCATTACTTCCATTTTTGCCGAGTGCTTTATTACACATATCAACGTGCTTTGTTTTATGTGGGTTGCTATCTTTGCCAGATTGTTGCGCTATGATATCTGGGTTGCAACCTTTCTCTTTTAGTTCTTCTCTAAAATATGCGTGAGCAAAGTGGTCGCTGTCATCACTACCATAATGCTCTTGCCCATTTAGATTGCCATATAAACCAAAATCAAAATGCGATTTAGTTTCTTTGCTTTCGCCCTCGTCATCTACATCTTCTTGATGTGCAAAGTAAAAGCATTTATCTTTTGCTACTACATCACAAGGGTCGCCATATTTCTTTTTAAATACTCGTAGAGTATTTACATCTTCCGTAGGGTAAGACCTTTCAACAACTTGCTTTGCTAAATCAAATGTAGATTTCTGCAACTCATTGAAATTTTCTCTTGATTGTAGAAATGCCTGTTGCTCTTGCGTTTCTTCCTTTTCAAATACATCTTTAATTCTATTGTAGAATTTGTTTCTGTATTCGGTGTTCATTCTTATTTTTGCTGACATGATGTCCTTTCTGTTTGTTTATAATAGTCCTATATTATCCCTTGACATTTAGATTGTCAAGCATTATATTGTATTAGGACTAGTAAATAGTCCTTTCGGGTCAATGGTCTGCCTCCCTTCAACACGGTTTCAGACCCTTGAGCCCTGGTCTCTATTAGTAATCTAGTGCTAGCAACTAGTATTGTGAAGAGGGACCTGGGGTCAAGTGTACAGACCGCGGGAGACAATACACTTGGCCCACTTTAGAATGATTCTAAGGTACAAGCTTCAAGCCCCAAGCTTCAAGCAACAAGCAGCTTGACAGATGGTGAAGGATATTATAGGATGTGTTATATCCCGTTTGGTGGTATCCGGATAAAAAAACTCAAACCACCATAACAACAGAAAGGTATACGATGGACACAACACAATTAAAAAGAATAGCTGATGCGCTGGAAGAGGTGCTCAGGTTAGTTAAAGAAGACCAAGAGAGATCTAGAAAATATATGGAGGACCGGAAGGATGACTAAAGGTGATATGATGCTTCCTG
>Ga0209337_1003879_pt1 | contig 10458 bp, 10 predicted proteins | sample LinPmetageLP53_FD_184044 | JGI IMG/M metagenome (GOLD analysis project Ga0209337, IMG submission 184044) | Marine viral communities from the Pacific Ocean - LP-53 (SPAdes) (version 2) | ecosystem: Environmental > Aquatic > Marine > Oceanic | place: Pacific Ocean | collected 2010-02-08 | reverse complement strand
CCCCCGGGCGGTGATAGTGGACGCAATTGGGGGCAGGTGTTTCGTAGTCAACTGTTCAAGTGTCTGCATGCTAGGCAATTACTAGGGTTGGCTCGGTTTCGACACTACCAGTAGTGCCGCTTAGTGCCGGCTTTGCCTCCCGGATGGCGTCCCGGATGGCGTCCCGGATGGCGGTGGTATCTTCCCGGACCACGGTGACCCGCTGGGTGGGGATGTTCATCGCGGCGAAGTATTTGTCCGTGGCGACACCGGAGAGTATCGTTAAATCCTTCATCGTCGCCTCTCCCGCATCCACCTTTTCGAGTATCTTCTCCCATCCCAGGGACACCACACTCTCTAGCTTCCGGGCGAGATCCTTCCGCACATCCCACCCCTTGGCGGCGAGGACCTCCCTTGCCTTGAGTATCTGCCGGTCTGACACATCAAAAGAGGAACGAATCTGCTTCCATGTGTCGCCAGCGATTAGTGCCTTACCTATTCCCTCAGTAGTTTTCTTTGTGAGTCGTACCTCTTTTGACACCCGGAAACACTACCCCAGGTGCACTACAGAAAAAAAGATTAAAAAACTTGAGCAAAAGACTTGACGCACTACGGTAAGTGTAATACGTTCTCCCTCAGCAGGGCAACCTGCTTTAAGTTATGACTGCTGTGACTAGCAAAAAAGCCGGGGTAACCCGGGGCACCTCGGCGAAAACCGAAGCTCCGACACGGGTCCAAGTCTATTGGAACTTAAACAAGGCGAAGCAGGGAGAATATGTATTCTCAGTGCGTCACCGGGGAAAGGTGATTGCTTATTCTGGGTTTATTTATCTTCGGAACTGCAAGTTCCATGTCAACCCGGAGCACTCGGCCAGGATAAAAGGCGGGCACAAACGCAGTGTGCACGCCTGGGTGACGGGTGACTTGGTCCAAAAAGGCGGGGTGCTTCAACCTGGGTCTGGTCCGGTCGAACTCTCACCGGTGACTTACAACCCGCACCGGGATACTAGCTTTGTGGATTGTGAGTCCGGGCAGGTTGTCCGGGAAGCGAATCTAGTGGCATTGGTTGCCGAAGTATCCACCGAGGGCGGCAAAGGGAGGGTGTACTATGTTTAAAGGTAAACTCCTCTCAGTGGGTGCGGATGCCAAAACAAAGAAGGGCACCAAGTACAATTATTTGACCGGCATTCTATACCTGGCACCGGCAACCGAAGCAGGGCGGGGCAACCTTTGCCCCCATGCAAGCGCGGGGTGTCGGGCGGCATGTCTTTTCACGGCGGGGCGTGGGCGGATGAATCCGGTACGGACTGCCCGGGTCAATAAAACTCTGCGTTGGTTCGACGATCGTCGCGCATTCCTTGCCGACTTGGTGCGGGACGTTGGTAGTCTCGACCGGTACGCCAGGAAAAGGGGATTTCTACCTGCGGTGCGGTTAAACGGGACCTCTGACATCCCCTGGGAAAATGTAATCCTCCCGGATGACGGGGGTTCAATTATGGACATGTTCCCGGGTGTTCAGTTTTACGACTACACCAAAAACCCAAACCGGGCAGTCAAAGCGGCAAGCGGCAAGCTCCCGAAAAACTATTCGCTGACCTTCTCCCGCGCCGAAGACAACCGGCGGCAGGTTGCCAAGGTTATCCACGCCGGGGGCAATGTTGCCGCCGTTTATTCCGGGGACAGGTTCGACCGGTTCACCTGGTCCAAAAGCGGGATAGCTCGGGCAATAGCGCACCCGATACCGGAAAGATACTTCCCGGATGGTCCGCGCATCTTCAACGGCGACGACTCAGATGCACGCTTCCTGGATCCGTCCGGCGTTGTGGTAGCTCTTCGGGCGAAGGGTGATGCGAGAGGGGACACTTCGGGCTTTGTGATTAACTAAGGAAAGGCAAACAAATGGCACATTTAACATTTATTGAAGATAAGGACGGGGACGTTGTAGACCAGGAGGTCTACTGCTCCGACTACTGCGCCCGGACATCCAAGCTTTACAACGGCTGGAACGGTTGCGCGGAGATTACCACAAGTGAACCATGCGCCAAATGCGGCGAAATGGTTACGGGGTTGGATGAATATTGGCACCTAGTTTCAAGGGGTGCGCTCGATTGTCTGGACCTTGGACCAAAGCAGGAAGGGGGGACAAGTGCCGCACGACGATAAAATGACCACGGGTGCCGGTTTCTTTGCAGACCTGGTGTCCCTGGTGTTTCTGGTGGTGCTCCTACTTTGGGGTGAATGGGTCCTTCCCTGGGTGATTAATATATTCGACCGATGAAAACAAAACTTCCCCCAGGGATAAAACAAAAAGCCGGCAGGTTATACTGCCAGGTGTGCCTGCCATCCGGGCGCACCTGGCGCACCTTGCCAACGTCCGATCCGTCCGAAGCGGCGACACTCAAACGGATTGCCCAGGCACATGCCGCAAGTGGCAAGGATTTTTTGGGTTTACTATCATCATCATCAGACATCCCAGCCCACCTTCGACCGGAAGTACAACCGGCGGCACCGGGGTTGGCATTCACCCCACCTGGTCAAGAGGTGCCCTTTATGATGGGGACTGCCAATGGAGAGGGGGAGGTGCGGTGCAGTGTGCTCTTCGACCGGTTCCTGGAAGCAGGTGCACCGGACAAGCATGATCACCCGTTGCCCCCGGACAAATTCAAACTGTACCGGAGGCAGGTGGACAACCTTCGCGAGATCTTCGACCCGATTGCGTTCGGGGATTTGAGGGTGTCACACTGCAAAACCTACCACCGGCACCGCACTGGTCAGGTGCGCGAGGGTGTTCGCGGAGGTAAAGGTGGGCACCGCACGGTTGACAAGGAATTGAACGCACTAAGCGTGTGTTTGAACTGGTGTGCGACTGAGGGGATCATCCCGTGGAATCCCTTGCATAAAAAGCCCAGGTTCACCCGGGACTGCGATATCACTCATTGCACTGAGTACATGCCCCGGACTGCTGAACTCCTCCACCGTGCGGCGATATCCGCTTTCGGTTCGTCCAGGTCGGAGGTTTTCGGTTGGCAAATGTTGATCGAAGCGTTGACCGGTTGCCGGGGTGCGGATGTCCGCGACCTGCCGCGAGATTCGGAAGAGGGGCAACCTGGTTACTTCGACCGGAAACGGTTGTACATTCGACGATCAAAAAAGGGCAAGTTCCCTTACATCATCATGTCGGACCACCTCTTTGAGTTGCTCACACTATGCCGGCAGTGGGGCAGGGTGCGGTTTCCGCATTCAAAGTACATGTTACCCGGGCGTGACGGCACCGGACCAGTGGGAGCGACATCCCTGGTCAAGTGGTTTGTGAAGTATGCCGCGAAGACCAAGGGTCCGAAGTACACCTCGCACGGGATGAGGGCATTCTTTGTCCGGGCAACTAGGTCCCAAGGTATCGGTGACTCGGTTGATAACGCTCAGAGCGTGGATGAAGAGATCGCAAAGAGGTTAGGGCACTCACCTGGCACGGGTGCCGCACTGGTTCAGCGCACCTATGGTGAGTCTGAGCCGGACTTTGTAGGAAAGAAGGAAGTAGATTTTGTGCCCAAGTCGGAGAATCCGGCATGGGATGTAATGAAAACCCAAATAAAGAAAGGAAAGATATGAAAACACGTTGTCACGATTGTTGTAAGCATGTGGAGACTGACGAAGTCCTTCGCACCCCGAAGCTCAACCTGCCGCTTTGCCGGGACTGCCAGAAACGGCACCCGGATCTCGGGGAGTACGATGCCATAGCGGCGTTTGGTGGGGCAGGGTATGTGATGTCCCCGGAGGACAAGCGACTCGCATCCTTTTGCCGGGTGTGGTTGGCACTTGAGTCCGAGGCATGTGGTGTGACCGGCACTGACTTCGACGACCATGTCGAGTTTAATTGGTTCAACCTGGACACCGATCAATACGGCAAGCTGCCCGGGGACCAGGTGCTTCTTGACATGGTCAAAGGACAGGCAGAGGCAGAGGGGCATGCATTCCCGGATCAGATCAGAGACACCCTTCGGGTGATGCTAAAAGGATGAAAACACTAATAGCATCAATGATAGTAATCGGTGCCCTGGTAGCTTCGACCGGTAGGACAGTCAATGTCTCATGGTACGGCAAGGCATATGACGGTCGCAGGTGTGCGGACGGGAGTATTTTCTCGCACCGTGCCCTTACATGCGCGTCATGGGACTACCCCTTCGGCACCAAGCTGAAACTGAGGCATGGCCCGAAGTGGGTGGTGGTCACGGTAACAGATCGTGGACCTGCCAAGCGTCTGCTCAAGACTCGACAACTGGATCTTAGTAGGGAAGCATTCTCGCGACTCGCGGACCCGGATGCCGGCATCCTCAAAAACGTGAAAGTCGAGGTGATGAAATGAGCAAGAAAAAGCATTGGTATGTTTACGGGTACACCGATCACTGGTGCGGCAATGGGTTTCCCGCAAGCGAGAAAGCATTCCCTACTCAGGAGGCAGCAGAGAAGCATCTCGCCAGGATTGGGAGCAAAGGATTCAAGCACCGCAACGAGCACGGCAAGCTAGGTTGGGTCGAGCAGCAATAAGTTTCGACCGACTCAAGGGGCACCTACGGGTGCCCTTTTTTTGTGCACTACCGCACTAAGCTGCACTACCAGTGCACTACTGAGCACTAATCGCGGATAAAGTGCTTGAAGATATTTGCAGTTTCATTAGGGTTCCCGCGCTATTGCCTCGGTAGCTCAATGGTAGAGCAGTTGACTCTTAATCAAAAACCCGAATCAGACTTAACGTATTACTAGGTTTTTGCACTATCGACCTGGCAGAATTACATGGTTTCTGCACTACCGGGCACTACAGATTCGGGTACCTGGCAAACAGTTTCCCTTTAGCTTTCGACCTCTCCTCTTTGACAATCTTATCGACCGCAATCTTGAGACTGCCGTCAGGCAATTGGTCCCATACTTGACGGTTGTTGAAGAGTTCAATTTTGACCCTGGTCCGAATCCCTTCCCCGCTCATCTTGATGTAGTCATAGAACTCGTCCGGGTCCATGTCTCGACCCGCAGCATTCACGGTTGAGTTAAGATTTGGGAAACTCGGATAGGTATTCTTTTCGACCAACCACCGCAACTCCTCTGATGCCCTCGGGGTGGACCAGTATCGGTCGCTCACATGCATTTCGACCGGTTCCCCTAACACGTTAAGGGTGGGCTTGTTCAAACGCCGCACAAAGGGGATTTGAGAGTACAGCATTGTTGTCATGTCCATCCCGTCATATCGGGTGGGATCTTGAAACCGGTCGATGTCGCGCAACAACCCACCAAAGGGGACCAAGGCACCGACACCTGTCCGGGATATTTGCTGCAAAACAACCTTTTCGGCAGTCTCCCCGGTCATGGGTTGAGAGATCCACTTTGACACTGCCATCAATCCTTTGAGGTAGGAGTTTTCAGTAATGACACCGGCAGTGCTCATAAGTCCCATAGCAAACGCTTGGGTGTATTCATCCGGGGCAGAATTATTAAACCGCATCGCATCAAACATCGACCCGATCACGGCGAATGGTATTGCCAGAACAGTGTCCTTGTAGGGGATATGCTTGTCCCCGATCTTCATGGAATAAGGCAGAGCACCGGTCGCTCGCCATGTCCTGTTTTTCCCATAGTCCTTTGGACCTTTCCCGTGAATCATAAACCAGGGATCTTCATCGTCCTTAAAAGACCATGCTAACCCCATTATCGCGACAGTTGCCGAAGTGCCCAGGATTGTTTTCGCCGCTTGATCCCCTAATTGATCTTTGCGGATACTTTCGACCTCAGACAAAGGTTGCCCATAGAGTTGACCTTTTCGGACTGCTTGCCTGTGCCGCATGTATCCTACCGGGGCGAAATAGTTCAGTGACTCGTTGGTCACATTGCTGACGATATTCACAAATGGCGCGAACATCCGAAACCAGGGTTGGTCTGCATTGATTTCGTTTATCTTCTGGGCGAACAACCCTAGAACACCGTAAGGTTTATTGGTGTAGATCACCCGAAGCGCATACTCTTTCGCTTCCTCTGGGGATGGACGACCTTCAATCCCGAGACTTTCGTCCCCCATCTCCATTAACTCGGCAATCCTTCTCCTGCGGTCCAGCCCTTTGAGTCCTTCCTTGTCCGCTTGCCGGGTAGCTTTCTCCCGGGCAGGTTTGGTATTGTTAAGAATCTCCTGGGTGCGGCGATAGAGTGCTTTGCCGCTGAGTTTCTCGCTCTTGGCAACATTCCTGGCAAGAAGCGACTGCTTCATCTCCTCTGCCGCTTTGAAAAAGAACATGTCACCCGTTGATAACGCTCGACCGACATACTTGAGGTAGTTCAGAGGACTAAACTTGCCCCCTCGAAACACAACCATCTCAAGATTCTTAGTCTGCTGGTACTTGTCCAACCGGGTGCCGGTTACAAATCCTGTCGAAAAGACTTCCGCACCCTCGTTGATCCCTTTGATCATGCCCCGGGCAATGCCGCGCATCATGGTACCCAGGTCACCGGGTCGGCGCATGAATTGCGTGATAGTATGTGCCAATAGGTTCGCAGCAGAACCGGCAAGGTTGATTGTTTGGGTGCTTAACCCTGACAGGACATTGGCAAACCAGAAGTCCCAGAACATGTCCCAGAACCCAAATGACTTTTCCCCAGCAATGAGGTTCATCAACTTGATTACTTCTCGTTGTTTCTGGAACCCCTCCGGTTTCGACTCAATCACCCCCGCTTGCCGCATGATGTCCTTCTTCAGTTTCTCACCGAGATGGGGCAAATCCAGACGCTTGGCAAGTTCCTCATCAAATTGGGCATCGGAGAACGCACCGAGGTTCGACCACTCGATAATCTTCTCGTACTGCCGCTTGATCGTTGCCGGGATGGTCGCACCATCAGTCTTGTTTAGACGCTTGAGTGCGGTCTTCTTCTTCTTCCTCGATAACTCCAGGTATCTCTTATTGAGTAACTTTGTCAGCAGTTCAGCTTCCTTACCCTCAAGTCCGGTGCGCTCGATAATATTCTGGACCACCGTCCTGCGAGCATCACCCTGTTCCTGGCGACCCTGCTTAACGACCGAATTGATATCCTGCTCCAGCCGCACTTGTGCTGCTCGGATTGCCCGATCCATCGTCGATGCGCTGAACGGCATGGGTGATCCATTCTTGAACACCTCATCTAATTGAGCAATCTGCTCAGGTGTCAGGTTCTCCTGTTCATGGAGTTCCTGCTGGGTGTCCAACCATACCTGCTCATACTTCTCCAGGTTGCTGATACCCTCCGCGAGAATCTGCTCATCGGTTAGCTTATCGATGCTCGCTTTGCGCTCGGGTCTGAGAGACTCCATGCGCTTTCTTAAATTGTTTGCCAGACGGTTAGTGAATTGTTGCAGGGCAGGGGATGCGGTCTTCTTGGTCGCAGGATTCACCGCACGGGTTAGCTTTGCTACAGTCTCATTCTTGTAGCGTTTCCATAGCGGCATTTTCTTGAGAACACCCTTTGCCCTTTTCTTTACCTCATTGGATACCCTGGTGTGGACCCCTCTATACTTTGCATCAATCCTCCTGGCATGACGCTTGGCAGTCTTCTCATCCATCCCTGACGCGACGAGAGTATCGACCAGTGGACCCTTGGATTCGGCATAGTGTTGCCGCACAATCTCTGCGGTTTCGGGTTTCTCTTCAGAAGCAACCAGTTCACCCACATGCTTCCGGGTTGCAGTCTTCACCCGGGGATCGTTACCAATAAGTTTCTCCTCGTTCTCGGCAATGACCTGCTTGACCACACCCTCCTCAACCTCTCGCAAGGTGTCCCGCACTCTCTTGAGTACCTCTTGAGCTTGGGCAACCTTCTTCTCTGTAATCCTCTTGTAGGTGTTCTTGGCATAGCGCAGGAACCCACCGGCACTGAGCTTACTTAGGTGACTGAACGCTTGCAGGTATTGACCGGCAGTGGTTGCGTTATCATTAAGTTCTTCAATGATCTTGATCTGTTCACTAACACGTTGGTCCTCTCTCGTCTTGTCACCTTCACCCTTTGCCTTCTTCTCGTCGTCCCGCAGTTGTTGCAGTAACTCTGATTGGTAGATGGTCCTTTGTGCCGGCGACATCTGGTCATCACCCAGGACATTGTTAACCGCACCAGAGAGTCCTTTGTCCTGGATATCCCCCTTGGCAAATTCTTCATCAGTCTCGTTGCTCCTTCTTTCGTAACCAACATTGCTGACACCTCCAACGGTTTCATCTGAGAGATCAGCATTGGCAAACTTGAGAGCACGGTTCCTTACATTGTTATCACCCAACCCAGTGTTTACCTCGGGGGGCATGTCTTCGACCCGGGATGGTGTCTCGTTATCCGCATCATCCCATGCCGCTTGAATAGCATCATTAATCTCTACACCATTCTCGGATGCCCACTGTTCTAAAGTCTTTCCCTGCTGCTTTGCTAAACGAGCATACTTATGTAGAGCATTAAATACTTCTTGGTTTGCCGGTATGCTGTCAGGATCTGGTTGATCTGCGGCTTGTTCAATAGCTTTCCCAACATCCTCTTTTGCTGCTTGCTCCTGCTGCTCGGGTGTGGGATCTGGCACTACCGGTCCTGGTGCGGATTCTTTCTTCTTTGGATCTGCTGGTGCCTCCTCCTGCCTTTCTGCTGCTGCTTGATTTACCTCTTCTGCCTTCTTAGTAACATCGGGCTTAGGTGCTTCGACTTGGTCCAACGTCTTATCAAGAGATTCTTGTGCCGCTTCAGCAGTGTTTTCGGAGGGCAGGGGAACGTCCGGGGGGACGATCTCTAGAAATGCTTCCTGCGGCTCAACTGGGGGCACTGTAGGTGCCTTCTTGTCGCCGGCAGTCTTCTCCGCATAACCCGTGGCAATCTGGATAACATGTGTCGGACCTTCACCGAAGAACTCACCAACCACACCAGGTGCACTGATCTCTTCCCCGAGGACCACTGACTTGGTTGCTTCTCCTGCCGCACCACCGGCACCTTGAGTGGCAAACTCCTTTGCAGTGGCAACTGCCTTGCTACCACCACTCTTCTTTGCTCCTGCCAGGAATCGACCACCAATCCTACCGGTGACCATGTCGAAGAGCGCAACCGGGATACCTCCCTTGATCGCTTCAGTGCGAAGATCACCCATGACCTCGTCATCAGTGAATGCATCCTCTAACGCTTTAGCATTGGTAACATCGATGCCCTTTTTCTGTAACCCCCCAAGGATGATGTTGCTGTACTCAAGAGAGAGTGCCGCACTGCCGAAAGTCTCCGTCATGCCGGCACTCGCACCTAGTAATGCACCAGGACCAGCACCGGCACCCAAGGCAGTTGCCCCTAGACCGGCACCCATTGCTGCACCTGCTGCTACTCTTCCCGGTGCTCTCTCAACTACAGTCGGCAGGTAACTCCCCATCGACTCGGCAACCAACTCAAGCAGGGTGCCACCATAGTCGTGGGCAAACAGGTTCTTGACCGATTCCCCAAACCCTTCACTCTCGTAGAACTCTTTGAGTCCCTTGCCCATCGGCAGGTTCTGCTGAATCGCTGCCGCTTCAGAAATGTCTGCGAAGTCTGCTTGCTCTGGATCCGAGAAGGGATCCATTGTCGTCTGCCGGTAACCCTGGTAACCCCGGTATAGGGCATTAGCTATTCGATCCCAGAACCCCGGACCCTCTGCCTCTTCCTTTGCTCTCTGAGCATCCTCCGCTTTGACGGTTGCCCTTGTCTGCCGCTCATGTTCCGCATACTCCTCTTCGGAGATAGCTTCACCGATTTCTCCCTGCTCCGCATACTCGGGTCGTTGTAGTAATGTTATTGCTGCATCTTCAGTGAGGTCACCGTTATCAAACGCCGCACGGATTGCGTCCACATCCTTATATGGAAGTGTCTCGGGCATTATCTATTGTGTAATAACTCTGCTGCCCGTGAACGAGAGGTAGATTTTTCGGTAGTCTGAGCAGCAATAGCTTTTTCTATTTCAATCGTTGGGTGTTTATTAAACCGAAATGAATCATCAAGTGCTGGATCCTTAAACACTTTATCATCGGGATCGAAATAAACATGCGTTGTCCCTGCTTCCTTTAAGGCAACAAGAGAAGATCGATTCATCTCCTTCATCTGCTTGAGGGCAGTAATGCCCTCTTCAAGCGCACCCTCTTGTGTGGGCAACTTGATTGTCCCATTGCGTCTATTCATAACACCCTTAACTCCCCCAACTTCAAACTCTATAAAGTCTTTCTCGGTGAATGAAGGATCTGTCTTAGGTGCCAACTGGAACGACTTGCCGTAACTATAAGCAATGGGATCTCCTGCTTCATCTCGGTGCGTCTTAAACTGCTCACCCATTAACTTCTCTGCACGGTCGGTGCCAATGCGTCTGGTGTATTCCGCAATCAACTGCTGCCGCGCTTGGTCCTGCTCACCAAATGATAGCGGTACTTGCTGCCCTGCCATTCCCGCTTCCGTTGCGCGATAGTATGGCTCGGGTCTGTCCATCGG
>Ga0209337_1003877_pt1 | contig 10461 bp, 11 predicted proteins | sample LinPmetageLP53_FD_184044 | JGI IMG/M metagenome (GOLD analysis project Ga0209337, IMG submission 184044) | Marine viral communities from the Pacific Ocean - LP-53 (SPAdes) (version 2) | ecosystem: Environmental > Aquatic > Marine > Oceanic | place: Pacific Ocean | collected 2010-02-08 | reverse complement strand
CAAAATTATAAACTTAGATTGACTTCGAAATTAACAGGTAAAAAAATTGATATTAATTTCACATGTGAACATAAGCATTTGAAATATACAGAAGAAGAAACATAATTAAAGACTATTTACAGTGAGGTAAAACAAAAATGGGTTTTTTAGATAATTCAGGCGATATTATTCTTGATGCCGTACTGACAGATACTGGTCGTTTTCGACTAGCAAAAGGTGACGGCTCCTTCAGAATTGCAAAATTTGCATTAGGCGACGACGAGATTGATTATAATTTATATAACAATGCTCACGCGTCAGGGTCAGCATACTACGATTTGGAGATCCTTCAGACGCCAGTACTGGAGGCGTTTACTGATAACGCAGCCTCGATGAGATCTAAGTTGATTACGATCCCAAGAACAAACTTACTTTATTTGCCTGTTATGAAGTTAAACGAGAAAGACGTCGCAACCCAGACATTCCAGACTGCGCCCAATCAAAATATCTTCTTGGTTGCAGCAGACCAATCAACTGAAGAGAACACTGCGAATGATGTGAATGGCCAGGCAGTTATAGGGGTCCTCCGCGGCGAAAGTTTAGATGGCAACTATATTCGAGTAGACCAAGGGCTGGACACCTCAGAACTAAGTCCTGCAGCCACGATTGATTCAGAATTATTAGAAACACAATATATTGTAGAAATGGATAATAGATTTGGATTCATTATCGATATTAACGGAAACCGCGGCCCGATATCCTTTATTGATGACGACAACATTGCAACATATTTTTTATCAGAGAATACTGATTCCGGCTTTATTAAGATTAACCCCAAGGCCGGCGAGGTTTCCAGCACTGGAACCAACCCCAGTACTGAAATAATTCAAGGCCCCAAGGGCACTGTTATAAGCTTTAGGCTACAGGCCAGCTTGGACTTAAACACCAGCACCTACCTATATACTAAGCTTGGTAGCACCACCACTGTTAGCATTAGCGGCGTTTCAGTCAGCGTTCGATACATCGATACGATGGTGAAGATCACCGGCGCTACCACAGGATATCGGATTGATATTCCAGTCAGATTTATTAAGAAAATTTAAGGATTAAATAATGGCCAGTACTTTTAAGAATTTAACAGACAACGATGTTGTCTCAACCAAGACACTTCTCCACGAAGCGATTCCGATCACCGGAGCAATTGTTAGTGGAACATATGCGGACGAAAACGTCAAAACCTTTGCCCACGGACAATTTCAAGCAGTCTATGATTACCCATATCTAAGCTCGTCTGCAAACCACATTTTTGATATAACAATTGGATACTCTGCAAGGTGTTCAATATCCTCATCGACTTCTGTTCAGAATTCTAAAAAAATCAACATGTATACTCAAATGGCTCAAGTCCTCGCCGGCCATGATGTAACAGGTTCAATACTGGAGTTTGATAGAGACGGAGATATCGCCGGCGGAGGCGACAAATTAAGAGAATGCATCTTTTTGAACTTCGCTCGACTTATTACGAAGGACGAGATCAAGAAAGGCTCATTCAGTCTTGTCATGGGGATGGATACCAGCTCTGGTGGTTCCCTCAATCCTTATGCCGCGGACGCCTTTGCGACTGCAAGCCTTGTGCAGATTTATGACAACAATGCACAAAACGATTACCGAGTGAACTCCCCCGCAGGAGAATATGCCATCTTGTATATGAAAGATTATTACGAAGGCTCAAAGGCAGTCGCAAGTGATCCTGCAACCGCCGGCCGACCCTGTGGCTTATTATATTATCAGGCCGGCATCGCAGTGCTAACTGCAAGTATCTTTGATAAATCGGTTACAGAAGCAGATCTCACGCCCCCGTACAGTGGATATTTGTCAAAATCCGTAGCCATCATCCCAGGTATGACCCCGGGCACATCCACGACATCAGGATTCCGGGTTCTCACAGGCTCAACAATGGATGCCTTTGCAAATGGCTTCAGGCACAGAGTTTATAACCTTCAGTTTAACAACACAACAGAGTTGAATTCTACAGTTTACTTCTGCAGACTTGCTCACAATGAGTTCAACTATTCTTCAAACTTAACTTACCTTTCAGCGAGTAAGTTGAGAGTTAAACAAAACTCTTCCGATGCTCCTGTCTCATACCTCACAACTGTTGGGCTCTATTCTGTGGATAACGAACTGCTCGCTACCGCTAAGGTTTCAGAGCCATTAAAGAAAGATCCCACAAATGAGCTAACGTTGAGGGTAAGATTGGACTACTGACATGTCCTACTTCAAGTTTAAAGAAGAGGATGTGTTCTATAATCGAGTCAAAGCTCACCCAGAAAATGCGTTCTTTATTCATAGCGGCACTGTGTACTACGCCCAAAGTAAGGAAACCAGCGGTAGCTTCTCGGCAACCGAGAGAAGTGTCCCTAGGGGTTTTGTAAGTCTATATGAATTAAACATTGATAGAAACGGAACCACAAACAAATATATCTACCCATTCATTACTAAAGATGGGACGATTGGAGCGTTTAAAACGGTTTCCACCACTAGCTTTAACACACAGTTTTCGTATGGTGACAAAATAACAGGATCTTATCGCTTATCAGCGAGTTTGAGCCGCACATTTATCAACGATGCTACTGACCGTCGCCAACGATTGCGAGCAATAAGAACATCGCTCGACAACTATACACACCTTTCACCGCGGTTTGCAATGTCGGGTGTTTTCGGAGACAAATTAATATCAGATGTTAACATGATCTCAGTGCCCTCTATTTTTTATGGTTCCGCGATTAAGAAAGGATCTGTTAGTTTAAAATACTATATTACTGGAACCGTTGTTGCTGAATTACAAGATTCTAAAAACAATGGTGAGTTGATTCAAGTGTCAGGGACCACCTATGCTCAATCTTTTGGATCTGGCGCCTGCGCTGGTGTTGTGTTATACAAGCAAGGGGTAATCCTATTAACCGGTTCCTGGGCCCTAGAAACCGGTTCGAGAGATTATTTAAACCAAGCTTCCGCCGATGACTATGTTACCTCGTCGTGGCTATACTGGGGTACTACGATGACCGACGATGGTTATACAATGCAGTCAACTATGGAAGGCACCGCCTATTCAATTGACTTTAAAGGGACAAACTTTATTTCAACTATGACGCTTTTTGCTAAAGCGAAGAAACAAGAGCTAAACCATTCTAATAACTTAACTTTTTACAAGCACGGGCAAACAGCGAAAAATACTACAAGCTCTTTCTCTTATGTCGAAGATTCTACGATAACTATTAAAAACATTGTTAGTACAAGTTACGCGGAGCCCACCGGAGCATTCCAAAAAGAAACGTACATAACGAAGATTGGAATATATGATGAAAATAAAAATCTAATTGGTATTACAAATTTATCCAAACCTATGAGAAAATTAGAAGATAGAGATTATATTTTCAAACTAAAACTGGATATTTAATGAAACCAATAACGATAATTGCTCCAAAATTACTAAAAGTTATGTCAATTGTAATTGACATAGCAGCGATAACCTTGTGGCCGTTCATAATTTCTCGTGAAGAGATGAGCGAGGATGTCTTGAGACACGAGACCATCCACCTTGCCCAACAAAAAGAACTTTTAGTGATTTTCTTTTATCTGCTATATGGGTGGGATTATTTAAGAGGACTTATAAAATATAAGGATAAAGAGCAAGCTTATTTTCGAATACGATTCGAACAAGAAGCCTATGAAAAAATGTTTGACAAAGAATATTTAAACCAAAGAGTCAAATACAATTGGCTTAAATACAAGGTATAAAATGGTATTAGGAATTGATATAAGCACTAGTATCACTGGGTTTGCCGTTGTCGGCGATGGTCAACTATTACACTATAGCTCAATTGACTTGCGAAAGTATAAAGGCCCGTTTGATAAAGCAAACGCCCTTAAAATATACATTGAAGACTTATTTGAGAACTACCAGCTCGACCAAGAAGGCACCCCGGGCTGGGGACAATCGGAACACCCGATAACCAACATTTATATTGAACAGCCGCTGCATATGTTTATGAGAGGAAAGTCTTCAGCAAAAACTTTATCAACTTTGATGACCTTTAACGGTATCGTTTCTTGGCTTGTCTATGAACTCTTCGAGATTGAGCCACAATACATTGCGGCTACGTCTGCCCGTAAACAGTGCGGTATTAAAGTAAAACGCGGAGAGAAGGCAAAAGAAGTAGTTTTAAAGCACCTTTTAGAACAGGAGAAGGCTTTTAAGATCGAGTATACCAAGTTTGGGAACCCAAAGCCTGAGTCATACGACCGCGCCGACGCTATTATAATAGCAAAAGCCGGCTGGATTATTGAAAATGAAAAAGATTGATCACCTCGCCTTGAGCGTAGGCGATCCCGAAGAAGCAGCTAACTGGTATATAAAGAATTTCGATGGCCAACTGCTTTACTGTGACGACAGCTGGTCGTTTGTCCAGTTTGAAAATATAAAGATCGCTTTTGTAAAGAAAGGTACCCACCCTTCTCATTTCGCATTTGAAGTTGATAATTTTGAAGACGAGGATATAGTCAAAGAGCATCGAGACAACACCTTATCGTCTTACAAAAAAGACCCATGGGGAAATGTTTACGAATTGATAAAGTACCCAGAAAAAACTTGAAAGCATTTCGCCTTGACTTTACTGATTAATGATGTTATTATATGTCTGAGGATATATGAACAAGAAAGAGGGATTGAAGATACTTCATGAAATTATTGGAAACCACCGCCAAGCCAGCAAAAACGAATATTACTTCAAGTGCCCTTCGTGTGATCACCACAAATATAAGTTCGCTATTAACTTGGATAAAAATGCCTTTCATTGTTGGGTATGTGATTATCGCGGTCGGAGTGTTAGGCGCCTTGTTAGGCGCTTTGGTTCTTTTATCCAACTTCAGAAATGGGACGGAATTACGGACCGGTCCGATATTGAAAGATTCGCTGACCTATTTATGGAACAAAGCGATGATGGATGTAAGACAAAAGTTGAACTCCCGGAAGAATTCACAAGCTTATGCACCGCAAACCCACCCGCCACAGGAACGTACGCCCTCAAATATTTGGAAAGAAGAGGATTAACTAAGGCGGATATACTAAAGTGGAAAATCGGCTACTGTTTTGCTGGAGAATATCGCAATAGAATTGTTATACCCTCATTTGACGAGGAAGGCGATTGTAGCTACTTTATCGCGAGATCCTATGTAGGGGACTCCTATAAGTATAAAAACCCGCCAGCGTCCAAGGATGTGGTGTTTAATGAACTATTTATCAACTGGAACGAAGACCTAATATTGGTGGAAGGAGTATTTGATGCCATTGTCTGCGGAAACGCGGTACCAATCCTGGGTTCAACCTTACGCCCGGGATCCGATTTATTACGAAAGATTGTACAAAACGACACCCCGGTTTTCATTGCGCTCGATCCTGATGCTGCCAAAAAAGAGCGCCGTATTATTGAAATGTTGTTGCGCTACGATATCGAGCTTTATAAGATCGATGTGACCGGCCACGAAGACGTAGGCTCGATGTCACGGAACGCGTTCCAAGAAAGAAAGAATAACGCTTCCTTTGTTGATAGAGACGACTATTTACTGTTGAATTTACTATCAGCAGTATAGGAGCACTCGATGAAGATAACCGAAGCCAGGTTAAGGCAGATTGTCTTAGAGGAAGTAAAACACCACCTAATCAAATATTATATCGATCAAGAAATTGATGCGCTAATCTCCGAAGATGAAAAGGCAGACTGGGACGCTGCAAAATGGAAAGCACGAAAAGCGAAGGTACGCAATGCTACCCTCGGCGCCCTAGGCATGGGCACCGTCTTCGGCGGCCTTAAGTATTCTTCGGATCAGTATTCTGACGCCAAGTCAGCACATAACGCTGTACAGGTAGCCCAGAACCAAGCGGATAGTCAGTCCATAGCTCAGAAAAAAATAGAACTTGAAACTTATATGAACAACCCAGCTGCCTTTCGATGGGGTGTCGGAGGCGAATCGATGATGCAACTTCCAGGAGAAAAAGGATTTGGAGGCACATCAGTGTTGCCGGCAAGCTATTCGGTTATTCAGCAAGTGCACCATGATAAAAAGAACGGTACCCCTCGCTATGGAGTTCCCGATCTTGATAAGATACCGAGCATGACAGGGGAACAGTCCAAGGGCATCGGAGATCCAAATAAAAATTTACAAACGTTCTTCTCTGATTTTTCAGAATCTCAGATGATAAACGCGTCCGCCGAACTTTTTGGTAAGTATCCCAAGGGTCACCCACAGGCCGGCCAACGAAAATACCCCCACATTAAAAGAATGGCAGCTAGTGGTCTTGAATCAAAAATACTAATGCTTCACCCGGGCGAGCTAGATCCAAACTATGTGCTGCCAGAAAACGGAATGACAGTTAAAGATTATTATAATTGGGCATTCTTTAATCAATTCTTGAGTGCAGATGAGCAAGAAATATTTGATATGGGCAATCCAGAACTAGAAGCGGACACCCAGGCAGCAACCCAGCACAGTGTAGACATGACCCCCAACAAGGGGTTTACTTGGAAAGAGAGCCGTGTCACTTGGAAAAACTATAAAAATCGAAAGAAAGTGCTTGCATAGTCACCAGGGACATGCTATATTAATATATGAGGGCACAAATGTTTTTTATTGTAGACACGTTCGTTAAAGCTTTATTTTTTGAGATTGGTACATGTTTCGGCATATTCGTCTTACCGATAATCATGCATGCATGTTTTGGTATGCCCTATATTAACTAACTGGAGGGCATGTGAAGTTTGCTCATATTAGCGACACCCACATCAAAAATTTAAAATATCACTATGAATACCGAGTCGTTTTCGAACAGCTATATGAAAAGCTGCGAGAAGAAGAAGTCGATTACATAGTTCATTGCGGGGATGTAGCACATACAAAGACCCAGATCTCACCCGAGTATGTGGAGATGTGCTCTCAATTTTTTGAACGCTTGGCTAACATCGCGCCTACCTATGCTATTTTGGGAAACCATGACGGTAACCTAAAAAATAGTAGTCGCCAAGATGCTTTGACTCCAATTTTTAACGCTCTTAACCATCCGGATCTTCATTTACTGAAAGATTCAGGTGAAACAATGTTGGACAATACTTTTTGTTTGAACGTTCTTTCCGTTTTTGATCGTGACCGGTGGGTCAAACCTACCGATACCGACAAAATCAATATTGCACTTTACCACGGTTCTATCTCAAACTGCAAGACCGATATCAATTGGACAATGACAAACGGTGAAGACGAGCTGAATATTTTTGAAGACTTCGATTTCGCCATGCTCGGAGACATTCATCGAAGACAGTTTTTGGATGAAGAAGGCCGTATCTGGTACGCTGGATCTACGGTACAGCAGAATCATGGCGAGACAAACGATAAGGGTATATTAATATGGGAAATCAATGATAAAGATAATTGGAATATTGAGCCAATTATGTTTAAGAATCCAAAGCCATTTATCACTATCGAACTTACAAGAAAAGGACGAATGCCAAAGAATATTTCTATTCCGACTGGCGCTCGTCTTCGTCTCGTTAGTAATAACAATCTTCCATTAAACACAATGAAGCGCGCAGTCGACGTCGCTCGCCAACGATTTAATCCCGAGGTTATAACCTTTCTTAATCGCGCCGCCGGCGAACGGGGGGACGTAACAGAACTTACTGAAAACTTACAAAGAGAGAACCTACGTGATATCAATGTTCAAGAAGAACTGATTGACGAATATCTGAAAGATTACCAAGTGGATGGTCCCACCATGGAAAAGATATATGAGTTGAACAGAAAATATAAGAAAGCAGTTGAAGACGATGACGATATTTCAAGAAATGTTAATTGGAAACTGACTAATTTTGAATACGATAACCTATTTAATTATGGAGAGAAGAACAGTGTACGCTTTAATGAACTTAATGGGATTACAGGGATCTTTGGCAAGAACTTTTCTGGGAAGAGTAGTATTATTGATGCTATGCTTTGGACTCTTTTTAACACAACCTCGAAAAATGAGCGCAAGAATCTCAATGTTATTAACCAGAATAAAGATTCATGTTATGGAAAGGTTAGCATCCAAATAGGTGAGCGCACCTATACAGTCACTAGAACAGCCGAGAAGTATGTAAAAAGATTAAAAGGTGAGGAGACATTAGAAGCCAAAACCGATCTAAATTTTGAAATGGAAGATCCAGTCACCGGCGAAACAATCTCGCTAAATGGTCTAACAAGAAATAATACTGATGCTATGATTAGAAAGCATTTTGGTACCATTGACGATTTCTTGGTTTCTTCTATGGCTTCTCAACATGGTGCCCTTTCCTTTATCGATGAAGGATCTACACGCCGTAAAGAAATCATTGCTAAATTTCTTGATTTGGAGATCTTTGATAAAAAGTTTAAATTATCAAAAGAGGATTCTGTTGACACAAAAGCTATATTAAAAAAGTTAGATGACAATGATTATGACACCGAAGTTAAAGAGGCCGAGGAAGAACTCTCGTCCTGCAGAAACGATATCGATGCCCACTTAAATGTCTCCGAGGCTATCGAGTCAGAGCGTCAGTCCCTGAATAACTTACTACTGATGACGGCAGAGAAAATTTCGTCGATGCCCACAGAGGCAATCAACATCTATAATATTCGCGAAGGCCTAAAGGAATGTAATAACAAGGTATTCTCATTAACTGGTAAGATGATAGAGGATAAGACGGCTTTAACTAAGGAAAGCGAGCGTTTAGGCAAAATTAAAAATCTAATGAACAGCTTAGACTATAACGATTTACTTGAAAAAAAGCAAACTATTAATAATTTAAATAAAAAATTAGAAAACCTTGGTATCGAATTAGAAACTGCTATAAAAAAAGAAAAATTACTCGATGGTATTCCGTGTGGGACTAATTACCCTACATGCAAGTTTATTCGCGATGCTCATGTATCTGTGGCAACAATGCCCGAATTGGACTTGGATATGGGAGATGCCAGCGCCAAACTTTCAGATTTGGGGCCGGCTTTAGTAGAGGATCATATAAGTAAATATTTAAATCTTGACAATGAAAAACAAAAAACAGAGTATTTGATTAAAGATTTGAAGATATCTCTGGAAAGAAACAACGTAGCCCTTGAACGACTCAATAATACAATTAAGGAATATCGGCAAAAAGAAATTTCGTATGAGGAGAATAAAGAAGCTATAGAAAATCTGGAAATACTATTAAAGGAGAAGGAAAACTATGAAAATGACATCGAACGACTTAAAAGAAAGATTAATGGAAATAAGTCAGAAACGCTTGATCTTTATAAACGAGTTGGTTCGCTTGAACAAAGAGTCGAAAACCTCAGAGAACAGCAAACAGAATTCTTAAGATTACAACAAGAGTTTGCTGCGCATGACTTGTTTATGCGCTGCATGCACCCTAACGGGATCGCTTACGATATAATTAAGAAGAAGATTCCAGTGATTAATTCTGAAATTGCTAAAGTTCTTGCCAATATTGTTGATTTTGAAGTGTTTTTTGAATCAAATGGTAATAAATTTGATATCTTTATTAAGCATCCTCGTCACGAGCCTAGGCCAATTGAGATGGCTTCCGGCGCCGAAAAAACTATGGCATCGATGGCTATCAGGCTATCGCTTTTGACTGTATCCTCTCTACCCAAAGGAGATTTATTTATTCTTGATGAGCCCGGCACAGCACTAGATGAAGAAAATATGGAGGGTTTTATTCGAATCTTGGAACTAATTAAGGTATATTTTAAGAACGTTTTGCTTATCTCGCACCTTGATTCGCTCAAAGACTGTGTTGACATGCAAATTGTAATTGAAAAGAAAGACGGATACGCGAGAGTAAATCAGTAGGGGATTACGAAATGAAGCTGTTAATGGAAAATTGGAAAAAATTCGTCAACGAGAAAGCAGTATCGGAATATTCAATGCAAGAAAATTCTGAAACATCCCTTATGATTACTCGCATCGGCGTTTCTAGTGACGAACGATATCTTGTTCGCTGGACGAACAAAGGATCCGGCCAGTACATACCAATCTGGGGGGACCATGACTCAGCCTGGAAAACGACAGATATGTCAAGGGCCCGGGCCATGAAAAAGACAACAGAGGACCGTACGGGCCTGAACGTTGCCATTGATAACGACGAGGATTAAACAATGTCAGAAGAAAAAGAAGATAAAAACGAATTTGATTTTCTGCCTCCCGCAGAACCACCTCCCGCGTTCGCGCAGGAAAAAGACAGCTATCACGAATCAGTAGAAGCAGAAGACTTTGGTATGGTAGAGGACTTCGGATTACAGATGGAATACTCTGATGAAGATTTACTCCCCGAGAATACTGCGCCTTCTTCGATTAACGTAGGCTTTGTCGGTGTCGGCGGTGGAGGCAACAAAATGGCGAATGCGTTTATTGAA
>Ga0209337_1003875_pt1 | contig 10462 bp, 8 predicted proteins | sample LinPmetageLP53_FD_184044 | JGI IMG/M metagenome (GOLD analysis project Ga0209337, IMG submission 184044) | Marine viral communities from the Pacific Ocean - LP-53 (SPAdes) (version 2) | ecosystem: Environmental > Aquatic > Marine > Oceanic | place: Pacific Ocean | collected 2010-02-08 | reverse complement strand
GCGCATAGCTCATCCACCCACGCAAGGTCGAGGCTAGGGCCTCGCAGAGCTTCGGGCTGTGTAGCATTAAAGGCTGTGGCGATTGCGCCATTGGGCCAAGTGATGCGCCGCTTGCTGGGCTCGTAGGTGGGCAGGTTGTCAGGGTCTGCTGTGCGCATTATTCCGGCTTCGCCCTCGATGATTGTGTCTCTGCAATCGCCTGCACTGCGCCCTAATAGCCCTATGCGCCGAGCCTGCCCGCTGTATGCCATAGCGTTGATATACTCGCTCGCGCTGCGGGTCTTGCCCGCTCCTCTACCTGCCATGAATAACCACACGCGCCAATCCCCTGGCGGCGGTAGCTGCTCGGGGCGTGCGTTGAATATCCAGCTTTTCTCTAATGCCTCGACTTCATCAGCATCGAGAGAATCAATCAGATTCCGTCTCGCTGAGCTGTTCATGCAAGCTAGCCAGTTTATCCAAGAGCCTGTCTTTAGCATCTGATGCCTCGTGTTTGATTGGTCCACCATCGGGGCCGCTTATCTCTTGCTGTACCTTTAAGGTCATTCCCCTGCGCCGCTCAAGCTTCCAGGCCGCCGCTTGCCAAGTGCCCGCCATAGCTGCTTTCTCTACCATGGCCAGCCATCTATTAGTGGCTTCGCCCTCAACCTCTTTTATGTGCTCTATAAATCCCACAAAGCGCTTGCTGGCTTCTAGCTGCGGGTTATCTCTCGCCCGGTTCTTTTCCTCATAAAACCAAGCCTCAGAAAAGCCAGCGCAGCCGCAAGCGTCTTTGATAGGGCATCCCAGCCGGATAGCTTTCAAGAACTTATCTTGTGCCTCATCGGTCAAAACCTTGCGCTTGCGCCCTGATTTCTTTTTGGTCTTCGGCTTGGCTGGTGCCTTGGGCTTGGCTTTGGCTCTTGGTTTCTTAACCATCCACAAGCTCAGCAGTCTTGCCGGTGAAATCTTCCCAGCGCTTTATAATCACGTCACAATATGCGGGGCTCAATTCCATGCCGTAGCATTTGCGGCCTGTTTGCTCACAAGCGATTAAGGTTGTACCGCTTCCAATAAAGGGGTCATATGTTATATTTCCTTTGTCGCTGTACGCCTTAATAAAAAATTCTGGCAGACCCACGGGAAACATTGCGGGGTGATTCACGCCCCGCTCAACACAAGATAAGCTCAAAACATTGGACGGTAGCGCTTTGTCTCTGTTCTTACTCTTAACAAATCCGGGGCCGCCGTTGCTGCCTGCTTTAGTGTACCCACTGGATCTGCCTGTGGCCGCCACCTCATCGTACGTAATAGCCCCCGAAGAGTCAAAGTCATGCGACACATTATCCGGCCTAAACTTTATGCTGGGTAAACGGCAAAAATGAAATACAGGTTCCCACCCATTTTTAAATCTGTTTGGGTATGCTCCAGGCAGGCCCACGCGTTGCCAACTGAATTCGTCCACAAATAACCAATTCCAGGATCTTACATGAGCAAGCGTTAGGTCTTTCACATAAAGACTTCTCTGTCCCCCATCACAGTGCTCTTTTATGTTTACAAACCAAGAGCCATCTGGGGCTAGATGCTCGCTAACATTTGCCTGAACAGCATCAAACCAATTCACATAATCATCGGGCTTAATAGTGCTAAAGCTAGAAGCCTCGTCGTAGCTTCTTTGGCTGGCGTATGGCGGCGATGTAAACGCTGTGCTGGCTTTCTGCCCATCCATAAGCGCTGCCACGTCCTCAGCGCTGGTACTATCCCCACACATCACCCGATGGTCGCCAAGCTGCCATATCTGCCCAAGCTGGGCTGTAGGATCTTCCGGCACCTCTGGAACTTCGTCCGGGTCCGTGTTGCCCTCGGTAATGCCGGTCACCTCATCGACTAACGCCGTCAACTCTGCATCACTAAACCCCGCCGCCTCTACAAGGGCTTCATCTTCAATCTGTAACGCGCTGAGTTGCTTCGCTAGTGCCTCATCATCCCACTCGGCCAGCTCGGCGGTTCTATTGTCTGCGATTGCGTAGGCCACGGCTTCAGAGCCTGCCAGCTCAGTGCGTACAATATTAATTGCATCCCAGCCCAGGGCTCGCGCCGCTGTCAGTGTGCCATTGCCAGCAATGACGATGCCCTTGCCGTCAACCACGATGGGCTTCTGCTGTCCGAACCTCTGCAAGCTGGCCTTGATTGCATCCAAGTTCTTGCCGTCATGCGCTCGAACGTTCGCCGGGTCACAAGCTAGCTCTGAAATATCGATTCGTTCTGATTGCATCTAGAGCGCCTCTTCGCAGAGCGGCTTGAACTTTACAACGTCGCGTGGCCTGCCCCTGCCTGCTTGCTTCACTGTCTCGCGTGTAAGGATCCCTTCAGACACGAGCCGGGTAACTCCGAGCACCACAAGCTCGCCGAAGAGCTTCGAGCCTTGAGCACGCCTGCGAAGCTCGCCCAGGCTCATCCCCTCTTCACCGGCCAACTGAAGAGATTGCAACACGAGCCGCCGAAGCTGCTCGGGTAGTGGCATCAAAGATTGTGGGATCGTTGGCTGTGATTGTTCGTTCATGCTTAAAAGACTACATTAGCCCGCATTATCTGCAAGGGAATAATGATGCGCGGAGCTTGTAGCGGCACTAAAAATCTGTAGCGGCACCGCTACAACACAATTATCTAATGATATCATATAGTTATGTGCTGTCTGTAGCGGTGTTACGGTGTAGCGGCACTTTTTCGGTAGCCGCCCCTTATAGGGTAGTAGTAGTGATGCGTGATCGTGTGCACTACTACTACCCTATAATACTATATATATAAACAAATAGAGTAACACCGTAACAAACACCAGAGCATTGTGATTTCATTGAAGAAAAGCTGTAGCGGCACTACCGCTACAAGCCGCTACACCGTAACAGCTTTTGAGCCAAAACAGCCTGAAAGAAAAGCTTGCTCTTAATTTGCGCCTAGCTTAGTGTCAGCGCGTGAAGAAGTGGAACTTAAAAGAATAACGAATCGCCGCCCAAAAGCGGTAGCTTTAACGCCTTGCGTCAACACCGGCGCGGCTTCTTCACACATTCTTGCGTCAATAACGCAAGGCGTTAAAGCATTTTTCCTTGGGGGAAACTATGCATATCACTACAGGTCTCGGCGCGAGCAATCCCGCAGAAATGACACAACAACAAGCCACATGGGCAGACATCAAAGAGCTGCTCGCTGAGCCAGTAGAGTTTCCGGCAATCCCTGAAGGTATGACACGCCGCAAGGCAAAGGCAGCGCTTGCCCTGCCCTGGTTCAACCTCACAAAATACGAGCCAGCCTATCGCAATGCGTCAAACGTGAAGAGCTTCAGCGGCATCTTACTAGACTTCGACGGCGTGGGCGGTCTCGACGATGCGCAGGCTCAAGAGATAATCGATAAAGCGCAGCGCTGGACACATATCTTATACACCAGCTCGGGCAGTAAACCGGGCGCGACGAAGCTGCGAATCGTCCACCCATTTACACGCGACACAAGCCCGCAAGAGTACCGCGAAATCTGGAAGAACTTGCAAAGCCACTATGCGCAGCAGGTAGACAAATCAACCAAGAACCTAGACCGGCTATTTTTTACATACGGCTGCTTCCCTGGTGACGCCGAGAACATGGTGAGCATCGCGCACGACGCACATCCTGTAGATGTGGACGCTATACTCGCCGAGAGCGGCGCCACGCCTACAAGCGACGCAAAGCGCAACGCACCTCAAAAACCTCTATTAACAAACGCCATTAAATCCCTATCGATGATGCAAACAATAACCGAAGCCCAAGCGGGGGCGCTCGCTTGCCTGCGATTAGTATCTAAGGGCGAATCGCTTAATGAGCTTGACGGCTCAAAAAATGAATTGCTCTACCAAGCGGCGCGAGCGCTAAACATGCAAGCGAGAAAAAAAGGATCCTTACTAGACCCGCAACAAGCCGCTGAGCTATTTCGAGCGAGCATCGACAAAACAGAAACAGACGACGAAAGTACAGACGAGACTCTTGCTATAATAGCCGACCAATTCACACGCTCAGAAAAGCACTTATTAGAGAACGAAGACACAGCCCCACAACAAGCCGACGGGCTACACTACACGCCCGAAGAGCTAGACGCCCTAGCTCAAGAGCATGGCATAGACCAAGAGCAACTCGACCAGCAGTGGCTAGTAAGGCACGGCGGCGGCTTATATCTCCTGGGGCTAGACGGATATCGGGGGCCTTGCTCTGCGGGGCATCAAGCCCTGGCCTCTCGCACACTAACACCAGTCGAAAGCGCAACGGTCTGGAAATTCACGCAGACGGGCGCAACGCTCGTGCCCCTCTCAGAGCTAGAGCTTAAGCATGGCTCATATGCAGATTCTGCGGTAGCCAGTTACGTGCGCACGAAGAGCCACTACGACCACAAAGAGCACACGATGTACGAAGCGTGTGCGCCATTTTCGAGCATCCAGGCAGTATACCACGACGATGTAAATACGTGGCTGCAGCTCCTCGGCGGTATCGATTACGAATTGCTCTTCGATTGGATGGCCCACATCAAAACGCTAAGCGAGCCTCTAGGAGCGCTCTACCTTAAAGGCGCTGCGGCTGTAGGTAAATCGCTATTCGTCGCGGGAATAGCTAAGTTATGGCGCTCAGGCAGCTATACGCAGCTAACGCACGCTCTTCAACAATTCAACGATTCGTTGATACACTCACCGATTGTATTCGCTGATGAAGGCTTACCGAAAATTCGAGACATCACCGCGAAGATGCGCGACCTGATAACAAGCCGCGACTTGAAGATAGAGCGCAAAGGCAAGCCCATAATTAAGCTAGAAGGCGCGACTCGCGTTATTATCGCCGCGAATAATTACAACGCTTTGAAGAGCGAAGGTGAGCACACCAACGACGATTTCGAGGCATACGCGCAGCGGTTTACGCTCATCGAGTGCGCAGACGAAGCCGAGGGTTACCTCAAGTCGCTATCTACCGAAGCGCTAGACACTATGCGCGGTGGGCGCATCGCCGAGCATTGCCAGCACCTTATAGAGAATCGGCAAATGATACGCGACCCTGCCAGCCGCTTCATCGTTAAAACGAACGGGGCTGCTAGGCTCAAGAACCACTTGATTATGAATAACGAAGAGACGAGCATCGTGATCGAATGGCTCGCTGGGTTTCTAAGGAACCCGACGAAGGCGCATAACGCAGATAATAACAGCGGCGACTCTAAGAAATTCGACCCGCCGAGCATCGTATTCAACCCCGAAGAGCCGGAAGTGCTCTACGTTAACTCTACGTCTGTCCGCGATAACTGGCCGCTCTATACCGATTACCGGCAGGACTTCACGCAAAAGCAGATAACGACCGCGCTCAGCGCCCTGTCTAAGTCTCGCAGCAGGAACCTGCGCACCGAGTCGGGTGTGATGAAGTATTGGCCTGTCGACGTGAAAGTCCTGCGGGTAGCTTTTGAGCATAACCAGACGCTCACCGGCAACGTCACAATAGAAGCCGCGCTCTTAGACCTACCCACCGACACAAAAAGGCACGCTACAAGCACAAAAACTATTGCATTGGATAAATATCGCGTGTAGTATTTAATTCTCGAAGAACTTGAAACTTGAACTTGAAAACGATTGGAACTTGAAAATGATTAAAGCCCAGCCCTATAAAGAAACAGTCACCGCCCATCAGGAAACGCTGCTCAGAGCGTTCCTTACTTGTGAGTATATCTGCGACCCGGACAAGTATTGTCCTACCTTAATAGGTTACCAAACATGGACGTTCTCAGTCTGCTACGGCATCCCCGAAGCGTCACGAGGCGGGGTTATTGCAAAAGCGATCGAAGCAGGACTCATTGCAGATATGGGCGATGATGATGGAGAGCAAGTAGCTCTAACTAGACTCGGCTATACAACTCTGCTGCATATCGATAACATCGATATTTCTAGTCATATGGTTTTTCCGTTCCGTCATCCTAAAATGACAATCACAGAAGCCCTTAAGCTTTATGACACAAAGACACCGTGCGGCACTGCTCTTACCGATAACTGTTAAATAAACTTAGATTATTACCAGCCCCGGCAGCTACGTTGCCGGGTCTGAATAATAACCTGAACTTGAAAGATAAGAACGTGATTTACCTATCCGCCAGCCAGCTCAAGACCGCGCAGTTATGTAAGCGCAAATGGGCTTTCGAGAAGATAGACAAAGCGCCGCGCACGACTAACGCCGCCGCCGAGCTAGGGCAGCGCGTGCATACTATCCTGGAGGCGTGGCGCCGAGATAACACGCCGCCCGACCTCAAGAGCTTAGAAGGTAAGATAGCGGCGCAAGGACTAACGCACCTACCACCGCCGAGCAGCACAGAGACAGTAGAGCAATACTTCGAGATGGCCGACGGCCAACTCAATTGGCGCGGCTTCATCGACCTATACGACGCCGAGCGGGGTATCATCTTAGACTATAAGACCACCGGCTGGTTACGCTACGCACTAACGCCTCAAAAGCTGGTGCTAGATATCCAAGCGAATATTTACGCAGAGAATTACTTTCGCGAGCGTCCCGGCGCCTCATCTGTCGAGCTGCGCTGGATATACTTCGGCACTAAACTAGACGGCGCGTTTAGCGTAAACGCTACGCTAGAGCGTGACACGTGCGCAGAGAATCACACGAGAGCAATCAAGCAGGGCGAACGCCTGCTGAGCTTAACAGAGCAACACAGCGAAGCCTCAACGGTTCACGTTCAATTCCCGAATGAGGGCTGTAACGCCTTCGGCGGGTGTCCGTTTGTGAGCAAATGCGAGGCAATACAACAAACAAAGAAAGAGAGTTTTAACGTGGATTTATTAGCACAATTGAAAGCAAAGAAAAACGCAGCCGCCTCACCGAGTACCGAATCGGTACCCAGTGAGCCTGCCCGAGACTTACTAAGCGAGATGAAGAGCGCACCGGTTAACCCGCCAGCAGCGGCAAAGCCAGCGCCCAAGAAACGAGCAAAGAAGAAAGCCGCCATCGAGAAGCCGCTAGTAGGCGAGCCGGTTGCAATAGACGCAGATGCTTTCCCTACGCCTACCGTGAGCGGCTTTGTACTGCTCGTGGGTTGCGTATCTCGGGATGCTCAAGACCTAACCGGCTATGTGGCAAAAGCAGCGCAGAACGCCGCAGACGCCGCCGAGCCATTGGTCAATCACTACCGAGAAATACCGTACGGCGCTGGCGTCTCTGCTCTTCACGTATCTCTAAGCGAGATGCTAAAAGCCGAGCCGCTTGTAGGGCTTTGGTCTATGCCTGCATCCGGGCAGCTCTACGTTGACGCACGCGCAGCGCTCACCGAAGCGGCCAACGTAGTTATCGTGGGCACGCTTTAAATGAGGGTCGAAGTCACATCAGAGCTTAGACGCATCGAAAGCCTGCCCAGGCGCAACTGGGAAGACTTCGCCGCAGAGGCTGCGGAGCTACTCACAAAAGAGCTTCGCACGCCTCAAGGCTCTATGCGACTTCGAGACGTGCAAGCCGCCGCGCTTGTCGAGGCATACAATCAACGGGGACTCTTTGCGCCGCTCGGAGTTGGCACGGGTAAGACTTTAATCAGTCTGCTCGCGCCAACCGTGATGCGCTCAGAGCGCCCGCTTTTAATCGTGCCCGCACAGCTTAGGGATTTGACAATCAACAGCCATATCCCAGAACTTAGTGAGCATTGGAAACTACACCCAGGGCTTGAAGTCGTGAGCTATAATAAGATATCAAACGACCCTGATTTCCTCAAAAACAAAAACCCCGATTTGATAATAGCCGACGAATGCCACTTGCTACGCCACCGCACAGCCGCACGCACAAAGAGATTTATTCGCCATATGGCCGCAAATCCAGATTGCCGCTTCGTAGGTATGAGCGGCACCGTCACTCGCAAGTCATTAAAAGACTATGCACACCTCGCCGAGATATCGCTTCGCGAAGGCTCACCGCTACCGCGAGCCCATAGCGACCTGCAGCGCTGGGCGGGTGTCGTGGATATGCAAAGCGAGAACCCTTTCGCATCCCCGCAAGTACAGCCGGGCGCTTTGCTGAATTTCGTTAAAGACGCAGACTGGCCCGATGAGCTGGATGTGCCTAACAGGTACGACCGCATGATAGTAGCCACGCGCAACGCAGTGCGTGAGCGCATTATGAGCACGCCGGGCGTCATAGCTACTACCAAAAGCGCGCTAGCTTGCTCGCTCAATATCACGTTAAACGATTGGGAAAAGCCTGCGGCCATGGCGGCGCACCTACGCACGCTCGCAGATAGCGGCGTTACGCCCAGCGGTGAGCTAGTGACTGAGCCCCTGGATGCATGGCGCAAAGGGCGTGAGCTATCGTGTGGGTTCTATTATGAATGGGAATGGCGTCTTGAAGACGAACCTAATCGAATCGAATGGTTGATACGCCGCAAAGAGTGGCGGCAATTCGTCGCTGAGCGCATTAGGTATTCGCACACGTACGATACAGAGATGCAGGTAGCGCAGGCTTGCGTGAAGGGTAAAATAGACTCACAAGGCATATACGAAGGCTGGGTATCTATTCGCGATTTGTGCGAACCTACGACCGTCCCGCGCTGGTATACGAATGCATTCGTGAACGAAGTAGCAACGAACGCGAGCAATATCGGCGATTGTATCGTGTGGGTCGAGCAAGTCGCATTCGCTGAGATGTTAGCCGAGCAAAGCGGCTTGCCGTATTTCGGCGCAGGTTGCGGCGATGCAATTTGTGACCATGTAAACGGTAGGCTTGGGCCGTGTATCGCATCTATTGCGAGCAATTCAACGGGCAAGAACCTTCAAGCGTATAGCAGAAACATCGTAGCCGTGCCGCCTACAAGCGGCGTAGCTTGGGAACAAATGCTAGGCCGTACGCATAGACCAGGACAAGATGCTGATTCAGTCGAGGTCGACGTATATCAACACACCGGACCATTTAGAGACGCATTCGGGAAGGCGCAAGCAAACGCGCTTTTCTTAAAACAATCAACAGGCCAAGAGCAGAAACTCTGTTACGCGGCCATTATTTGAAAGTGAGATTATTATGGGAATTTATGCAAACATTGGAAGCAGTGATATTCAAGCAGGACGTAACGCAAAGCTGCCGTATTTGGGCGAAGGTGATTACGAGGTAATTATTGAAACGATTCGCAAGGGCGAGCGAAACTTAGATGGTCGCGACTTCTTCGCGATTGAGTTTACAATTCACAAAAGCAACAACGCGAATTTTGAAACAGGCACGAAAGCAACGGTTTTATTCGTCGCCAATAAATTCCCGAAATACTTTTTGCAGGACGTCAAAGGCTTTGTGGTTGCGGCTACTAATTCGAGTGATGGAGACGTTACAGAGGAAGTAATCGATTATGTGAGCGGTGAGGATCAGCCGCTCGCAGGCACCCAGCTTAGCGTTTACGCATGGGACAAAGTGAGCGAGAGTACAGGTAAGCCGTTCACGAATTTCTCATTCTCACCAGTGTCTAATTAGTATTTATTTTAGAGGGGTCTGATTATGCTTCTATTCGCTTTTGATACAGAAACAGAGCTTATCGTGCCGGGAGTGCTGGCACCTAAGCTCGTGTGCTTATCGTGGGCGGTAGGAGATAATCAGGGTGTGATGTACGGCGGGGGAGTCGTGCATCACTCAAACCTCGAAGGCTTTGACGAGCTTTTAAGCACAATCGAAAACAGCGGCGCCACAATAATCGGGCATAATACGAGCTACGATATGGGCGTGCTTGCTGCCGCTTTCCCTCAATCGCTCCACCGTATATTCGAGCTGTATGAATCAGGCAGAATAACAGACACAAAAATACGCGAGCAACTCACGCGAATCGCTGAAGGCGGAGCGCCTCAAGGCAAGCTCACACTGAAAAACCTCGCAGCTAAATACCTCGACGTGACACTAGATAAGGCTGACACTTGGCGCATGAGATACGGCGAGCTGCTCAACGTACCGCTTTGCGACTGGCCTGTAGATGCTATCGAATACTCTAGGCTAGACGCAGAGACGACGCTTAGAGTGTACCAAGCGCAGCAATCACACGCCGACGAATGCAGGCAAGCCCGCAACGACTTCGCGCTACACCTAATCAGTTGCCGGGGCATCGTCACCGACCCGGAAAACGTAGAAGCACTACGCGCCGAAATACTCGCAGAGAAGAGCGAAGCAGAGGCAGCTCTACGCGAAGCGGGTATCTTAGTGACGGTCGGTAAGAGTAAGCCGAAATCAAAGATTTCTAACAAGCGAGTTCAAGAGCTTGTGCGCCTTGCGCTCGGTGCCTATGCGCCGACGACCGACAAAGGCGCGATACAGATAGGCGCCGACATCCTAAAAGACATAGACCACCCAGCGCTTGCCGCTCTCGTGCGCTACAAGGCGGCTGAGAAGCTCGAAAGCACTTGGCTAGAGCATCTATCCAAGCCGATAGTTCAGGCCCGCTATAACGTCCTGGTGGCCACTGGTAGGACGTCTT
>Ga0209337_1003874_pt1 | contig 10463 bp, 10 predicted proteins | sample LinPmetageLP53_FD_184044 | JGI IMG/M metagenome (GOLD analysis project Ga0209337, IMG submission 184044) | Marine viral communities from the Pacific Ocean - LP-53 (SPAdes) (version 2) | ecosystem: Environmental > Aquatic > Marine > Oceanic | place: Pacific Ocean | collected 2010-02-08 | reverse complement strand
TATCGCTAATAGTATGTCCACCATATACTTCCTGACCAGTTGAATAATGCATTGCATCGTTCTTATAGTCAGAACCTATACTAATCTTCCTTATTACCTTCGACATCTTCTTTTATCTCAGTATAAGTACCATCTTCAAGATCAATATTAATAGCGCCGTATTCAGCTTCTAATACCTCTTTGTAATCTTCAACTTCCTTATTAACACCAGCTATTTCATGAAGTAATCCATGTTTTTGGCTTTCTAATAATCCGATGTTGCTAACTAGTTCGTTAAGTTTCTTTTGTTGTTCTTGAATTAATAATAATTCTTCTTCTTTAATTTTCATTTGATTTAATTTAATTGTATTTTATTTTAGTCTCCGTCTGGTGGCTCAGGCACTATACCATGCTCTTTTAATTCTTCTAACCATTCATCTTCATCTATAGTTTCATCAATAAACCATTTAGATAAAAGCTTTTGATGAGGGTCTACAAAGCCATAACCTTCAACTAGTAATTTTTGATCGTCATTATATGCTATCCAATAAGTTCTGATAGCAGGGTTGTCTATAGGAATATTACCACTCATAATCTTTTTTTACATTTATTCATCTTCCTCTTCTGGATCTGGATCAATACCATGTTGTAATAAAACACTTTTCCAAACAGTTTCATCTAAATAAGTAGTGATATGTTGTATAGTACTTAATACTTCAGAACTATTTACATATCCATATCCTAATACAGTAGTCTCTGTATTGTCAGTCCAAGTAATCCACCAAATAGGTGGAACTGGAAAACGTATATTATTTATATCACTCATTTGGAAGTGGAGCTTTCCATTCAGGAGTTTGCATTAAAGCTAAAACTTCTGCTTGATTTAAAATACTAACCGGAGTTAATGCTCCATTAGTTATAAAACTTGGTTTAACTAAATATGATATAATACCTTGTGTGTTAGCATTATTTCTTACCATTGTTTGAGTTGAATCTTCTGCTACTTGGCTAAATAGAATAGCATTAGTATCAGATAAGTTTACAATTGCATATATTGTATTATTCATTTTTATTTTTTATTTTAATTTACACCGCCAGTTATATTGGCTAATGTCATATTTACACTTAATCCGTTTGCTTCACCATTAGGAGAAGATCCTGATATATTATTAGCTAGGTTCATATTTGTAGAAACTCCATTACTACTAGATCCAACGCCATTAACAATTCTATTCTCTATCATATTACTGCTAATTCCATTACTTGATCCTATTTCATCTAAGCATGTCCAGTCAGGACTAGTAAAAGAGCTATTGCTTCCTAGCTGCCACCAATGTATAGGAGCTGTTCCAGAAAAGTTATTTAAATTAGAAGGACGACCTTCGTTATAAACTTCCCTTAATTCCACAGTACTAAGACTAGTATTCCATAAAGCAACATTTGATATACTTCCAGCAACGCTTGCATTGCTTGAAAACCACCAAGCACCTATACTTAAATTTGGTATACCAGTAGAAATAAAATCGGCATAAGTCTTAGTGGATAGATGAATGAAATTTCCATTAACATAAAATCTACCAGTTGTTCCAGTTCTAACAAAATTTACTAAATACCAAACATCGTTTGCAACAGTAAAAGCTGAAGTAGGTACATTTTCCAGTTCTGGACCACCTAAGCCTTTCCAAAAGAGACTTAATGAATTGCCATAAAACTGAAACGAAAACTGAGTATTAGCACCACCAACACCTTGAGTTGCTGATACTATAGGTGCATATGTAGCTGTTGCAGCTGTTCTTTTAACCCAAGCAGATATAGTAATATCACCAGTTGTTTCGTCAAATGGAGAAACACCACAATCTATTTTATCTGATAATCCATCGAATTGCAATGCGTATGGACTATAGCTTGTAGTTGTTAACAAGCCACTTTGAACTAAATTAGCTTGTGTCATTCCTGAACTTAACCCGTTTAGTGCAGATACAGATTGATCAAACTTACTTACTGAACCATCACCTAATGTTACTATAGTACCATTATTAGTACCTTTACTATCCCGTATACCTGTAGTAATATTATCTAGCTTCCACCATGAAAGTAAGTTACTATTTTGAGGTCCTGTTAATAAATCTTGTAAAGGTTCACCACCATTATAAAGAGTAGCTATTTCACCACCAGCTACACTTCCTACACTAACGCTACCATTTGATAGTGCTGTGTTCCATATTGAAACATTTGATAATTGACCTAACCAATTATAATAATGCTGTCCATCACCTCTATTACCAATTTGAAAAGGATTAGTAGATGTTTGTTGCGCGTATGCTGTGCCTGTAGCGCTAAAAACGCCATTTAAGTATAATTCACATCTAGAATTCGGATCAAAAACACCAACCACGTGGTTCCATTCATTTTCTCTCCAAGTATTAGCTGGTGATTGAACAAGCTGACCACTAGTAGCACTGTGAGCTATAATAAATGCAGCTGTTCCAGGAGCTTTTAATAATCCATATCCTCTACTACCAGAGTTGCCCATATTTCCAAGTCCATTATAGCTACCTGAAGACAGTATATCTCCTTTCATCCAAGCGCTTATAGTCATAGCACCTGTTAAATTTAAATTAGTAGTATTAGCACATTGAATATAAGCTTTGTTAGCACTTGAATCAGTTAAATTAAAATCCACAGAATTTTTCCAAAAACTTGAGGCTTGGTTAACTTCCCAATCTGTAATTGAACTATTATAAATCTCACTTGCATCGAGCTTATACCAAGCTTTTAAATTAGAGTTTTGAGGTATAGAAGCTAAAGTTTGTATTGGTGAGCCGTAGTTATAAAGAGTGCTTGCATTAGCTAAAGAAAGGTCTGTTTCCCATTGTTGCACGTTTGATAGTTCACCATCATAATTATAAGAAAAACTACCACCACCTAATTGTAGTTGACCTAAATATACGTTTCTATTGCTAGCTGAATTTCCATTTGGTAAAGTTGCAGGAAAATTAGCACTATTAGAATATGTGCCAACAGCGTTAGTTCCATTATGATAAACTTTTATTCTATCGTTACCAGCTGAAAGCGTTCCATTAAATACAACAACTATATGCTGCCATTCATCTATTGGTAGTTCATTAGCTGATATTTCATAAAAACCAAAACCACTACCAATTCCATTTTTACCTGTAGCTATTCTTAAATTTCCAGAGCTAAGCCAATAATACCAACCACTACCGTTAGCATCACCATAGTTATATCCCCACAAACATCTAGTATTAGAATTACTACTTTTTTTAAACCATAAACTAGTAGAATACTTTGAAGCACCGCCTAAACCAAGTGAACTTTCTAGTCCTAAATCTATTTTATTGCTATTAAATTTAAAAACATAATCTTGAATAGCACCATTTGGCGTTAGGTAATTAGCTCCCGTATGAGCTGAATTACCAAGTGGGTAATAAGCTTGAGGTGTACTAGACAAAGCCATTGGGTTGGTACTAGCATAAAGATCAGCTATTTGACCAGTTGCTGTACTACCAACTGAAACACCACCATCAGATAAGGCATAATTAAAAACACAATTATCAACTACTTCTCCTTGGCCGCTTCTATTAAAGCTATCGTTTGTAGCGAGTATAAAATAGTCTCCACTAGAGTCAAGCACCATATTTCCAGAAGCTGCTAACTCTGCTTTTAAAATACCATCTATATAGAATTTACGAATAGTTCCGTCATAAGTTAAAACATAGTGATGCCAATTACCATCATCGTAAGCGAAATTTACTAATAATCCTCCACTACCTGAAGTAGCAAGAGCGGCATATGACCCAACACTAGAACCATGCATTCCTAAATCAAAACCATTAGCAGTGAGTGGGCCTCTTAAACCTAATATATAATAATTATTTTGACTTAAAGTAGTTTTAAACCAAATAGATAAGCTAACTTTATTTGTTAAGTTTAAGTTGTTGGCTAATCCAGGTATTGAAACACGTTTACTAGTTGAAAAACTTTTCATACTATAACCTTGATTATTTCCTGTCTTTTCGTTAGGTAGACGCCACTGTGGATTTATATATTCTGCCATTTATTATTTTTTAATCGCCCATACGGTTCCACATTTGGAGCCCTGTTATTGCGTTTGGATCTGGTATAGAACCTGAACCTATTACATTAGCATAAGCTTGAATTTCACCTGTTGTTAAAACAGTGTTCCAAACTATTATCTCATCTAAATTTCCGTTAAAGTAAAAGCCAGGAGATGATGGTGTTCTAGCTCCAATAGCACCACCCTCTGTGGCATTTATACTATTTCCAGGACCTACATCAACTGTACCAACAGAAGATCCATTAATATATATAGTAGCTGTAGAGGCTCCAGCTGCACAAGTTAAAGCTACATGATACCAATCGTTATCGTTATATGAATCACTACCAGAAGGTATTTGACCAGAAGAATTACCATTTAAAGTTGCTTCTATTTTACCATCATTACCTTCTATGCCTAGTTTTATTCTTGTTTGACTAGGTGTGCTAGGTGCGTCGAATGAATAAATACAACCACTTACTCCTGTTTTAAAATAAGCTGATATAGTTATATTATCTGTACCTGGTGTTAATATTAAATTAGAAGGTCTTCCTACACTTATATACTCTGATGATCCATTAAATGATAAAGCATTAGTATTTGAGAAAACAGCTCCACCATCAACAATAGTCCAACCAGCATTTATTAAAGCTGTTCTACCTACTTCAGCTGCTCCGCCTGCTGTATATTGACTAGTGCCCATGTTTAAAGTAACTCCTGTATTAACTGTGGAAGCGTGTGCACCCCAACCACTGGTTGTATTTAATAAGTCAGCATAAGCGCTTGTGGAAAATTTCCAAGTATCTCCATTGTTTGTGTAGTTCCAAATGTTTGTGCCTGTAATGCCAGACGGATCCCAAGAACCTACGGTTGGAGTGAAAGTAGAAACTCCAGAAGCTTTAGCTGCAAAATTATTAAAGCTTGTTAAAGAATCACTAATTTGCCAAGAGCTTAATGCTGGTGTTAGTATTTCAAAATTGCTAATACCGGTGTTAGAACTTGTTCTATATGCAAAATTCGACAAGTTAGAAGCTTTTTCCATATTCCAAGCTGTATAATCTATACCATAAGGATTTCCAGCGTCTCCAGATGCTATAACTTGAGTTTTACAAGGTTCATCAGCTAATGAAACGAAAGATGATAAATCACGACCATTTAAGAATCTAAATAAATTAACATTAGAACTAGTATTAAATCTCCAATATTTTAAAACGCCTGGAATATTATCTCCAAGATATTTAATATTAGTAAAATCAGTTATATTACTAGTATCCCAAGCTGTATAAGCAATCCCTGTTGGTGAGTCTACAGCTGAAACAGCTTTAGGTGCAAAGTTTGAACCGCTGTAAGAAATTGTTGTAGTATTAAATTCACCACCACCAAAATTCTTTAAACTAACGGCAGATGACAAGTTCCAATTATTTAAGTTTACTACAACTTTATTTGCTGGGGTTCCAAAAGTGTTAAGATTCCCAGTAAAAGTACCTTCAAAATCAGTAACATCACTAGTGTCCCAATTATTTAAATTAGCAGACGTTTGAGATGAATTTAAAATATCATCAGTTCCAAAAGTTAAAGTTATAGCTTGTGAAAGACCACCAAAATCACCTGCGTTAAATTTTATTTGATCACCTACTTGAAAATCTACACCTGGTCTTCTAAACGTTGGGATTACATGAAAATTATTACTATCAAGATTAACTGTTCCTGTTCCGTCTATTATAATATAAAAACCTAAACTATATGCTTGTCCAGAGCCGGTTACTGTAGTTGCATAAATTCCGTTTTTGTAGTGGGATTGAGAGTAGTTAGGGCTACCATAAGTGCCAGCAGTTGCAGTGGCTCCATTAAACGACCAGTTGAAATTAGAAGCGTTACGCGGGTTTACAATACTTTTTCCTAGCATAGAATTTCCTAAAAACATATACTTAAGGCTTGTTATATTTCCTAAACTACCTGAAGCTGTACTAAGCTTCCAACTATTAAGTGAATTATTTGGATCTACAAACTGAGTATTTATATCATACCTACCACTATTTATTTGTTGAAGATCTGAATAGAAATTAAAACAATTTTCTAAAGTGTTAAGAGTAGATGAAAACTTAGGATAATCACTAGCTTCGTTTCTTAAGCCAATAACATTCATGTTTCTTCTAAAACTAAAATAGCTCCAAACAATACTTCCCCATTTTAAAATATTTGTAATTCTTTGCCTAGATGGGTTGAAATTGTAAGAACTCGGCGCGGATATACCTGTAAACTTTTTAGTTTCGCCTTGGTCAAATATTTTTATAGTTCTCCAAGTTCCAAAACCATTTCCTGAAGCTGAGTAAGTATGATCAAACGAACCGCTGTTGTTTTCGGCCGTTCCATCACCATATTCTATATATTGATCTCCAGCTAAAGCAAATCTATACTGAGCACCATTAGCTGGAACAAGAGTTTCAAAAGTAAAAGGAACTTGAAGACCGAAGCCTACTTCATTATAACACCCATCTGCGTATGTGCATTTAATAGTTGTAAAACCCTCAAAACCTGATGTCCAAGATAAAACTCCTGTGGTTTGATTTACGGATATACTAGAGTTAGTAGAAGTGAAATTACGATCTGCTAAAGGCGGCAAAGTTGAAGGAGCTAAAGAAGTAGTTCCTGCATCAGGATCTTGCATATACGCTGGGTAAGCAAATGGTAAAGAAGTATCAGGAGAACCTAAAGTTATGTTCCAAGATCTAACACTTGTTAAAGAAGCTGCATTTGATCTAGCAATACTTGGAGCAGCTGTTATTTTATTGTTTTCTAAATCACAAGTAAGTCCAGTATTTAAGTTAGTTGCCCAATTTTGCCTAATAAAAGTATCTACTTGACAAGTTGACAGTGCATTGTTTTGAAAAGCATATTGACCAATAACAGTTAAAGAACTATAGTTAGCGTTTGAAGGTAATGTAAGTCCGCCGGTGTCGAAGCCAGCTTGATAAGACATATAGTCTATACTAACTAGATTTGATAAATCTACATTATCACCTATAGTTACTTTTCTTATTGCTGTCTGCCAAAAAGATTGGCTTAAGTATGATATAGCTAAGTTTTGGTTATTTAGTATAAAATGATTATTAGCATCAGTTATAGTTGTTGTACGGAACATGCCTCCAAAATTTATTGGATTACTAGCTGAGAATGTGCAAGTGCTAAAATCTGGACTATTAATAATTTTAGCTCCTCGAAGCATATATTGAAAACTTTGCGTCATATTTGAAAAATCAGCTCCCGCAAAACTAGGTGATGCTCCTGCATCTGCGTTTGCAAGCAAGCTACTAAATGAGTAACACATATTTCTTAAGTCACTTACATTCAAACTAGAAGTAAAAGCACTTGAGAAGTTATCACTAGGATTTATTCTCATTAAATTAGCAGATAAAAACATACTATTTAAATTGACAGCAGCGCCACTTGTTGCTCCCCAAGTATTAAGACCTATTATTTCTGATATTTCACATTCCCAGAACATTCTATAAAAGCTTGTAGCATATGTAAGCCCAAGATTTGACATATTGATCTTAGATCCATCTGCAGCAGTTAAATGTTGGTTAAATCTATAAAACATGCTTTCAAGAGAAGTACCATTAAATGTAGTCCAGCCAGACATATCTAAAGTACCGCTTATTCTAGCTGAGCTAAACCAACCTATGTATGTTGAGTTTGCATGGCTTGGGAACTTCCAATTAGATAAGTTAGAACCATCTTTAAACTTTGCACTACTAAAGATGTAATCTATTATTAAGCCAGTGTTAGTAGTACTAGAATAATCTAATCCAGATAACTTAAATTCACATCCATTAGCAGTAGCGCTACCAACACTTATGAACCAGTTTCTAGCATAACTGGCATTATCTTTAAATTTAATTTTTAATCCAGTTGCATCAAGTTTTTCAAGGTTAACTAAATTAATAAATGGACTACCAGTTTTCCAGCTAACACCGGCTGTTAAATCCCAATTTCTAATATCTACCTCTAATAAGGAAGTACATCCGTCAAACATTTTAGTCATGTAACAACCTTGGTTATTACTTGGCCCTTGTCCAGAAGCTAGAAATGAAGTTGTACTTATATCTGTTAAGTTTGTACAGTCTTTAAAAGCTTCAAACATATTGCTCCAGGAATTTCGACCCCAAGATATAACTTTACTTACATTAGTTTGTCCACTTACAACCGCAAATTCATCAGCATAAGTAGTATCTAACTTTTCGTTGTTTATAGACACAATACCAGCTGTCCCATCAGGAGCAGCAATAGAAGTATTATTACCTGAATAAGTATTAGTTGTTCCATTTGGCCAACTTATTCTAAAGTTACCAGCTGCAGCTGCGTTAGCTTTTACACTTACAGCACCTGTCACCTCAAACTGAAAGTCGTATGAGCCCGCTGGTCCCCAACCTGGTCTACCCGGGCCTGGCTTACTCGATAAATCAGGGATCGGCATCCCTAGTCCCATAAACATACTATACTAGTATAAAGCTATTATCTCTCCACCTGCAGCATCTAACGTAGCGCTAGAAGCGTTTATCTTAGTAACTAAAACCGGTAAGAATGAACCAGCTGTAATACCTTTGAATAAAACAGGTGTTGATCCGCCTTCCATTGTAACAGTTATATCCATACCTACTCCAATATATAAAGCTACTCCTATAGTATCAGTATTAGGTATTCTATTACCTAAAGTGTAAACACTAGGTTTTAAATCTAAAGCATCGTGAGCAAAAACCCTTGGTTCCGCATTTTGAGTACCTTCTAATCCTCTTATTGCCATTTTATTTATTTATTTATTTTTGTAATTTTTTCAGCACCTCTAGATCCAAAGTATGCTACATATACTGTTACCAGTAACGTTTTTAATAAGTTTATCCATGATTCATCTACATCAAATTGTAAATGAAATGAATCTACAGCCATCATGAAAACCGCAGATACTGTTAAAAATACTAAAGCTAATGGTCTAGTGTTTTTACTAAGCCATGAGTCTGACTTCATATCAGATCTCCATCTACTAGAAACTTCTTTCATCTCAGCTATATCTTGCTCTATAAGCTTCATTGCTTGCTCTTTGTCGGCAGCTTTAATCTTAGTATCACTCGATATTATATTTTTTACTACACCAAGTGTTCCTTGGTCTGGCAACACATCACCTATAGCAGCTAGCACCTTAGGAGCTTTATTAGCTAAAAAAGCACCTATTTTAGTTTCTTTAAATGTTTTCTTATCACTCATTTTAATTTAATTTCTTTTACCCACTTAGCATTAGGAAATTCATAATCATTACCTGGTTTCATTATAACAGACTTACCAGAACTAGGTATGGCTAACACTGGAAAATCAACCCCTTTCATTGTTATGTTACCTCCTTCAATATAGTTAACTTGCTTGTTAACATCAGGACTATTTCTTAAATAACCTGTTTTAGAAAATTTCAACGATTAAATATTTTTAATTTTCCTTGAAAATCCCTAGCAAACAGTCCTTTTGTTTTTCTTCCTCTACTTTTAAATTGACCTTTTCTATTTGTAATGGTATTTTTGATAAATGGATTTCCAAGATTTATTTTTGGCTTTAATTTACCAAGATTAAAGCTTGTATCTGGTTTTTCTGGTACTGGATCTTCTTCTTCTTCAGTCAATTTTTCTTCTTCTATTATTGGTTCTGTAAAAGGAACGCTTTGAATAGTTCTAACTGGGTCAGGTAAATCGATTGGCTTTATTCCTCTAGACTTCATTGGTTTCATTTCAGGTTTAAACTCTTCTTTTACTTCCCCTTCGTTAAACTTATTTGCTCTAACAACATAATCTTCAAAGCTTTCATCTTTATCTCTATAACCCAGTTTTAAAGCTCTATCATACGCTTCTTCCATGCCTACTAAAGGTAACTTAGACTTTCTTGGTTTTGTTCTAGTAGTTGTTAAAATTCCCGTTTCTCCATCTCTAGCAACTTTTTCTGTAGTTACAGTAGGTTGATTATCTGTTGGAGTTGTGTTTGTATTAGCTGAAGAGTTCATACCATACATTCTGCTAGGCGCTAATGGATTTTTTCTTGAATGATCTTTACTATAACTCATTATATTTGTTTTTAATTTTATTTTGTACCTTAGTGTCAGAAGCCTCTTTTTCATGAGCTAAATAATGAGCACCATCTACTTTACTGTTTCTTTTAGTAGTTATAGTTTTAGAGCTACCTTTAGGTTTAAAAAACATATGCTCATTGTCATACCCAAATCTACCCGTATCATTACTATCGGGCATCATTTGATCATAATGAACTAATTCATGTGCAACAACACTTTTTAGCTGCGCAGGATTAGTGATGTCTTTGTTAATTCTAATAGCACCATTTTTGGTAGCTATACCTAATATGCCATCTT
>Ga0209337_1003872_pt1 | contig 10465 bp, 12 predicted proteins | sample LinPmetageLP53_FD_184044 | JGI IMG/M metagenome (GOLD analysis project Ga0209337, IMG submission 184044) | Marine viral communities from the Pacific Ocean - LP-53 (SPAdes) (version 2) | ecosystem: Environmental > Aquatic > Marine > Oceanic | place: Pacific Ocean | collected 2010-02-08 | reverse complement strand
CAAGTTCTTACTTTTGATGGTAAAAGATACACTGAAAATTTACCAGACATGGAATGGAAAGACGGCAAAGTCGCAAATTAAAAATCCCAGCGCGCCTCGCGTGTATATCCTACTAAATTTTATTTAAAAGGTTCCCCGCCAAACCACATAACAAGTGATCTTCTAACACCTTTAGTTATTGGTGTTACTCTATGTTGTAAAAAAGATGCAAATATTGCAGCGTGTCCTTGTTTCATATGTGACAAGGTTTTTCCAGCAACTTCTAAATTACCCCCTTCAAATTCTTTATGATCATTTAATAAAACAGTCATTGATAATTTTCTTACCGGCGGTTCTTTATCCATATCAATAGAACTATCCGTATGCCACCCATAAAACTGACCTTTGGAATATTCTGCAAATTGAGCCTCTTCTGTAATTTGTATATTATTAAATCCAAAATTGTTCCTATTTATTTTTTGAATAAGACCATTAATGTCATCATATACAGGTTGCATTTTATTAAAATCAATCCAACTAACTGTAGATTGTCTTAGGTTTTTATCAGTTCTTTCATCTTCAAGTCTTCCTTGTTCTTTTCCAAGCATACTACCTAAATCTATAATTTCTTGACAAAGTTTTGGTGTAAAGATAGGTTTATTAGTCTCAACTATATATTTTTTCCATCTAGGTTCTGTTATAATCATATCCAATCCTTAAGTTCTTCACCCATAATCTGACTAGCAATATTTACCTTCTTTTTTAAAGCCTTAACAATTCTAGCATCAACAGTATTTTCACAGTAAATATCTATGTATGTCATTGGATATTTTTGACCAATACGATCTATCCTTGCTTCTGATTGCTGTCTCTTCTCAAGATCATAACCATTAGAATAATAGACCATAGTACTAGCTGCAGTTAATGTAATACCGTAGCCACCAGTCTGAGTCGTACCAATAAAGTATTTCACAGTTGAATCGGGGTCCTGGAATTTTTTTATATTTTCCTGACGGTCCTTCATAGGGGTCAATCCGTAATAATCGACGAAACTATTTGCGCCAAATTTTTTCGATATCTCCCGGATTATCCTATTAACATCTCTTTGCCAATGGGCCCATATAACAACCTTACCTTCTATTTCTTCAAGTACACTCATTAGTTCTGGTAATCTGTTTGAGGCTACATCTTGAATGGTACCATCATCAGCTGTAAAATGACCACAAGTGATTTGTTGCAACCTCATAAGTTGAGTCATAACAGTAGCAGTAGTCATCATCTTACCATCCATTTGTGCTAGAGCTAGATTCTTCATTTGTAAATAAAGCTTATGTTGATCTGGTGTTAGGGTAACTATACGTTTAATAAAAGTTTTAGGGGGCAAATCTAAACAATCGTCCTTTAATACTCTATAAGAGAAAGGTTTTAATTTTTCTGAAAGTTCTGCAAGATGTTGGTAACCGGTAACTATTTGTACAGACTTACCACCAAAATTAGCTGTATTCATGACAGCATATCTAGTTCTAAAAGTATAATAAGAAGAATGACCCAATAATTCTTTTTTAAGAAACTCACATTGTTTATATAAATCAAGTGGTGACTTAGTAACCGGAGATCCAGTTAATATTCTTTTGTATGGAGCATAATCCGCAAGAGAACATATATGTTTAGTTCGTTTAGCATCGGGGTTTTTAATGGTTGTAGACTCATCTACAGCCATCATAGTTCTGTGGCATCTTAAAAACTTAGCTGCAAACTCAACTCCTTTTTTAGTAGAGAATGCTTCTACATTCATAAGAAGAATATGTAAGTCTTCACCTGGTACAAACAGTTTATCTAATTCTTTTTGTTGTGTTTTATTAATCATGGCTTGCCATAATACAGAGGTGTATTCAATATGGTCGGGTAAGTGAGTAGGAATTTCTCCATCATACCAATTTTTATAAACACCTTTAGGCGCCACAATTAGGACACCATTGATTTTACCGGCATCATATAACATAGCAATGTTATCTAATAATACTTTTGATTTACCTGTACCCATTTCCATAAAATATGCGAAATAAGGTTTTTCCCAGGAAAGCTCTAATGCTTTTATCTGATGAGCATAAGGCTTAGTCTTAAATTTATAATTCATAATTTTTCTTCTTTCTAGTTGACATCTTTTATAGAACATATTATATATCTTGTCAATGACAGAAAGCAAAAAAATAGTATACGTAATTCAAGAGTTACCGGGTACAAAAGCAGGTGCTCCTAAAATAAATATTATGAGTGCGAGTAAGTATGGTGAGTTTAAATTTTTACTTCCAGAATTTTCGCAAATAATATTTTCACCAGGACCATTGATTTTTAAACTGAGAAATCTTTTAAAAGATTATACTCCGGAAGATTATTTATTACTTACAGGTGATCCTGCAATTATAGGTGTATCTTGTTCGATTGTTTCTGACATGACTAACGGAAGATACAATCTATTAAAATGGGACAAGCAAGATAGAATGTATTATCCAATTTCAATTAACTTACACGAGAAAGGAAAAATACAAGATGAGTAATATAAATTTTGAGCAAGATAAAAGAGAAGATCTAGACTCAGTAAATGAGGCCGGTAGTTTGGCCGATCAAGTAGTAAAATTACAAAAACTAGAAGAAGAACTTTTAGTCAAAGATGGAGAATTAAAGGAACTAAAAAGAAAAGTTGATTTAGTTTCAGCGGAGGTAATTCCTACGATGATGCAGGAAATGAATATCTCCACATTAAAATTAGCAGACGGTACTTCAGTTGAAGTTAAACCCGTCTACGGAGCTTCTATCCCAGTTGACAAGCGGGAAGAAGCTTACACATGGCTTCGTGAGAACGGCCTAGGGGATCTTATTAAAAATGAGATAACCGTTGCTTTTGGTCGTTCCGAAGATAACAAGGCACAGCAATATGCTGTCCTTGCGCAAGGTCAAGGGTATGAACCAGTCCAGAAATTAAAGGTTGAACCCATGACACTTAAAGCATTAGTTAGGGAGCGTATCGAAAATGGACTTGATATGCCCTCTGACTTATTTAACCTGTTCACGAGCAACAGAACAAAAATAACAAGGAACAAATAACCATGAATGAAGTAACACAAAAAAAGGACGCAGGTCTTCCTGCAGCAGGCATGTTTGAAGATGATGCAGGAAAAGGTTTAGGAAATATAAGTCAACAAGACTTGGCCTTACCTTTTCTTAAAGTACTCGTACAACTATCTCCACAAGTAAATAAAAGAGATGGTAAGTATGTAGAAGGAGCAGAACCTGGAATGATTTTCAATTCAGTAACTGGAGATTTATACGATGGAGTAAAAGGCATTGATGTCATACCTTCATTTTATAAACTTGAGTATGTTGAATGGAAAGATAGAGGAGAAGGACCTGGTGCACCAGTAATGGTACACGATTCTTCATCTGATATCATGTCACAAACAAAAGCAGATGCTAGTTATAGAGATAGATTACCTAATGGTAATTATATTGAAAAGACCGCATCTCACTTTGTGATGATCACAGGAGACAGCCCATCAACAGCATTAATTTCTATGACTCGTACTCAATTAAAAATTAGTAGGAAATGGAACTCAATGATGTCTGGTATCAAACTAAAAGGTAAGAATGGTTTATATACACCATCTTCTTACAGCCACATTTACAAACTAAAGACTACACCAATGTCTAATGATAAAGGTAATTGGTTTGGTTGGGAAGTTAGTAAAATAGGCCCAGTCTCAAATGCTGGTGATTATCAGCAAGCTAAAGAATTTTCAGCGAATGTTTCTAAAGGAACTGTGAAAGTAAAACACGGTGAAGAGAAACCCGCAGAAAGTAAAAGCATTATATAATCCCTCCGGGGTATGTGCACAGTGTGGGCCGGGCGGGAGACTAAACGGTCCACATAGACAGGATAGTTATGATTAAAAGATATATAAAAATATTTGATGGATATAGGATGGCTTATGGCACAGCCGAACTTAAAAACGCTAAAGTCGATCCAGAAAAAGGTGGTAAGCTAGTAATTCCAAAAGGTGATTATGGTTGGACTTATCAAGAACTTACAGATGATGTCTATAAAAGACATTTAGAGGGGACTCTATCTATTGGTGTTCAACCTTGTAATGAAAATTCAGAAGCAAAATTCGGTGTTATAGATATAGACCCAAAAGACTATGTCGGCTTTGATAGACAATACATCATTGAAAAAATTCAAGAATATAAATTACCATTAGTACCCGTTCTATCTAAAAGTGGTGGGCTACATCTATATTTGTTTATGAATGAATTTGTCCTAGCTACATTAATAGTTTCTTTTTTAAGTAATCTACTTTCATTGTTTAAACTAAAATCAAACAATGAGATTTTTCCTAAACAGACACAACTAACTAAGGATCCGGAAACAGGGAAAACAAATGTAGGTTTTTTTATAAACCTACCTTATTTTAAAAAAACAGAACGATTAGCAATTAATTTAGATGGTACAACTTTTACACTTGAACAATTTATTGAAGTGGCAGAAGCTAATATGGTTAATGTAGAAGATTTAAAAAACATAACAGAGAGTATAGAAAATAAAGATTTAGAAGGTGTCGATGAAGAATTTGACGATGGTCCGCCATGTCTAGCTCATCTTAGCAAGATAATGAAGAATCCAGGCTTTGATGGTAAGGACCGATTTATGTATAATTATCATGTGTTTGTGAAGATGAAGTACGGAGACAATTGGCAACAAAGAGTCATGAATGCACCTGTTAAATATTTTGAACCGGTACATGCAAATGCATGGGACAAGCAAGCTTTAACTGCTAAAGTTAGATCATGGTCTAAATCTGAAAAAGGTTATACCTGTACGCAGAGTCCTATCAGTGATTACTGTAAAAAAGGGGTATGTGTTAAAAAGAAATTTGGTATTCTTGCAGGCTCAAAAGGATCTTATCCAGTGTTGGCTAATTTAAGAAAAATAGATATTCAACCAGACCCAGAATATGAATTTGATGTAACTAAACCGGATGGTATAGGAAAAGCATCTGTGTATTGTAAATCAATTGAACATCTGACAGATCAACGTAAACGTAGAAATTCAATAGCGATAGCAGCAGGTTTTCCGCCACCTATTGTAAAAGGTGAGGAGGACCAAATGATTTTAACGGCTCTTTTTGAAACACAGACAGTAATAAACCCCCCTATAGGTACTTCACCTAAAGAAAAATTACATGATGTAATACATGCAAAGATTAATGGACCTAAAGCCATGAACGATGCAGCATTTAAATCTGGTACTGTATTGATTGAAGAAGGTTTTGCTTATTTTAGATTTGAAAAATTTTATGACAAACTTAAATCTAAAAATTGGAAGCATTCAGAAGACAAGACTGGGGTGATGATGAAAACAAATTATGAGACATGTGGCATAGAGTTTTTAAAACAAAAAAGATTTCCCGCTAAGGATAAAGGTAAATATAATACACCAACTAATAACATTGTAATGATTAGTGTTAAAGAATTTGAGGACGTACAAATTAATCATACTTTAATAAAACATAATACGGAGATAATGTAATGGCTAAAAGAGAAAAGTTCTCAATATGGGGCAGTGAACCACAATACAAAAACGCTTGTTATGAATTATTCCATAAACACAAAACATCTTGGCCTATTGGGCATATATTAAAAAATGAAGATGAGAAGTATATGAAAGAAATGATGAGCAATTTTTATTATTCATCATTAAAACCACACATGGTTCAAGATGTTTGGAATAAAAATAAAGATAAAATTATAGAAATAAAAGTTGTATCCGGTCCTGTTTTTAAAGAAAAAACTTTTGAGTTTTGGACAGAGAAACCTACTTTTTCTAAACAAAGAGCGTATGACGTTGTAGATGGAAAAGTAATTGGTATTGAAAGTCCTCATTATGCTATATTAGAAGATATAGGTTCTGGTAAAATGTTTAATTTTTCTGTTGCCAGGTGTATTTGTTTTCCAGGTCAAACTGGTTTGGTTCATGAAAGTGCTTTACCAAAACCAGCAGTCATGCAAGCATTAAAACAGACAATTGCACAACCAAAAATAGAATGGAAAAGAAATAAAGGGTATAGATCAGGCATTGATCCAAAAATGGATGCTCATCACGTAGATGGTAAAGAATTTAAAACTCTTGTTTTAAAATTTGTTGTTGATGCTTTAAAAATATCGGAAACAGAATTTTATAGTAAAATATATCCAGAACATGGAAACTATGAAACTGCATTTATAGAGTATGTTCAAATAACTGGATGGCAATTTAAAAACAACCCTGAAGCAAATAAATGGAGAAGTTCTTGGTTTGATTTTCATGAAAAATATAGAGAATATGAAATGTTAGATCCAACTATTCACCGTGAGGTCACATCCAATGAAACTAAATTTAAAACTAGTATTAGAGATAATTTAGGAGATTTATTAAAATGAGCACTAGAAAAATATATGGGCCTCCGGGAACAGGGAAAACAACTAGACTTATTAATTATGTAAAGACTTTGGTTAAGTTTGGTACACCCATAGATAAGATAGGTTACTTTGCATTTACAAAGAAAGCAGCAGAAGAAGCTATTGATAGAATGCTAAAAATATTTCCTAAATATTCTCAAAAAGATTTAAAATATTTTAGAACTTTACATTCGTTAGCTTTTACAGAACTAGGTATGAAAAAAAGTAATGTAATGCAGGATGAACACTACGAAGACATAGGTAGAAAGTTAGGTATAGAAGTAACAGTTTATTCTAATGGAGATGAGAAGACAGGGTTTGTAGATTCTGATAGTGAATATTTTAACATTATCAATGCAGCAAGGATCAAGGAAAATACAATAGAAGAAGAATATAATACAGACATGTATTCAGAGGACATCGACAAGCACCAATTAAAAATTTTAAAAGATGAAGTAGATAATTATAAACAAGCTTATGGCCTGGTAGATTTTACAGATATGATAGAAAGATTTAATGTGTCCAAATTGTGTCCGAAATATGACGTAGTATTCATTGATGAGGCACAAGATTTGTCTCCAATACAGTGGAAAATGTATGATATATTGAAAAAAAACTCTAAACATATTATTCTAGCTGGTGATGACGATCAAGCAATTTATGGTTGGGCTGGCGCAGATGTTTCAAGGTTTCAAAACGAACCTGCAAAAGACATTATTTTGCCACAATCGTACAGGATTCCAGAAAAGGTACAGGACATAGCCAGTTGTATTTTAAATAGAATACCGGACGATAGAAGAATTAAAAAAAAATGGTCAGCTAGACCCGAACAAGGTTATGTAGAATATATAACTTCAATAGAAGACATACCTTTAGATTCTGGAGATTGGTTAATACTTGCAAGAACAAATTATAGACTCAAAAATTTAGTACCTCAGTTAAAAGAAAGAGGGCTGTATTTTGAAATAAAAGATAGGAAAAGTTACAGGACCAGACTGTACAAGTCAATAAAAAACTACACACGTTGGACAAATGGGGACAAGCTTTCTTTATCAGAATGTAAAGATTTATTTGAATTTCTAGAATTAGATAAAGAATTAAAAGACGAACGTATGTACGATTTAAAAGAATTTGGATATAGTTTTACAGATGATTGGTATCAAGTATTTAAATCTGATCCAGAAGAATGTTTATATATTAGAGAAATGAAACGTAACAACGAGAAGTTATCTCAAGATCCAAGAATTAAACTATCAACTATACACGCAGCTAAAGGTGGTGAAGCCACCAATGTTTTAATTATTCTAGACAACACTAAAAAGATAAGAGAAGCAATTGAAAAAAACCAAGATAAATACGATGAAGAACAAAGAGTTTGGTACGTGGGCGTCACACGTACAAAACAAAACTTATATATAATGGCTGCAAAAAAGGAGGACAAAGGTTATGACATCTAAGGAAGAAAATCCATACTTAAAACAAGTTTCAGGTACACATTATATGTACATGAAAATCCAACCCGCGGAGTTTATAAATAAAAATAAATTGCTTTTCGCAGAAGGAAGCGCTATAAAATACATATGCAGACACTCGCAGAAAGGCGGAATAGCAGACATCGATAAAGCAATACATTATTTAGAAATGATAAAAGAAAGGGACTATGGAACCGAATAATCATATACCATTTTACATGGGGCTATTCACATGCCTATTGATTCTTTGCTACCTAACATTATGAAAATACCTACATTTAGTGCTCAAACAGAATGGGTTATACCCGCAGAATTTCCAGACCTAAGACAGGTTGACGAAATTGCAATTGATTTAGAAACAAGAGATCCAGACCTAATTAAAAAAGGATCTGGTGCAATCATTGGTAATGGAGAAGTTATAGGAATAGCTGTAGCGACATCTAATTACAAAGGTTACTTTCCAATAGGTCATCACGGTGGTGGCAACATGGATAAGAAGAAAGTTTTAGAATGGTTCCAAGATACTTTAAACTCAACCTCTACAAAAATATTTCACAATGCAATGTACGATGTATGTTGGATCAGGGCCATGGGTTTAAAAATTAATGGTATGATTGTTGATACAATGATAGCCGCAGCAGTGACTGATGAAAATAGATATAGATATGATCTTAATAGTTTGTCATGGAAGTACAATGGTTATGGTAAGAACGAAACAGGACTTAGTGAGGCCGCAGCTGAATGGGGAATAGATCCTAAGTCTGAAATGTACAGGCTACCGTCACTTAATGTTGGTGCTTATGCTGAACGTGATGCAGAAGCTACGTTTGGTTTGTGGCAAGAGATGAAAAAAGAAATTATCTCTCAAGATTTACAATCAATTATGGAATTAGAAACAGATTTATTTCCATGTTTGGTTGACATGAGATTCAAAGGTGTACGAGTAGATGTTGAGAGTGCACAAAAACTTAAGAAGACCCTAATAAAAGAGGAACAGGATATACTAACTGCAATAGAAAAGGAAACTAATATTAGACCACAAATTTGGGCCGCAAATAGTATAGCACAAGTCTTTGAGAATTTAAAGATACCATTTGATCGTACAGAAAAGACAGATGCACCAAGTTTTACCAAAAACTTTTTACAAGAACATAGTCATCCTGTTGTTAATTTAATTGCCAAAGCAAGAGAAGTTAATAAAGCTCACACTACTTTTATAGATTCGATCTTACGTTATGAGCATAAAGGAAGAATACACGCAGAAATTAATCAGCTTAGAAATGCTACCGGGGGTACTGTAACTGGGAGGTTTTCTTATCAGAATCCTAACCTGCAACAGATTCCAGCACGGAATAAAGATTTAGGTCCTAAGATTAGAGCACTATTTATTCCAGAAGATGGTTGTAAGTGGGGCTGTTTTGATTACTCACAACAAGAGCCAAGGTTGGTTGTTCACTATGCAGCTTTATATAAGCTGCCTTCAGTGTATGATGTTGTTGATTCGTATAACGATGATGCGGGTTCAGACTTTCACCAGACAGTAGCCAACATGGCTGAGATACCGAGAACACAAGCCAAGACAATTAACTTAGGTTTGTTTTATGGTATGGGTAAAGCTAAACTTCAAGCCGAGTTGGGTGTATCAAAAGAAAAAGCATCTGAACTATTTAATACTTATCATGGTAAAGTACCTTTCGTTAAACAACTGATGGAGAAAGCTTCTAACAGAGCACAGGACCGGGGACAAATAAGAACTTTACTTGGCAGACTATGCAGGTTTCATCTATGGGAACCAAATAGTTTTGGTATGCATAAAGCTATGACTCATGAAGATGCACTACAGGAACATGGACCGGGAATTAAAAGAGCTTATACTTACAAAGCTTTAAATAAATTAATTCAAGGAAGTGCGGCGGATATGACTAAGAAATCTATGTTAGACCTATATAAAGAAGGTATTATACCACATATTCAAATCCACGATGAATTATGTTTGTCTATAGAAAATGATTCTCAAGCTAAAAAAGTTATTGAGATTATGGAAAATGCTGTTAAACTAGAAGTACCAAATAAAGTAGATTACGAATTTGGTACAAACTGGGGAGACATTAATGATTGAAAAATATTTAGATAAGTTCATGGTGTGGCAATTACACAATAGAACAGAGATAGTTATCGCTGTTGTAGCGTTTATATTTGGGGCTATACTTTTTTAGTAAAGGATTTTATGCCCTATGGAAAAAAAAACAAATACTTGTAGTAAATGTAACCATCCCTGTCACTGTTTAGAAGAACTTCATACTGATATATATGGTGTTTGTACTTGTGATGAATGCAAGTGTGATGATCCTAAAAATGCTGGTGAGGAGTGTCTAAGCTGCCAATGATAAATGATAAATTAATAACTGCACTTCTTGCAATACTTCTAGCCTTGGGTGGGTGGAATCTTTCTCAAACATTTAAACAATCTAATGAGATGATAGAAATTAAAATTAAAGTTGAACAAGTTGAAAAAGTAATAA
>Ga0209337_1003869_pt1 | contig 10468 bp, 17 predicted proteins | sample LinPmetageLP53_FD_184044 | JGI IMG/M metagenome (GOLD analysis project Ga0209337, IMG submission 184044) | Marine viral communities from the Pacific Ocean - LP-53 (SPAdes) (version 2) | ecosystem: Environmental > Aquatic > Marine > Oceanic | place: Pacific Ocean | collected 2010-02-08 | reverse complement strand
TACCGAAAAGTTTCAAATCTATGCAGCATTACAACAGGCAGAGAAAGCTAGAGACAAAGGTACACTGGTGACTGTCATTAACAGACGAAACAAAATGACAACGGGTGAGTCTCTTGTCGTAATGCGTCTGGATGAGTGGCTTCAATTGTATGCTGCGTATCTGAAAGAGGAAGGAATGTAGTGAGGTTAGAATTCTGTGTAGCTTGTGGCACACAGGAGAATTTACATCACCACCATCTTATCCCTAAGAGTCGTGGTGGAAGTGACAATGAATCGAATTTAATAACTGTCTGTCAACATCATCATGCATTAATCCATCACACAAGATGGAATGGAAACCTTAGTGAATTAATTAAGGCTGGATTACAACGTGCAAAGAATGAAGGTAAACGTACACATGGTACACCTGAAGAGATGCAACGCTTACAAGAAATAAAAAGAAAACAATACCTTGAGTTTTGTCTGTCGTTGTTACCATACATTGTGCCAGGGATTACTCGCAAGGAACAGGCAGATATATTTGAGGATCATCAGTTTAAAAGATTCAGAAGTTACAAAGGAATGACGGGTAGGTGGGACGATCACGGAGTGTTAAAAGTTATAAGGTGTCTACAGAGAAATGGTAAAATATAAATTCGCAGAAGGTAGGAAAGAAGATATCACTATCATGGCAAAGACTATGTGGGGTGAGGCACGAGGTGAATCAGACGAAGGCAAAGCTGCTGTCGGATGGGTGATACGTAATCGTGCAGAGAAACCTAGATGGTGGGGATTAACTATTGCTGGTGTATGTTTAAAGAAATGGCAATTCTCTTGTTGGAACGCAAATGATCCTAACGCAGAGAAGATAGCTAACCTAAGTGATGAGGAGTTGTCTCCCTTTATCCTTATCGCTGAGAGTGTACTCGATGGTGAGGTAGACGATCCAACAGGTGGAGCTACTCACTATCATGTACATGGTATGAAGAATATGCCAAAGTGGAGTGAAGGGATGACACCCTTTGTTAAGATTGATCATCATGATTTTTATGTGGGGATATTATAATGTTAAGTAAATTGTTTGGTGGCAGTACCATTAAAGCTGTAGGTAATATTGTTGATGAAGTTTTTACAAGTGAAGATGAGAAGAATCAGGCTAAGATTTCTATCAAGAAGATAGAAGCTGAGTTAAAGAAAAGACAAATGGATATTAACGTGGCTGAGGCACAGTCAAAAAGTTTATTTATCGCTGGCTGGCGACCAGCATTAGGATGGGTGGGAAGTCTGTCTGTAGCATACGTTTACTTGTTACAACCAATACTTGATATGATACTACAAATGTTTGATATACATATTGACTGGGTGACGCTAGACATTTCACAACTTTTTCCTCTTATTCTAGGTATGCTCGGATTGGGCGGACTCCGCAGTTTTGAGAAGAGCAAAGGTTTAACAAAGTAGCCAAAAAATTTCTAGCAAATTTGAAAACGTCTGTGACACAAACTGTGTCAAGCCTGCCACAAAGTGTGCCAAGACTAGGATTAGATTCATTTAGGATGTGTGTAAGCAAACTTTTTTTTGTTGGTAAACAGCGAAAGATTTTTAAAAAAATCTTTCGTATAGTAGGTGATATCCGTGACAGGGCAGCGTTCTAACCAGCTGAACTACTCCCGCATGAGATGTAAACATCAGCGATTCCCTATATAATTTAAAGATATTTAATGTAAAGTTTAAAAGACAGGCGGTGGTCTGTGCCACCACCCGTCTAGTATATGTCTGTTACGACAGTTTGTTTACGTAAGCACCATACTCTTTCTGTGCCAACTTCGTGTAACGTCTAACCATATCAAGATTAGAATGTCCCAGTAAGTCTGCTATTTTCGTCTCTGGTACACCCAACCTTGTAAGTTCCGTTCCGTATGTGTGTCGGTGATCATGAATACGATAATCTTTTAGGCACAATTTGTGACATATCTTATCGTGTCTATTTCTTACCCACCTAACACCAAGCCTTACACCTATATATCTACCTGCACTTGAGTGTCTATGCACAAACACATAGTCATTAGGCTCAGTAGATATAATCATAGAATCTAATACCAAGCGAAGCTTAAGAGGTACATTCACTGTGCGTGTTTGTCTCCCACCATGTCTACCTTTATTGTTAGATAGCTTAACCTCATTCTTCACCAAGTCTAAATCTTTTACCTTTAGATTCAAAGCTTCTGATAGACGACAGCCAGTGTATATAATAAAATTTAATATACCAATCTCATCATCTCTCAGTTCACCAAGATAAGCTTTCTTCTCTTTCGGTAATAGATTTCTTTCTCTTATAGATTCTCCTTTAGGCATGACAATCTTAGGTGTCTTCATTAACAATCCTAATAACGTTGCTCGATTAAGAATAGCCTTGAGTATATTTAAGTCTCTCTTTCTCGTATCGGGTTTGTTATGTTTATGAATAACATCTCCATAACTATTGATATCCATAGAAGTCATATCTTCTAGCAGAGTATCTCCCCAGTATCGGAGTTGTCGTTGAACTAACACCTGATCGTGTTTGCCTACACCTTCTGGTCTAGCTAAATAATTATTAGCTGCATCTCTAAACGTAGGCAGAGTACTGGCAGACACATCTCCAAACAATTCCACCTGTCGCTTCTTTAACAAAGCTTCAGCTGTGGAACGTAAGGATTTTTGTATGCCTGTTGATTCACGTATACGCTTATCGCCTACGTTACCAACAATGTACCACCTATTACTTCTCAATTTTAATTCTAACTTCATGTGTGTGTCTCCTTCTAATATAGGTGTTTATTCTCCTTCTTATCTTTCGTTGACCAATTCAAATCCCAATCCTTCGGAATAGAAGACATAGCTTTGTACTGCTTCTCTGAAATGTCGTTGACAGTCGGACGTATCTTCACAATAATTAAAGAACGTTTACGAACACCAACCTTATCCATGATTGCACGTACGTGTGCCTTGACAGTTGATTCAGTAATACCAAATCGATCGCATATGTCTGTGTTGGAAGAGCCACGCATTAACATCTGAACGATGGCGTGTTGCTTGGGTGTGAACTTAGTCAGTATTGCAAAAGTTTCCTCGTCATTCGTATCTGTTGTGAGTGATACGTTGGAATCTTTTGGTAGTCGGTCATTGGCAAACATGTTCTGTATGCCGCAGATAGATTGGGTTAGCATACTAAAGGCTTGTTCTAACTTATACAACCTAGTCTCCAATATATCAACTCGTGTCATAGTCTTATTCATCTTCGTTATCCTTTCGATCTTAATGTATGCGTTACCATACACTAATCGGTTATATAAGATAACTTGTATTAGTGTCAATAAAATTTTAATAGGTGACTTCACGTATCTACTGCTTCAATTCGGTAGTTTCGTGTGTGTGGATTTTGGGAGTAGGCTTTAAAACCTACCCCAAAATCGTTTCGAAAGGAACATTAAAAGTCACAACACTTTTAGTGTACTCTAAACATTGCATAAAAAAACTGTGAATAAAAGAGGGTAAAAGTACATATATCTGATACATGTACTTTGTTTATGTACTTGGTACTAGTTTCTAGTTTTAGGTTTGGTTGTTCGTGCGTAGATTGTCTTCAATACAGGTAGTAAAGATTGTATACCTAATGCAAATCTTTCTTTCATGTAGTCATCATACTCTTTGATCAGTTGTATAGAGGGTAGTATAAAAACTTTACGCTTATCTCTTTTACTATTTTTGTATTCAAGGAATACTTTAGTCTCAACACAATGATTAATAAATTTCATTGCTCCCTCTTTGCTAACCCTCATCATTACTTTAGATAAGTCTGACTTACTTACTAAGTCTTGTTTCCAATGTTTTTCCATTAGATAAGCAAGGCATGTGAATTTGTGTGCGTTATCAAAAACATGCAACATACTTTGCTTCTTGAAGTAAATAATTTCAGTTTGTTTTTTTAATACAGTTGTGTAATAAAGTATGTCTTCATCAGCAAACCAAGTTGAAAATTCTTTGGAAGATAATGCCATTATCTTTGAACACATTGTTTCAATGTCGTGATGTAGTCTGTCTTTATCTAGTGCTTCATTCATGTGTGTCTCCCTTTCAATTCATTGCGTTATAAATTAATATCATAAAAAATATTGTCAACATCATATTCAATCCCATAAGTATCTCCTAGTGTAGAGTCTTGGTTTCTTTATTAACTTCGGTAACACCTATGTGTCCCCCGTCTTCTAATGCTTTCGTAATTTGGTACAGCATTTCATGTCCCTTTCTATTATCCATTTCAAATGCAGAATTAAGAATTGTAAATACAACAAACCCTAACATGTCATCTGTATTTATTTTCTTCTCTTGTGATACATCTATGATATCGTTCAAAGATTTTTGTATCGTATTCATAACCTTGTCGTTCATCATCTTCGCTATCTCTCTACTCATCTTCTATCTCCTTTAAAAATTTTACAACCTTTAGTAACTTAGGTTTCATATTCGTTTCATAATCTGTATCATCAGCTAGTAATCCACTAGCCTCAATGAGTATGTCTAAACATTCTTCTTTAGTCATGCTACCTCCAATGGAAATTCACTGCATCTTGTTTTACTATCCCAATCGCAAGTAAAGTTTTCTTTTCTTGGACAATCTGCACATGGTAAAACTTCCTTGTGACCACACTCTGAACAGCTAGATTTACCATGAGATAATATATCAGTTTCACATCCACAATTTGGACATGGCTCAACAACATTGAATGGTTTAGTAAACCTAACTTTCCATTGATCTTTTAAAAATTCTATCATGCTACCTTCCTTACATAGTCTTTACCATTATCGGTTAACCAATAGACATACACACCATTGCGAGTGTCTAGGTTTGTCTTCTCTCTCTCAACGAAATTCTTATTCATTCCCTTGTAGAGTTCAGCTTGTATTTGTATGTCGTCTAAGTCTGGATTGAGTGGTGTAAGTTTGTTGAGTATACTTTTCTGTGTACTCTTCATCACACCCTTCTTCGTATACAACTCTAACAACACACAGTTAGTCGTCTCAGTAAAAGGTTTCTTACTTTCATTAGCAAGATACGAATTTACATCTGGATTAAGTAGATGTGTTGAGAAAGGTTTCCTCTTACTACCATTCAACATCTCGTTGGTTGGTTGGAATGTTGTGTTCTCATAGAAAATTTTCTCAGCTTTCTTGCTGTCTGTAGCAGTTGATTTCATTCCTGCTGCGTCAGGTTTTTTACGTTGCAAGAAAGTCAATTCACTTTCTACCTGTTTAAATACTAGCTTCTTAGCTTGTAGTTTAGTTAAGTAACCACCCTCTACGAGAGTGGCTAAAGCATTGTTAATTTTTTTAGATGGCATGTGATACTCCTTCCTTGAGAAAGTCTGGTATGATGTCGTGTGACCAACTATGCATAGCAGTCTTGTCATGCTTGTAGTATTTGCGATACGCATCAATGGTATCGTCAAAAGATGTGTAGTCGTCTGGCTTGTATTCGTCTGGCATACACAATGGTGGTAACGTGAAATCATATTGTGGAAATGCTTTGTGTATTCTTTCCGATATGATTGCACTGATAGTCATGTCCATAATTGCATCAATGGATTTGTGTGCAGACTTGAATCGTTCGTGCCATTGAGTAGACAACCCAGTAGCTAGGCTAATGGCATACTCAAAGTTACCAGTAGAATCACCAACCCATCTAGTCATGGGGTGATTCTCATAGGCTGGCTTGTATGGTGCGATGTCAGACAAGTCATGTCTGTGCAACGCTGTCGAACACATCTGTGCAATCTCTAGTATGATTTTGCCTACATGTTTATCGCCATACATATTAGATGATGCAATAGGATTTTTATCTAAGAAAAATATATTCATTTCTGACCTCTATTCTCTCGTTGAGTTAATTCTCTGATGTGTACCCAAACGTAGTTGGTTTTAGGTTGCTTGTATTTTCGCAACCTCAATAGTATTAGTAACTTGTTTATCATTTTCAATTCCCATTTCTGTGTGTGTTAGTTTACGTCCACGTCTCATCCAGTCGTGAACGTGCATACCGACAAGGTAATCTTGAAAGCTAGGTATTCTTCCTAAGTCTTCGAAGACATGTTGCTCTCCGATAAACCTTGTAGGTATCTTCTTATTGTCTGAGTTAGTAATTGTTGTACCAAACAATTTCTCTAGCATGAAGATACCCTCTGCGTGGTGTCTTAATACCCTGTGTCTATTGTCTGCTACAAAAGTTTTACTTTCGTCAAACCAATCATGAAGGTGTTGATAGTCGTCAGCAACACCCCCAAACTTTTTTGCACTAGATAGTGCATGATGATATGGATGTGCCATGTTTACCACTTCAACTTTGTTTCATTAGTTTCCACGTAGTTTTGTTCATGACTTAGGTTAAGGATATTCTTCTTACTATCCCACCAGATAGTACCTTGACCACCCTCATTGTTTTCCCAACCACCATGGTTTTGATTAACCATATCCCAACAAATACTCTCAATGATTTCTCGTATAGGTTGTTGGTTATCTTTAACATCTACCCATTTACTCTCAGTATTCTGTGAGCTATGCCATTCACAAGTAAACTCTACTCTTGTGTCTGGTACTTTACTCGCTACGTCTTTAGGGTTAATGGTTACTTCAATACTATCTCCACTATCTCCATAGCCACTATAGTTACATGAAAAATCTGTAACACCTTGTGCCTTGAGATAATTCTTAAGTACATCTATGCCACCATTGTAGGTAAACTTTGCTCTTGAAATCTGTTCCATTAAATCGTCCATGCTCATAGTTCTCTCTCCTCTATGTTTTTGTATGTGTTAGTTTCTGGATCAAGGATTATTCCTCGAAGCAGACAAGACTTCAACCACTTACGAATAGTGTCGTAGTCTTCTGTTTGTACGACAACATTGTTATCATCAAAAGGTTTCATGATAGCTTCGAAACAATCTTGTACTATCCATTCAACCTCAGCGTTATCTAAACTGTGAGTGTTGTCTGTGCTTGGTGTATCTACTCCTGGCGTAGCAGGTACATCATCTTCGTTATTGAAAAAGCTTTTGCGTTTAGCAACCTTCTGTTTCTTTCTAGGTTTCCTATCATCATAAGCTTGTCTCTTTAATACATCTGGTATCTCAAGTATCTCATCATCATGATGAGGTGGATTATCTAAGTCAAACAAACTATCGTTGTAATCATCAGTACCCCATTCCATACCAGAGATATGTTCTTCTTCTTCCTTAACTCCCATCAGTTGATTGAGTTGAGATTTTGCAATGTCTTTATCTATATCTGACATACAATTCCTTTCCATGTGTGTGATTAGCTACCAAAGATTGATCGTGCCTTTGCACGTCTCTCTTTCTTAGCTGTTATGTGTGCATTGTGTATTTGATAATCCTCATCTGATAGAGGGTAAGTTATATGCTCATAGTATAAGTCACCATGATTACGTTGTTGCTTATAACTACTACCATATGCAAATCCTTGCTTAGAGAAGGTGATGAAATGATTATCCATTTCCTCGCTAGTACTACGACCGAAGTCATTAGATGCATTTAGTCTGATACACTTGATAGGTTTATCTTCTTCCTTAGTGTCATCAGTTGCTACTACCTTAAGATAATCGTTACTACTTCCGTACCTTGCTTGAGAGGTAAACACTGTACCAATAGGAACACCTCTTAAATCTATGTCAGTAGTTTTCATACGATTAAACTTAACAGTATCTGGATTGATACTATCATCACGAAGATTAGCTTTACCTGTATGGTCAGTAAAGAAAGCAACTCTCTTCCCTTGCCTACCATAAGCCCAACCAATGTTACTTATTTGGTTGAGATCGTTTGTGTGTTCAACAAGTCTTACTACCTTGCCACTATATGTCTTAGCATGACTACCTTTAGGGTACTTACTAAAATCAAATTGTGGTCGAGTAGTTACTCGCTGTTGTATATTAATTTCTGATTCAGTTTCTTCGTTGTAACTCATATACTATCCTTCCTAGTTTCTTTAAGTTACTGTGGTTGATTGACTGCTTGTCAGCCTCTAACCACACTTCTCTCCAAAACCTCGGTGTCTTAACACCGAAGGTTTGAATCCATTTAAGAGGTATGGTGTACCTCCTGTAATTCTTCATGCTGTTATCTTCTTCGCTACTATTAAGTCAGCATTGTCGACAACATATCTACTACCAAGTAATCTCTTGGCTATCTTATCCATGCAGTGTTTAACCAAATCATCTAAGTCACGTATGACATGGTAGTCTGGATAGAATTGTTTAACTGCTTCTGATTGAATACCAATACCAATGACATCGATACCCTTATTCATTCCATACTGAACAACATCTCGTAAGTTCTGATTAATATGTTTGTATCCATAGTCTGTTGAGTGTGCTGGATAGCCATCACTTAACACCATGAGTATTTGTTTACTCTCTTTACGTTTGAGAATACTTTTTATACTAGATAGTACAGCACAAGCATCTGAGTTCTGACCACCATAGTCTTGCTGTACACTGGCAAGATTACCCAAGCTACGTTTTGCTTGCATAAGTTTCTCTGCAAAAGTTTTGAATACAAAGATATCCATTGGATCTGTTCGACTGTACTTACCAGTGATACGATAGTGTGAGCGATCTAAAAACGAGGAACGATTAGTAAAGCCTCGTATCTCTAAGGCACAGCCTACCTTGTGTACTGATTCAGCTAAAGCAATACATGATTGTTGTGCTAGTAGTGTACGTTTACCATGCATACTACCAGACATATCAACAAGGATACTTACTGCTGTATCTAACTCCTCTACCTCTTCACGCATTTTGAATACGTTAGGATTACCTTGATAAGCAGACACTAACCTCTTGGTATCAAATCTTCCATGCTCAAAGCCTGTGTTCCAACCTCTCATTTGAGTAGACATCAAGGCACGTTCCAACTTACGTCTCATAACACTTGCTCTACTACCCATGATGTTGATTACTTCTTGGTATTTTTTGTCGCCACTAGGATTACCCATGTGAACACCATAAGAATAATCATATCCACTATCACATACATACTTACCTTTCTTATCTGATGCATGATGATACTTATCACTCTCGGTTGTTGATACTGTGTATGGTGCATGTACATCATCAGACCTGTAATCAGCAGAGTTAGTCTGACCAAGTATCCTACCAATGTTAGTCTCAACTGGGATAGGTGTAATGTCAGTCAGCTTATCACGAAGAACTTTACCTTGATGAGTAGTGCCAGCTCCAATACCACCACCTTGTGATCCATCTGTGTCAGCTTCAGATTCATGCATACTGATGTCACCTTCTAAATCTACATGCTCGTCTGTTGAATCACTAGCTTTAACTTCATTGCCTTCACCTTCACCCTCACCATAAAATCCTCCTCCTTCTTCTCCATCTACTTTACCTTGGTTAACTGGCTCAGGTACATCATTTGATTCTCTAATAGTTTTGGCAATCGTTCTTGCACATGTGATCATGTCTCCTGTACTCTCCATGCCGTCAACCATATCCACAAACTGTTCTACTGTTTGCTTCACATCATCTGGTAACGTAGCGATACACTCTTCATTGAGTGCATTGTCATAACCAAGTCTTCTCCTACCTTCCCATGTGATACCTACAGCACCAACAGACGACAACGTATCAGCTATCTCTGGCTTGTCTTTGTGCATGTCAAGATAGATTTGATTAACTGATTTGGTTGTAGCTTTTAGGTTTGTCTTCGCCCCTGGATACTGCTTGGTAATTAATCTTTCGATTCTTACATCTTCCAAAGCGTTCATGATTTGTGGCATAAGTTTGTCACCACAACGCATAGCTTCTTTGACAGCATCAGAGTACAGCTTGCTATCTGTGTGTCTTATGTGTCCAGCCTCGTGATCAACGTAGCCACGAGCAACAGATAACTGTTGTTGTGATAGCTTTTTGTTTTGATCCATCGATGGTAGGTATATCGTACTACCATCTGTCTTTGCTCTGTCTCCAGCAAATACAACAGACACATTGTGTTTCTTTCCAAACGTCTTGGCAGCTGTCTTACACGCTTCCTCGAAGATTGGAGTTGGTATAGTTCCTTCCATGTTTACCTCCTATTGGTATGTGAATTCCATTTCACCAGTGAATACACGAGTTGCAATCTCACTGATGTTGGCAAAGTCTTGTTGAGTACAACGATTCATGATCGATGTTTCTAATGCGTAGTTTAAAGTTTCTTCCTCATTTTTCATGTAAGGTAAGTAGTGTGCATATGTCTCTGCACATGTAGTTAAACCTCTGATTGATACAGATGTATAGATACTACCATTCTGAAATGCCTCTCTTACTTCGTTAGCAAACCTTACTAACTCTTGTGCTTTAGGTTTAGGAAATCCAGATACATGTGATGTAATGAGTTCAACTTCTCTCTTCTCATCTAAGTATGGTATAGTCATGAACATA
>Ga0209337_1003868_pt1 | contig 10469 bp, 7 predicted proteins | sample LinPmetageLP53_FD_184044 | JGI IMG/M metagenome (GOLD analysis project Ga0209337, IMG submission 184044) | Marine viral communities from the Pacific Ocean - LP-53 (SPAdes) (version 2) | ecosystem: Environmental > Aquatic > Marine > Oceanic | place: Pacific Ocean | collected 2010-02-08 | reverse complement strand
TGATTACTGCCCTAGATGGGTGGAAGAAAGATTACCCTAACACCCATGTACTAGGAGCCGTAGTAGAGCACTTGAAAAAGATAGGCTCTTCTGTAGAGGAAGATGTAGCTAAACTTTGTAGGTCTTAATAATTGTAGGAGGTTACTTTACCACCACCTGCTAGTTTTTTCTTCTTCTTCTTCTTAGGTTTTACATAACCACCATATGCCATAGCTCCGGGTGGAGTCATCATCATATCTGATTCAGGATCATAAACATTTGGTTTTGAATTTACACGTATTGTTGGATCACCCCGTTGATAAGAACCTCTACCAACTGTTGTTCTAGGATCTACACCACGGGTCATTCTATTCATAGTGTTCTCTTGTTCCATCCTTTGAACTCTAGCATCTTCACCACTTTCACGGTTTAGTTGAGCACGTAACTCATCTTCAGACATTGGCAAATTTTGAACCTCTACAGGGTCTACCATAGCAGTGCCATCCTGTACAGCACCGGGGTAAGTTGCCATCATTCGCATTCTGTTTGTTTGGTCTGCTCCGGTAATTCTAGGAGATGGAGCAGGTTGATTCATAGTTGCTGCCATATTTCTTTGTATGTTTCTAGCACGGTCTCCTGCCATACTACTAACCGCATTGGAGTCCATAACTTTCTTTACGGTGTTAACTACCGCATTTTTCTGTGAAGGGTCTTTGATAATTGTAGACTTACCCCCACGAGTTTTTACAACTTTCATGCTGTTACGAGTTTCTTCTCCACCTAAGATGTATTTAAATAAATCCCTGATTCCCCCGTTGCCAACTTTGTAATCGGTTACAGGAGATTTGCTACCTCTTAATCTCTCTGACTTTGCCATACTTTATGTCCTCACTTTGCGGGGGCCGTTGTTGTACATAACTGCTCCACCATATTTCATTTGCCTTCTGTTAGGGTACTGCTTGCCTGTCATAGGGTCTACGTTGGATAGCTCCATTGCATCAGTCATTGGTGTAGGCGGTATTACTCTGTCTGTTTCAGGTGCAGCTACATCTGGTTTAGCAGACATATCAGACCTTCCTCCTTCAGCCATTTTTTTGTAAGCGTGTTTTCCCGGCATGTTAGTTTCCTCCTATGTTTTGTTGCATTTCTTTTAATAATTCTCTTTCTCTTATGATGCCCCCAGACCCTACCGGTGGTATTTTACTATATAATTTACTAGGGTTTTGTTTTATGTATCCTTTATTTTCAGCATAATTTTCTGACAGAGCTGTCATTTCTCCTATAAATTTTGGAAGCCAAACAAGCCCGGGAACTACAAGGTTTCCAGATAGAGGTTTTCCAGATTTTATAACTTGTGCAATTCTTTCGGTAGCTACAGGATTTAATAGAAGCCCTGCTACAGTAGCAAGTTCATGAGATTTCATCTGCACAACAAATGCCTCTGCACCAATATATTTTATACCAGTACGACCTTGAGCTATAGCATTAAATCTACCTACGTAAGACCCAATGGTAAGCATAGCTAATCCTTTTGTAGGCTGTGCTATTAGTGAGTTATTAATACCTGTTCTAGTAGCTGTTAAAGCAGCATTGTCTGCCAATAAAAGAAGGTTATCTAGATCTATCCTTTTACCAAAAACTTCTTTTATAATTTTTTTATTACTTTTTAAAAAATCTAAACTGGACATGTCTAAATTTCTAGTTATTGTAGATTCTCCAGATCTAACTGCCACATCACCTAATGCTGCAAATTTGTTCATAAATCCTTGTACAAAAAGTGTGTGAATAGCTTGGTTAAATTGTTCTAATTTTTTAGGATTGTTTAAACTTATAATATTAGCTTGTATATCTTTTAATGTGCCTGAGCTAATGTCTTGTAATAAAGTTTCAGGATTAGCTTGGTAATTAGCGAATTTTTTTAAATCTCCCCCTAGTACTTCGTCTTTAATATATTTAATATCATTCTGTACCCTTTTACCTAACAGCTTTTTAGCTGAGGCCATTTCAAAATTTGCGTTAACAAGTTCTTTTGCAAGAGTGTCAGAATCATCTACAGCTTTTTGTATACGTAAATCAAGATTATTAGCCTCATCAAAATTAAATAATTTTACACCTGTGGCTCTATCTAAACTGGCATTCTCTAAAGCATCTATAGTTTTCATTTTTTTATGAACTAAATCAGCCTTAAAAGTTTCTGGTTTTTGGGGCACTATTACTGAATCTAATAAAGTAGGATCATCAGTAGTTTTAATTACGGGTTTACCAGCTAATAAATTATCAAGATTTTTAGGAGAAGCTCCTACAATTGCTCCACGGACAAGTATAGCAGCGTGGATATTTATTGCTTTTACAAATTCTGCTTTTAATTCCGGATCAGCACCTTTAAATAGTGTATTTATATCTCTGTACACAGCATCGGCATCTTCCGGATTTTTAAATATTTCATTAGCCCACTTTTCAGGTTGTAAACTGTACTCGTGCCCTCCTATATATTCTAATCCGTTTCTTTGCCTCCCACGAGATCCCCATGTTTTTTTCAACAGAGTTGTCTGTAAAGCATTGTGGTAATCTACATTAGCTAAATTTGCTTTTTCTAAAAGGTCTAACTTTAAATTAATAGTTGGATCAACCCTTAATTTTTGAAACTCTGAATCCATTGCTATTTTTATATCTTTTAATTTGTACGTTTCCCAAGCAGATTTACCTTCAATTACAGGGCCTGCAGCTCTCATTCTAGAATTTAACCCACTTTCTATGTGTTTTAAATCTTTTGCAGACATGTAAAAAGCAGGTTTTTCAGCTAGGTTTGGTAGTGTAACATCCCTCTGAATTAATGTATCTAATATACGGGTTGGACTCCTCATTATTTTAGCTACTTCATCCGCAGCTAAACCAAGGCCTTCTTCAGGGTCTGTTAACAAACCTTTTACAAATTTATTAAACTCTTCAGTGTCTAACCCTGCTTGTTGTTTAAACAAATCAAAATAATCTTGAGCTGCCTCTCCAAATAGATCATCCAAAGCAGTTTGTGCATCGCCAATTGATCCTCTAAAATCTTCAGCAGCACTGGTAGTTAGCTTATCATTTAGTGCATAATAAAAGCCATTGCCATCTATAACCTTATCTATTGCATTTGCTTCTTTATATAAAACATTTTTTGTTTCTCTAAGAGCGTCTTTCTGGTTAATCATAGATTTTGCAATGTTTTGACTATTTATTGCTTCTGCTTTTATAGGATTAGAATTACGAGCCTCTATTGCTAAAGTATTTGCCTCTTTTGCTAATTCTATTTTTTTACTTTCGTAAGTTTTTAAAAATTTTATAGCGTTTTCTTGGCTGCTTGTAATCTTTAAACTATTTATTAAATCTCTTATACTTTGGTCTACTGCAGGATTTCCCAATACAAAATTATTTAATTCAAAATTTATTGCTGTTTCAAGGTTGTCTGTGCTTACTACTGCGTCATCCCCCAACTGCCTTTTCATTATTTTAAGTTCATTAATAAAACTTCTTACTTCCGTTTGAATGTCTTCTGCTCTGCCTGCTCCTGTTTTTAAATTTTCCTGAACTCCCGCAAGAGTTTTTTGCAAAATATCATCTAGCTGCTCTGATAATTGTTGTTTTTTTTGAAAATATTCTTCTAGGTCAGCCTGTGCTAACATTCCAGTACGAAATGTGCCGGACCGTTTAGCTTTAAAAGAAAAAAGATCTGGCTCTATTCCTCTTAAAATATTTAAATTAAATAAAGTTCCCAAGCTAGTTTCTGGGTTCTCTATACCCATTTTTCTTAAACCTTTTACAGTAGCCATAGAATGGTCTAAAAATTTTAACATACGAGTTTGTGACAGGGCAGACAATTCACTAAAAGATTTTATAAAAGCTTGCCCGTGTTTTTTTTCTTTAGCGGTCAAATTTAAATCTTCTAAATTTGTTTCTCCCTGCAAAACACGTTTAAAACTATCTAAAGATAATCCACCCCTAAACTCTTCTATCATCTCTCCCCGTACTCTACCGATGTCTGCAATGTCTGGGGTGTCTCCACCTTTTTCTCTTCTTGCTCTTTGTGTTATAGCATCAACAAATCCTTCTTCTCCACCAAATTCTTTTAATGCAACACTCTCAGCGTATTTAACATCAGATTTTCCAAAAGGTTTAATTATGGGATTTACTAAGTCTATTCCAGTTGTAGCTATACCTCTTACAATGTTGTGGGCAAAACGAAAGATGCCTCCTCCCGCAAATGTTGTTGCTATTGCTCCTCCTGTATTTAAACCACCACCTACTTCCCAATCTAATTGTTTATCTAAAAGTAAGGAAGTTCCTGTAAACAGACCTTCTCCATAAGCTACACCAGTTATGTATTTTCCAGTATTTACTCGCATTTCAAACAGAGTATCTCTTTTAAAAGAAGTCATAAGGTTGTTTAAACTATCTACACTAACTTTATTTTGACCTTTTTTCCTTATGTCTGACAAATCTTTTAATTTTATTCTCATTACTTTTGATAATTCGTAAGCGGTAGGCTCTCTAAGAATTTTACGTTCTGCCAATTGGCCTTTAACAATTTTTGTTACATCTACCATAAGTTGACTTACTTCTTTTCTAGCCACTGTACTCGCAAACAGCCCCCCTGCAAAACCAGTACTGAATGTTGCTCCTTCCATAGCTAAATTCATAGCTACCATCCATACAGGTAAATCACTCCTTCTTGCAAATTTACTTGAAAGGTCGGATAAAAATAAAGGTTTATAGTCTCCATTATCATCAGTTAAGTTTTTTTCTAAAGTCCCACCCTTTAATGTTTGTTTAACGGTATCCATATCACTAAAAGTTGCGTTAACTCCCGCTTTAAATCCTTTTCTTTGCCACAAATCTGCACCTTGAAAAATTTCTTCTGTTGTAGGTACAAAATCATAAAAATGATCTAACGCAAAACTTCCGGCTACGGCTGCTCCCCCAATTAGGGGGTTAGCTACTATTGCGGCAGTGGCAACTCCATATTTTACAGCCTCTGGACCAAAAGTCATATAGTCTGAAACAATGCTTGCTAAAGTTTTATCTCTACCTTCTGCGGTTCCTAAAGTTTCTAATCCATATTTATCTACATGGTCTCTAGTCACTCTGTATATTTCTTCTAATCTTTCTTTTGGTACATCTTTGTCTACATTGTACCTGTCTAACACTTTAGTTTTACCATTTTCATCGGCTGGCCCGTATAATTTCATTACGTAGCTAGTGATATTACCACTATCATCTTTTAATGCTTTAAATGTAAGTTTTGGTTTAGAAAGTTTTTTTACTACAGATTTTGCTTCTTCTTTAAAATATTCTTTACTTATAGCTTTACCCTCTTCTGGAGGCAAGTATTGGGTACTTTCTGCGGGCCCTTCTGCAAGACTCATTACATCTGCTTCAACCACAGGTTTTGCTACAGGGGCTATTTCTGGCTGTTCTTCTGTTACTACAATAGGATCTATTTCTTCTACCTGAGCAACCTGTTGTTCTACGGGAATCTCTAACCCATCCATTTGCTCAGTTAAAATATTGTTTGTAACAACATTCTTATCTACAGCTTCATTTTTATTTAAATCAGCAATCGTTGCCATCCGTTAAACCTTTCTATTTTTAATCAAAAGACCCTTTGTTATAGTCTACAAGATAGTCTCTACCATTTGATATAGTATCTGGATCATCGCTTTCTATCATAGCTTCTATTTCTTCTAATGTTTTACCCATAACTGTCCTGCCACCACCCTTATCATCATTGGGAAGATTGTCAGGGGTTTTGTTATAAGGGTCAGTCATATCATAAGGTTTATTTGTTTTTGGATCTATTCCATTTAGTATAGATGTTGCACCGTTAAAGTATGCATTTTCATTTCCACTGTGTTTGAGGTCAGCAGACTTATATATATTCTGCAAAAGACCTACAGCGTGCAGACTTAATTCTGTAGGTTGGTAATTGTTAACTGCTGCATCATTGTCCCGAATTTCATAACCATAACCACCATCAGATACAGTCCTAGATATTTTTGTACCTAAAACATACTTTCTGTAAACTGCTGCAATATCTAAATCTCCGGGAGTTGCTGCCTCTGCAAATAGCCTATTTTTTTCATTTATTGTATTTAAAAATTTTCCAATCTCTTCTAGTCTGTGAGTTAAAAATTGACCAGATTGAAATAAGCTATTTCCTAATGAATTTTTAATGTTTATTACATCTTGGTCAGAAATAGTTCTACCACCTGTGCCACCCTGTAGAGCAGCGGCTAATTGATATGCTAAAAATTCTTCATATACCTCATAGGAAGCCCTAAATTCTCCATATTCTTTTATGTATTTTGGTGTAATTTTTTCACCTATTCTAGCCATAAACTGGCCCCTACCATCTACTCCATCAGTATTGCCAAACTTAAAACCAAAGGCATCTTTAAATAAATCTACTATTTCTCCTAATTGTGTAATACCTCCCCCTTCATCAATAAGGTTAGCAAGTTTACCACCCCAATTTCCTAGTCTACCCAATGGTACAGCTTTTCCGGGGTTGTTTACTTCATAGTCTTTTATAAGGTCCATCATGGATACTACATTTTCAAAAGCGGTAGAAGTAGAAGCATACAAATCTTGTTTTCCTGCTAGATTATATCTTTTACCATATTTTTCAAGGTCTGCTGTTCCATAATCATAGCCCGGCATAACACCCTGTTGACCAAGAACTTTAGAAACATTATCTACTTTTCCAGCCCGAATAACATTTAAAAAATATGCATCTCTAGATGTTTCATCTTCTACGGTATTTCCACTAAAATATTTATAAGATTCTTGTACTATAAAATCTGCAGTGCTTTTGTCTAAATACTTTCTAGTAATTTGTTTAGGTAAATTATTTATTTGCATAGCAGTATTTAAAGCAGCAGGTCCTAGGTCTGCAATTATTAACTTTCTTGCATTTTCTTTAAGTACAGGATCTCCATTAGCGTTCTGGGTATCCCACCCGTTCAGAGTAAGGATAGAATCTACATAGTCATTTGTTTTGCCTTTATCAAATCCAAAACTTTTACTAACATGTAACCCGTGCAATTGCCCATCAGTGCCTTGAATTATAGCATCAGGGTCATTTTCTGTATCATCAGATTTCTGTACTCTATTTGCTTCTGTATTGTATGTATCTATAGTTAAATCTATCAGTTGCAAATCATGGGGTCGTTTCATTGTAACAGTTTGATCTTTAAGTTCTTTAGTGGTTTGGTCTAAGACTATTGTTTGTACAGGCCTTATTCGGTTTCTTATTGACGCTCTTTCAGTCGCACTCAAAGCTTTGTACTCAGGACTGTTTAATATTTGCATTGATAAATCTGCTGCATACATAGCACCACCAATGTTTGAGCCATAGTCTTTTAAATCCCAATTAACATCTTTTCCACCCAGTTGAAAATTACTCACTGTGTCGTCTGCAGTTCTATAAGTAAGTTTTGGAATTAATTTAGCCGCAGCATCTGCTTCTAAACCATATTTTGCCTCTTGCAAAGCCAATGCCTGTGCCTCAGCTCTTTCTCTTTCTGTGTTAGCATTATCAGCTTTAACTACACCGCCTGCTACTTTTAATAAAGCACCCCACATTATATCATACCCCCTTCAGTTATATCTGCCATAATCATATCTTCTTCTGGAACACCTATCTCACCTTCTAACATAGCCATATCTTCTGGTACAGGAGGCCCCGCATCTAAGAAGCTCTGATCAGCAACAGCGGTTGGAGTGTGTGCATCTGTTATAAGTTGTTGCATTGTTTCTAAAGCCTGTGGGTTATTTTCTCTTAAACTGTCTATCACTTGTTCATCCGTTACATCTTCATTTGGGTTATCATTATTAAACATCACCAGTGGGTACCCTTCATCTATAGCCCTCATAGCAAAATACGCAGACAGGGGAAACTTAATCATCTCAGCAATGTCGGGACTCCACATTCCTTCAGCAAACCCGGTAAATGAAATGGTATTTACAATGCTTTCTACAGGGGTTCCTGCCATTAGGAACTTATCTATGTCTTCCTTTGTATCGGGGTTATCTTCTATTTTTTGTACAACATAATCTACAGCATCATCGGGGTCTGACATAGCAGGAGGTTTATCCCAAGGCCATTTTCCCGGTTCATCTGTTAATGACTGCCCCGGTACAGGAGCATCAAATGGGTCTATTTCTTCTGTATTATGACCCCCAGAATTTTGTTGTGTTTTTTTTGGATTTAATAACATGCTATTTACCTTCTATGCTGTGTATCTATATGATGGTCTACTTATGGACAAACTGCCAGCGTCTCTTACGTTAATGTTTGGTCCTATTCGGCTTACCCCACCAGTCTGTTGATCTATGTCTTTGTAATATTTATCTTGGTATGCTTTTGCTAATAGTTGGTGGGCTGTTCTGTTAGGGTTAAAGGCGTTAGATCTTCCTGCTGCAGCTATGGCTATATTTCCTGCTGGACCAATTGGTCGCATGGATTGTTTGTGGGTAATTTCCTTTCTCTGTCCCCCGCCAAGTCCAGTACCTCTAGGAGATTCTCCCTCCACTATTTCTTTAACTTTACCAACTGCCCCTGATACTTGTCGGATTGGAGATATTGCACTCTGTAATTCTTTTTTAAAGTCACTATACGTGGTACCCTTTTTCCCCATTAAGTATTCGTACCCTTTACCCCCTAAAGCTTCTCCAACAGCAAAGGGACTTCTAAGCAACGAAGCAGCTTGACCTTGTATGTCTGCTAAAAACCCAGTGCCTGTAGGAGTTAATTGTTTATCAAGATAACTACCTTTGTATGCAGGCAAAACATCAAAAGCTTTAGATGCAGCACCATAACCTACCAGTCCTACACCAAGCAACGCTGCCTTACCCCAGTTTGATTTCCATGCTTTTCTGAGAGTTTTCATCATGTGCTATCTCCTATCCAAAAACTTTGTTATATATTGCGGTACCTAATTCCATGTACATGTTATCTTTATATTCTGTCTCGTACGTATCCCTACTAAAATCATTCTGTTGGGATTGCATCGCAAAAGCATGAGAACGATTAGAAGCAGACTCTGCTCTCTGTAACGACCACTGAGCCTCATCTCTGTACCTTTGCCACAATTGATTTTGTGCTTGGTTAGATAGTCCTAATAAATTTTGAGCATTTATCCTTGTAGTCTCATTTTGTGCTGCAGTGTTTGATGTGTTAATTTGTCTACGCCAGTTTGCATTACTCTGATCTATCTGGGCAGCCATGTTTGAATTAAATTTATCTCGGCTATCTTCCATTTGTGAAGCAAATCTTGCTGTAGCATTGCCTTGGTCAGCATTAAACTGTCTCATAGCTGCAACCCGTGTTTGGTTTGCATTCTCTACCTGTACACCTAATTCATTAAAGAACTCTGTTACTTGGTTTTCAGATTTAGCATTAAACTGTAACGCTGCATTGTCTTGTGCTTGATTAGTAAATAGCTTTTGTATTTGAGATTGGTGACTCAACGTATTAGCCTGTTGTGCGTTAGTTAAATTGGCCGCATCTATAGCTAAGAAAGATTTAGCATTATTTACAGCACCTTGCATTCTTGCATCTAAGTTAGCTTTGTCCATCGCTGCATAAGTCATAGCATTTTGTAGTGCAGTCTGTTGGGAGTTATTTAAGTTTTGCATATCCATGGTAGCATACGTTTTAGCATCTGCAGCAGCAATTGGAACACCCGCTTCCATAAGAGATTGGGTTATTGCAGCAGCAGCCATAGAAGAGGCACCTAAACCTCTAGCTTGCATCTGTGCGGTTACGTTTCTTACAGCAGGAGCAGCCCAAGCCGGTAATTCTTCTCCTGTTTTAATGCTGTCAAACAGTTGTCCAAGTTGGTATTTAACCGTTGCTTTTTCACTTACCGTACCCTGTGCAGCAGCAGCTAAAGCCTCTTGAGATACTGTTCCTTGAATGTCTCCAATTTTAGATTCCTGTGATAGAGTACCCTGTGCAGCAATAGCTTCTGGAGTGTCTGGCACCGTGTATGCAGTATACTGTGCGGCAGCTGTTGCTTGTGGTTTAGCTACAGTTAAATCTGTTTCACTAGCAGTAGATAGTGCGGTAGTAGGTGTTGTTCCTACAGAAATAGGGTCTATTTTTTCGTTTGTTTGCTCTGTCATCAGTGTTGGAGCTACTGTTTCTGCATCTGTTAACTCTGTTTTTTGAGCAGGTGCATCTCGTGGTGATAATCCTATTGTTCCTGCTAAAGATTCATCCGTAGCATCACCACCCTCGGCTAACCTCTTCATCTGACCCTGTTGCATATTTTTTATAATCGTTGGTAATCTTGCCATTTTTTAAAACCACTTATTCATTATTGTTGATATTGCTGCTCCAGCTCCACTTGCTACAAGGAGTATGCCTATAAATAAGCCCTTGCCTTTGTCCAGCTGGCTCTCTAACGAGTCTAATCTTTTGGACAGTCGGTCTACGTCTTTGGAAAGTG
>Ga0209337_1003864_pt1 | contig 10478 bp, 17 predicted proteins | sample LinPmetageLP53_FD_184044 | JGI IMG/M metagenome (GOLD analysis project Ga0209337, IMG submission 184044) | Marine viral communities from the Pacific Ocean - LP-53 (SPAdes) (version 2) | ecosystem: Environmental > Aquatic > Marine > Oceanic | place: Pacific Ocean | collected 2010-02-08 | reverse complement strand
CCTAAATGGGATGCAAAAGATTGGCAATTTATTGGGCAACCGATTGATTACTTGGTTTTCAATTGGCATGATAATAAAGATAGAAATTTAGAGGAAGGGGTAATTGTGATGTTAGATGTAAAATCAGGTAAAGCAGGATTAACTACTAAACAAAGACGAATACGAGATTTAGTTAAGGCTGGAAAGATTGAGTGGAAAGAAATAAGGTTGGATTAAATGAAAGAATTAACGCTTCCCATTAGTTTAGAACAACTTTTGTCTGCTAAACAGCAACAGCAAGAGTTTGATGCACAAAAGACTTATGATAAATTCAAATGCGATACGAATTACATTGGATTATTAGGAGAAATGGTGCTAAATGATTACTTGGAAGCAGAGGGTGTAGATTTTAAGTGGGTTAAATTTAACAAACAGGGGTGGAACGACCCTGACTTTATAATTCATGAGCGCAGTATTGATTTAAAGACAACATTTAGCGATGTGATGTGGATTCAAAAAGAGAAGTTTGACATTTATTTGTATGCTCAAATCAATCGTGAACAATCGGAATTGACGCTAAAAGGATGGTTACCGAAAGATGAAATCGCCAAAAGCAAACAAACAGGAGTTAATTGTAAAAAAGTTACAAGAGGCAACCGACATGATTGGGTGTTTGAACCAGCAGATATGTTTGATATTGAATGGTTATCATTCATCGGCGTGGGTGTTGGGGCCTGAATCAACGCTCCAATTTCTAAAACCTTCTGTTTTTGGCACATTGGCTTTGACCCTAACTACATAAGTTTGGCGAGTCCATTTATTTGTGTCAGGATTTATAACGCCCCATTTGTGAATAATTTCTACTCCTGTCGTTGGATATGGGTCTTTAATGCTTAGTTTTTTTCTCATTTCAACAGTTGTGCCTGTTCCCAGAAACCATTCGGTATAATCATCAGCCCAACAAATTTCTTTGGCTCTTTCAATGGCTTTTTGTTCGTTGGTGAAAAACTCCCAGTTATTAAAGTTCCAAAATCTTTGTTGATTCAATGGAATCATGCCTTTGTGTGAGGGTTCTGAAAAATTTTGCCAAAAATCCCTATCTGATTTCTTTCTTACTTCCTTTTCAGGAGGGCCTGTTGAAACCAAGTAAATATATGGGGCATAACTCATATGAAGCCAGTTAATAGGCTCTGGCAAACGCATAACCTTAACTTAGTGTTATTGTTATTTAAGAATATCCAATTTTTCAGTTATCATGTCTATGCCATTTTCTAAGTCATTTGGATAAATTGCCACATAATAGTAATCTTCCAAAGATTCATACAAGTTTTCTTTATAGGTTTTCTTTTCCTGGTATCGTGGTAACCTACTTTCTACCCACTGTGCTCTGTTATCTTCCCGTAATAATCCCCAGTATTCAATAATAACTGGTTTATCTAAACCTTTTTGTGGTAATATCAACCAATCTGCTATCAACTTCCCTTTTTCAGTAGGGACTTCAGGCTCATAAATAGTTTGGTAACCCAAATCGTAAAGCCAATCATCAATTTCCCTCTCTGACCAAGAAACTACTTTGTGTCCAGACTTACAACGACATTTTCCATGTGTCATGCCATCTCACCCAAATAACACGCTGATGCTTCATCAAAGTCCATCGTATTACTCACGCATTTTCGGGCTGTATTCGTATAAAATTCTAACCAATGATAAAACATAGTTCTATCGTCATCTATTACTGTGTCAAACAATATAGTTCCTTCATTTGTTTTAACCCAGATTTCTCCAATCCATTGTCCGTTTTCTCGGGCGGTTACTTCATTCCATACTTTTGTATTCATAATCATGCGGTTTCCTCCGCTTAGTTATTATTTGTTTTCTTGACTATATCAAGTTTAACCTATTTATCTAAATGGCTAACTCAAAGCCTAAATAGTTAAAACGACAAACAATAGTAATGGGTGAATCCCCGTATCGGCCTAACTTGTATCTAAATGTGCATAGTTAAATAGGTAATCTCACAATGTAATAATACAACCCCAAAAGGGAGATATGGAGATATAGATATGGTAAAAATTGATGTAAATTGTGAAGCAGGATATGATGCAAAGGTATATGAGAAGGGTGATACCCTCCGATACTATTTGAGAGGACCGAATGGAGCAAGCAACCCTCGTGGTGAAATCGGAATGATTGACCTTCGTGGACGCTTTGCTGGCAAGTTTAAGGCCGCAGACAACCTACCAAGTGGTGTCGGCTATGGTTTTGTTGATGAAGATAAGGCTAAGGTAACACTCACTACTCCTGATGGCAAGAATTTGTTTATCGGACAAAAGGCTGGACCTATGACGACTCAAGACCGTATCGTGCTTGGTATGTGCATCAACAACGCTACATCCATGATTACGGCTCGCCCAGAAAATGAATCGGCTAACAATGAATCTTTGGTTCAAGAGGTTTATGGACTTGCTGATGCTCTGCTTGCAGAATACAACGCTCGCTACAACGAGTGATTCAAATGGGTAAATTGATTCGGGCTAATGGTAGCCTTCATCAAATGAATTCGCCTTCCTTAGAGGAGATGCAAGAAGCCGTAGGTGGCTACATTCAAGTGGTTCCTTGTCGTTATGAAACTGAAAACGAGGTATTTACTATGTGTGTGGTTAATGAAGAGGGGATTATCCTTAATTTAGAGCCTAACATGGTAGCAAGTCGGATTTGTGACAGACCTATTGTGGGTCCTGCTATCTTCTTACAAAACAATGAGATGAATTGAAATGATACCACAACCAGGTCGCTCAGTATTTCCGAAAAATCGGACTTGGTTTGCACTATTGATGGTTCAAAAGACAGGGCGTTCTGATATTTATCCCACCTTATTCTTTACTGAACAAGAGGCAACCACTTATGGGTTGGAAATGAAGCAGAAACAAATGTTAGAGGATTTCAAAGTATATCCTGTGCGCCCTCAAAGTCAAGACAGCAATTATAAGCCGCTTTGGTATTAACGAACATTGAAATACTAAGACTGACTCATAGTTAGTATGGCCGTGACCTCGCAAGTAAGTATGTCCGATGGTAAAGTCTTTATTATGGAAGATTTTGGCAGCAAAGGTGAATATCTCAAAATTAGCATTAGAGATAATAGTGGAGATGCAACCGTAGTATTAGGAAGCATATTGAAAACTGACTTGAAAAGAGTGGCTAAAAGTCTGTGAGGTCATAATATGATTGGTAAGAAACTTAAGACTCTCTCTAAACTACATAATTGTTTGTTGGAATCAGAATTACTACAAAATGAAGAGAAGCCTGTGAGTTTAGAAAATGCACAAGAAATTGACCCTGTGGCTGCACTAAGATGGAGATGGAGAATTTGTCGGGTTTCAGGAAAGGTATTTGACATTACTAAAGAAGGATTATTTTATACTTGTGGAGAATACGCTTAAGGTGATATTATGGAAAAAATTACAAAGGTAAAACTTTCACTTAATAACAACGCAGAAGTTGTGGTAGTGGCTGACATTAAAATGCATAGTGCCGAAGATACAGACGATGTTTATTTCGTTATGTTTAATATATTGCACAATCCATTGAGATTTGTAGTTGCTACGGTAGGGGATTTCGCTGGAATTCTTCTTAAGCAAGGTCATAGTAATACCCAAGTTTTAGATTGGTTAAATAATGACCCTGAAAAGTTTATGCATCAGGTTCTGTCTAATCAAGAAGTTCTGTTTGGAGAAGCCAAAGAAAAGGTCCGAGTTATTTTAGATGCTAAGAATAATGCTATGATGGCTCGTGCAGTAGTAGCCTCTATGATTGATAATGGATTTTATTGGCAACATTCTAATTATAGTGTCAATGGTGTGGTATCTGAACCTAAGATTCAACAAGTGCCGACTAAAGAGTTAATGTTAGACTTAAACCAAATGTTAGAGATTATTAAACAATGGGAAACTTTTGACTTGAAAGAATTCTTAATGGCACAAGGAGCCACAAAAGAACAAGTTGATGCTATGATGGAGGTCTGAAAATGAGCATAAGTGCAGATAATGAAGCCGAACCTGTGGAAGAAGTTGCAGAAAGTGTGGGTTTAGAGGAAGCAATCGCTGGTTTCGGAGATAACCCTCCTGATGGTTTTGTCATGACTATGATATTTTGGAAGCGTGAGCCGTCTAACCCTAAACATCAGGTTCATCAATTTTTAGAAATGTTAAAGGCTAATTTTGAATTAGATATTAGAAAGCGTGATGTGGTCATGAAGGATATGCATTTTTATCAAGTGGATATGTTTTGGTATGGCTCGGTTAAACAAATGCAAAAGACTATGGAAGATTTAGATAACATTGTGGCTCAAAACTTAGATTCATTACAGGTGCAACCCACTATGAATGTAGGATTCTGTATGCGCCCTGTGGACAATCCTGATGATGGCCTTTTTTGAAAGGTTAAATAGGTAATACCATAATGGTAGATTACTAACCCCTGAATGGGAGATGATATTATGACCAACCCTAACTATATAAAAGCAGCAATACGAAGTATGCAAAAGCGACCTTTCCGAGTTTCTCTCGGAGGTTTGAACCCAACTGGTGCAGGTGTAAATCGCACTAATCATTGGGGCGAACAAGAATACATTGGAAAGTGCCACCGACAAAATTGGTATGCAAAAACAGGCACACCACGCACTAATCCACCTGATGACCGCTCATTTATTATCTTTGAAACAGGACACGCTATGGAAGCATCATTGACCCACCATTTTGAGCGTCAAGGGCTGCTAATTGATAGCAACATTAAAATCAAAGAGGATATTACTGAATTGACAGGCTTTGGAGGAGATGTGCGAGTGCATATTTCTGGAGAAGTGGACCAAATACTTCGCAAAGCCGAAATGGATGCTGAGGGAAATATCACCTCAATATCAAGAACCGAAGCAGTTATTGTTGATACCAAAACTATTCGTGGATATGGCGCAAGAGAGGCTATGGGTAACAAAGAATATCGCAACGGAAGGCCAAAGCATGGATATGTTATGCAAATGGCTGTTTATCTCGCTATTCGTAAGCCTTATGAGGATTACTACGGTGTAACCATAGACCACGCAGAATTGCATTATGCGGCTGTGGATTCAGGATTAACTAAAGTATTCAAAATCCGTTTAGAGGATGGATATTCAGGTCGTGTTATAGTGACTGACTTAGAGGACAACCCGATTGTTTCAGACCAAGTTTTCTGTATGGAAAAAGAAGCCTCAACTGGTGAGCCTTATGCCACAGTAGGAGAATTTACGGTAGAAGACATTATTCGCAACTTTGTAGAAATGCAATTGGAATTAGAAGAAGAAGAACCACCTGCAAGAACCTATAACTTGCGTCATTCACCCGAAGTCTTGGAAAGAATGTGGGCAAGAGGACAAATTGCTAAGACTAATTGGCCTAAAATCAATCGTGACCCATTGGCAGGAGCGCATCAAGTTAATGGAAGCGGTAATTGGGAATGTGCTTACTGTGATTTCCGAGATGAGTGTTATCCATTTGGAACTCTGACTGAATCCGTTGAATCGGGCGAAATGAATGCAGAAGAGGCCATGCAAGCCTTGGGTTTTGAGTGAGGTTGATAGTATGGAACAATTAAATTCTTACGATACCACTAATGCTTTCGCAGGAGTGTTGCATGAGCATGGGATTCTTACCTCCGCAGGAGATGTATTGGCTTTTTTCTCTAAGCCTTACAAATGGCAAGGTGAATATGAAGATATAATGCAAATTATCATGAATTATTATGGAACTGATAAAGTCCACATCACCGAAGCCATAGATGTAGTAGAGATTTATGAAAAAGTGGCTGACTATTTTTACCCAACTCAACATTTCAAGTAGGTGAGATAATGAGGAAGTGTCGCTGCGGGCGGGTAATTGGTGAGCATAACCGATATAATCGTAACAAGATTCATACAGATTATTGTTCAAGATTCTGCTATGAAAGTGTGGGTCGCAATAACCGAATTAGAAAAAATGCAATTTTAGATTGTGAGTGTTATGGGTGTGGAGCCGCTATGACTCTTCATCACGACTATAATTTAGCCAACGCTCGGTATTGTTCCCACCAATGTTATTTGGATATTGGGAAATATAAAAATGGTATTCGTGATATACTAATGCTTAATGCCTTGTATGAAAGAGGCCCTATTAGTTTAGATGAATTGAATAGAATTGCTCAAAAAGGTGTAGCCGTAGTTAATGGTATAAAATCAGTAGCAGGTATCTTGAAAATTTGGGTGGCCCGTGATTGTTTAGTAAGAGATGGTGGTTATTATGAATATGTTAGTTTAGAAATACCAGGTGTTTTGATTAAAAAGTTCTCTGCGAAAAGGCATCGGTAAGTAATTCACTCATTCTGGATTTAACTCGCTGGTAACAATAACCACACAAACCATATGGATATGAAGCACCACCCCAAGGATTACTTCTTTGGCTCCAAGCGGTGATTTCTTTGCTTCTATAAGCAATTGGTTCATAAGAAGATGTTACCACATCCCAACAATCTTGTCGTGCTGTGTCGTATTCTTCAGGAGTTAATTCGCCTAAAAATTCACTATCTTTGATAGATTTAGACTTTAAGCAATCGGTCATATCTCTCATAAATTGAGTTTCCAAGTTTGAATCAGCCCCGCAATTATGGCAAGAACCCTTATACCAATGCGATTGTTTAGCATAATTATTTTCACCTAACAAAATATCAAATAATGCATATCTTAATTCATCTCTTTCCAGTTCTAATCTTTGTGGGACCCATCTGTGACTACGATTAGGGTGTCTTTTGGCTTCCCATTCCTCTGGAGTCATTTTTCTTTGCCAATAAGAGTTATTGTTTAAGTTATTATAATCTGCTATGTTGTCTAAAATAAACAGATGCTGTTCAGGAGTTAGTCGGAGTTTAGTCCAATTGATGAATTTATTATAGATGACCTTAATATCAATCATCTTCCACACCTCTGATAGAATCCACTAATTCCAGAAACAAATTACGGTTATTTTGGTCATATGATTGTCGCCATTGATGAAATCCAACCCAATTTATTATATTACTAACTTCTAAGTGCGACCTTAGTTGAGAATTCATAGTTAAACCTCCAACATCTCTGCTACCTTTTTAGCAAACTTGTGGTCGGAAGGGAAGTGGATTCCTGCCTTGATACGGGCCTGACCGATTCTTTCGGCAATACGATAGAAGTAAAAAGAATGTAATGGATATTTACGACTTAAATAGCGGGCTAACAAAAAGGATTGTGTGCTGTGTCCAGCGGGGTAGGAAGGAGTGTTAGAAGTAGAACTTGGTTCAGGGGTTATTTTAAGATTAGATTGATGTGGGCGGGGTCTGTTGTAGTAATCCTTCAAAATTTTAATAGGTCGGTAAGACTGTAAAACAATAGATTTCAACTTTTTCTCATCGTAATCTAAATTGTGGCGGTCCAGATATTTCATAAATGGGGTAACTGGAGATTCATCACTCGTTAAAAAGTATTCGGAATCAGGATTTTTCATCATTTTGATTACCTTTTCTGATTCTTTGACAGAATCTGGGTATGAGCCTGAAGCATTCATGGGAGAATCTGGATAATAACCTTTCATTTTTAATCCTCCAAAACACGACCCACAATTACTGTGATGTCATCAGGCTTACCACCAAGTTGTGTAATCGCAAAAGCCTCAGTAATACCCATTTCATAAGAACGCTGGGCATAAGGTGACCATATTTTTGAATCATTTGATTGGTCTTCTGCTACTGCTGCTAATTCATCTGCAATTGATTGGGCCAAAGCACTTGGGTCTTCGGCCGAAATTGGATATGAATTTATAATAGAGAGGATATTGCTGCGGTATAAGTTGTTAAAAAGTCCATCCGAAGCCAAAACAATAGTATCTCCTGGCAATAAAGAGATTTGGTATCTCCACGAATCTTCCAATGAATCATTTCCAGAACCAAGTTGGAAGGGAACATTAAAAAGATGTTCTTGCTCATTAGATTGATAGACAACTCTGCCTTTTCTTTGAACTAATAAACAACTATCGCCTAATTGGGCTACAAATAGGGTATTATTTAGAATTTGAGCGATACAAAATGTGGTAGAGCCATAGTTAGATTTATCTTGCCACTCTTCATAGGCACTTTTAACCGCTTCATAGGGATTCAACCCTGCTTGAACACGACTTTTGGTGATAGCCATTAAAGAGCGAGTATAAATTCCAGGTTTAATGTTTTTATTTCTCCAAGCACCGACACCATCAGCGACTCCAGCAGATTGAGATTCTTCACTAATGAACCACCCATCATCTCCACCATCCTTTTGTTTATCAAAACGAGGTATGTTGCGGACCCCCCAATGAACTCTCATGGGTATAGTTTGTTGTGGTCTGCTATTTGAAATTATGGTTAAATAGGTAATGGCGTATAGTAAATACAATGTTCGTAAGCGTAGATATTAGGGGCGATACCATGCCTTATCGGGAAGTATTGGGTGGAACTTATGACTTGCGATGGAATAAAAATCGTAAGTGCTATACAGGTAACATGAAGATTAACGGACTAAAAATTGAAAACCTTACTAAATTCTGTAATATCATGGAACTAAAAATGGCGGTAGATGGAGTCTTAATCACCGCAGAGATAGAAGAGGAAGAAGAAACACAAATTAAGGAAGTAGATTTTGACGACTCCTTATTGGGCAAGATTGGAAACCGAAAGATTGGAACTTCTGAAAAATCATTAGGATATAAAAAAGTTACTATTAAAAGAGAAGATGAACCATTGTGGGATTGTGGAGATTTCTTTGAGGGAACACGATTCCCTGAACCACGACCTGAACAATCACAAGTTATTCCGCAAGCCACAAATTTAATTGAACAAGGATACAAGAACATTATTATTGAGTGTCCCACAGGTTCAGGTAAATCGGCTATGGCGATGATGCTTCCTAAGATTTTTAATTCTGACTCTTATGTGGTAACACACCTGAAAGGACTACAAGAACAATATATGAAAGAAATGCCATTTATGCGAAGTGTGATGGGCAAAGGTAATTATGAATGTAGTTTAGATTTAGAACCTGGATGTTTGAATAAAAACAAAGCCCAAGAAGCAGTTGATAAAGCCAAAATTGGTGGATTTACTTGGCAAACAGGTGGTTGCAGCGCAAATATGGCTCCTTGCACCACGATTAGAGGATTTCAATGTCCTTACAAAGTGCCTCGTAATGAAAAAGGCTACGATTGGAGCGTGGACCCTCAATCTTTGTGTGAATACTTTGATGCACTTACTACTGCCCAAAACGCTAACTATTTTATCTCTAATATGAGTTATTTAATGGCTATGAATCGTTCTTCCTCTATGTTGCGACAAAGAAAGTTTTTGATTGTAGATGAGGCGCATCAATTGGCATCGGCGATGACAAGTTTCTATTCATTGGACTTTTCAGTTAAAGTTATTGAAAGATTGCTCCAACTTCCTTCGCACCAACAAGTTTTAGAATCAGCCGAAAAAGACAGAGAAATTATGCAAAAAGATAGAACTAAGAATTTGGAATCATGGACACCTGCTAATTCAGGATGGGGTTTTCCTCAAGTTCCGTCAGTTCAGGTGGCTTCCAGCGATGAGTTCCGCCGAAAGGGAGCAGTTGTATTAGCCGCATATTTTGATGCACTTATCAATGTGGTAGGCCGTAAAATTCGTAAGAAAGATTACGAGGAAGATGAGTTAAAGTATATTTACAACACTTTAGAGAAAATCAAGACGGTTAAAGAAATGCTAAGTAGTGATTGGAAGAATTGTTTGTGGCAAGCCAATGATGACAAGGCTCCTGAATATATTAGTTTCAAACCATTGGATATTAAAGATTATTCCGAAGAGTTGATGCTGAACACTGGTCAGGTCAGGGTTTTCTTGTCTGGAACTATTGGTAACATTGATATTTTCTGTGATGAATTGGGATTAAAGAAAGAAGATACGGCTTATTTGGAGATTGGATATTCCTCCTTCCCAATTAGTAACCGTCCAATTTATACCAGCAAGGTTGGAGGCAAGATGTCTTATTCTGCGAAATCAAGTGGCGAGATGATGAAAACAGCCGAGGCTATTGTAGATATTATGAATTTGTATCCTCGTAAAAAGGGATTGATATTGCCTTACACAGATAGTTTAGAAAAACAGTTGGTGGAAGCCATTGAATATGTTTCTTCCGAAGCAGCAGAAAGGTTGGTGCAGCATGGCAAAGGTTCAAAGGCTCGTAATGAGATTTTCCGTAACTTTGATAATTCTCAAGGCAGCAATGTTTTGATTTCTACTTATGCTAATCAAGGTTATGATGGCAAGTCGGTAGATTTTTGTATTATTGTGAAAGTTCCCTTCCCTGCGATGGGTGATGTGAGAACGGCTATTAAGATGAAAGAAAATCCAAGTTGGTATAAGTTGCAGACCGCAAATCAGATTACACAAATGTTGGGTCG
>Ga0209337_1003863_pt1 | contig 10481 bp, 11 predicted proteins | sample LinPmetageLP53_FD_184044 | JGI IMG/M metagenome (GOLD analysis project Ga0209337, IMG submission 184044) | Marine viral communities from the Pacific Ocean - LP-53 (SPAdes) (version 2) | ecosystem: Environmental > Aquatic > Marine > Oceanic | place: Pacific Ocean | collected 2010-02-08 | reverse complement strand
TTACAATTCAAGACTCGATGAGTCTTTAGGTGCAAAGCACGGAAAGAAGTCTCAGTCTATGAAATCTCGTAGAGACGAGTCTAAGGCTATGTCTAAGAAAGACTACGGTCACGCATACGGTGGAGACCACGGTATGAAGTACGAAGGAGTTAAAGCAAGAAACTCTGCCAATATTAGAAAGTAATGGCTGGAAGAACTAAGAAAGGAAAGTTCCCAGAAATAAAAAAATCCAACGAGGGTAAGTTTACCTCGTGGGCTAAGAACAATGGGTTTAAGGACGCATGTAGTGCGGCCTCTGCTGTTATGAAGAAGACTGACAAGTACTCTAAGTCTGTAGTCGAGATGGCTAACTACGCTAATAACTTTGGTTGTAAAAAATAATGAAACGAACTCGCGTTGCTCCCTCGATAGGATTCGGTGATACTATAGAAAGGTTCACCTCCGCTACTGGAATTAAGAAGGTAGTAGATGCTGTAGCTAAAGCTACGGGATCGGACTGCGGGTGTGGAGAACGAAGAGACACTTTAAATAGGGTATTCCCCTATCAAAAATAAATAAAATGGCATATCAAAGATTACAAGTCAGTGAGGGTTTAGCAGTTATTAAAAGTAATACTGTCCCTATCCCTGACCCAGCAACTAAAGTATTAACGGGCCAAGCAGATTTTTCTGTAGCGAGCACTCTTACGGAGGTGGGCTCAAGTTTTACTGAGGCGGGCATTCAGAAGAATGCTATTGTCTATAACACTACGGCTCAAATTGCTTACTTCGTCACTGATATAACGAGCAATCTTGTATTAGCTCTTAGCCCTGCCACTGTTGGTGGAGCTACAGATGACTACGTCATCTTCAACGCCCCCACTAAAGCTTGCACCCTATACTTAGGCGGCACAGGATCTCTTGTTGTAGAGATGGCTTCCAACCGGGACCAGCATCTTGCTGACGGTTCCGCACAACCTGCCCCTTCATTAACATTTATCGCCGCTCCTGGGAGCGCTTTCTTACCTCTCTTAGTAACTAAGGTGGGTGTTGCCACTACAGCTACTAACATAGTAGCTCTCTGGTAATATGCCTACAGGAATAGGATCAGGCATAGCGGGTGAGGTCTTCACCGACGAGATAGGCAGCGGATCGCGCGGCGGCTCTACTATTTGTCCTACGCGGTACTCTGTAAATTTAAACGGTTCGAGTCAGTTTGGTTTAGAAACTGGTACACTGTTAGATTTAGGTACTGATAACTTCTCATATTCTTTTTGGTTTAAAACTTCTGAAGCTTCCGTTCAAGGTATTACTTCTACAGACTTAAGCAACTCAGGCACGGGGTTAGACATCTTCCTTAGCGCTACCGGAATCCTTACGGCTACCTTTGATAGTGTCACCTTCCCTACTACAGCGTCCCTAAACGATGGGGAGTGGTACCATGCGGTGTTATCTGTAGACCGTTCGGGAGACTGGAAGTGGTATATAGATGGTGTAAACACTAATACACTTGCCAACCCTGTAGGCACCGCTATATTTGTGGGGACCTATATGTGGGGGGTTGATGATATTTCGTCTCCTTCATTTAACGGCAACCTTACCGAGCTTTCTATTTGGGGTACCGCTTTAAGTTCGAGCGAGGTCCTTACTATATACAACAATATGTTCGGGTCTCAGACCTGCCTTACCGACTTAACTTTCAGCAGCGGGAACCTTATACAAAACGGATCCTTCAATGAGATCGGTCCTCAGCTTATAGATAACCCCACGTTCAACGCTCCTACCTCTCCTGATTTAATCGTCAATGGGGATTTTAGTGCGGAGGGTGCGAATACTGTCCTCAATCCAAATTTTACGGATACTGGAAGTGAGCTTGTAGTTAATGGAAATTTTCTAAGTGCTACATCTTGGAATGTAAATTCTAATTGGAATATTAATACTGCTTTAGGAGTAGCAGAAGCAGATGGCACAAGTAATTCTGACATCAATCAAGGTGTTTGGTTGCCAGTTATAGGCACGTCCTATAAAGTAACTTTTGAAGTTGTTTCAAGGTCACAAGGTGAAGTGTTGTTTAAACTTGGCGGTGTTAATGGAACGAGCAGAGTAGCACCTGGAATATACACCGAATACATTGTAGCCACAACAAATGATAGGATAAGGGTTGATTCTACAAATCTATTTATTGGTTCAGTTAAAAACATATCCGTTAAAGAACTCGGTGCGGATTGGATTGATTCAGGATCGCCACTAAAGTCAGCTACATTTGACGCAAATGGATTAACCATTACGTCAGTAAATGGAAATGGAAATGCAAATCGAGTAAATCAAGCAAGTGTAACGGAGAACGATAAGTCTTACAAAGTAACATATACAATAAATTCAGTAACTTTAAGTGGTTCAAATGCATTTCAATATTATAACGGCTCGGCTTATGTTACATTCTCAGAACAAGGGGTAGGAACGCATACTTTTTACTACAAAAGGCAAGGGGTAAATAATGCTTTCTTTTTAAGAATAGCAACCAATGACGGCTCTACAACCGACTTTGTAACTATAAGCAGTATCTCAGTCCAAGAACTCGGAGAGGGGTGGACACTTCAAGATGGTTGGAGTATCGGAGATGATGAGGCAATATTTAGCGGAACTGACTTTTATACCATTGCGACTTCCGCTCCAGTTGTTGAAGTTGGAAAATCTTATAAACTTAACTTTGATGCTACTGTAACAAATGGAGGTTTTAAAGTTTTTAACGGGGTTCAGTTGTTGTTTTCAACCGATGGTGGTTCTTTCGAGCATTACTTTACAGCAGATGGTACTAAACTCGCTTGGGCAAGATATTCTGTTGGCTTACAGAATGACTTTACAATCACAAACATCACAGTCCAAGAGGTGGACTGGAATTTCGGGGGAGGATGGAGTTTAGGATCTAACAAAGCTCTTGCTACGGCAGCGGTTGGGGGGGACACTCTTTCTCAGACGGGGGTCTTTACTTTAGATAAATCTTACAAGACCACCTTCCTTTCTACCATGGAGGTGGGGGATAATTGTTTTGCGGAATTTGGATCGGATGGATTCATCGGGCAACTGCCTACGGGTACGGCCTCCAATCTTTTCTACTACCAGACTAACGAGGTGGGGGATAGTGCGAGGATAGCTTTTGAGGTCCAGTCTATTATGACGGGAAGCATCTCTAACGTCTTAACCTACCAGATGGACCCTAACGGGTACTGGAATATCCCTACGGCTAACTCTACCCAGCTCGTCTTAAACCCTACGTTTACCAACACGGGTCCCGAGCAGGTAACTAACGGCGACTTCAGTCAAACTGCTTTGGGTACTGAGCTTGTAACAAATGGAGATTTCGCAACAGATACGGGCTGGAGTAAAGGAACGGGGTGGACTATTAGTGGTGGTACGGCAAACTGCGATGGAACTCAAACAGGCGGAAGTTCGTTGTATCAGTCGGTCATGCAGCAAAACAAAAGTTATTCAATTAGTTTTGAAATAACAGCAAGGACTGCGGGGGGCGTAGGGGTTCAGAACTCGACGAAATATACAGCAGTAGGAACTTACACTTATTATTATACTTTAACAAGTGCAGACACGAATTTATACATCAATGCAGATGTAGATTTTATAGGCTCAATTGACAACGTATCTGTCAAGGAGGTTCTCCAAGAGATCACCAACGGGGACTTTACGGATGGGGTAGAACTACTCACACAGCCGATAGATTTAACCGCTGATTTTATTCCTAATGGTAGTGGAGTTATTGACGATAGTAATTCATTTACAACTACGGGTGGAGTTTTTGATGGATTAAGAAATAACTCTTCTTCATTTCAATTAATAGATGGAAAATCTTATAAGTTAGTAATTGCGGGAACAACAACGTCTTCAGGCTTTACAATAGGAAGTGTGACGGCCAGCGGGAATGAATACGGAACTGGTTTCGGAACTCATTACTTCGTTGCTACAACGGCAAATCCTACAACACTTTGGATACGCCAACAAACTGCTGGAACTACGGATTTAACTACGTTCACGATTGAAGAACTCGGAGAGGGGTGGACTACTGTTACTGATACGGGTTCTGTTACTTTTGCGAATGACCAAGTACAAATAATTTCGGACGGTTCAGCGGCAACAGGAATCACTCAAAACATTCTGTCACTTGGTAAATCTTATAAAGTTGTTATTGATGTAGCTTCACTAACTGGAAAATTTAAGATATTACTTGGAACGGAATTAACCGAAGTTGATGAAGATGGAATCCAAACTTTCTACGGCGTGGCGGGTGGAGGGGTTTTTTACCTTTATAGAGTAGGGGGTGAAGCGGTTGATGTGGTTTTAAATAGCGTCTCAGTCCAAGAACTCGGAGCGGATTGGACACTTGAAACTGGTTGGAGTATAGGAGAAAATAAAGCAATAGCAAATACAACGGGAACACAACAGTTGTATCAAGACGTAAGTTTAGTTAATGGAAAATCTTATAAAATAACTTACAAGGTTGCTGACTTTGTATCTGGAGCTTTGTATTTGTCATTAGATGGAAATGGTTTTATAAGTCCACCTTCAACATCTGATGACAATAGCGTGGTTCATTATGTAACTTATTCAGGTAGTGATGGAAGGGTTTATTTTAGAGGTAGTCCAAATGTAAATTGCTCTATCACAAACGTAACAGTAGAAGAAACAGGTTTAGACTGGGTCTCTCCTGACGCGGGGGTCGTAAATACATTTAGCGCTACGGGTCTTACTATGACCTCTGTAAATGGAGCGGGTGACAATACAATACAACAGGTAGGTGTTACGGCAGATGACCAGGCGTATAAGGTGGATTACAATATCGTAGGGAGTAGTTTAACTGCGGGGAATTACCTACAGTTCTATAACGGAGCTACGTATGTCAATATGAAGACTACTGTGGGGAGCCATATACTACACTTCACACGATCTGGAGCCGATGACTCTGTATTTCTAAAGCTTGCTTCTAACGATGGCTCTACTACCGACACCGTTGATATAGGGTCTATAACTATAGTAGAGGTCCAGGGATGGACTTTAGAGGACGGGAAGTTGGTAGGCGATCTTCCTGACTTAGCTAAGAGTGCCACCCAGGATATAGGCGCTATAGCTGGCAACTCGTACAAAGCTACTATGGATGTGGCTATTGCGGAGGAGGAGCTTATCACAAACGGAAGCTTTAGGCAGGTGGGTGCAGATTTAGTTTTAGATGGCGATTTCCCTTTACCGAATGTTAATTGGCTTATAGCTGCCTCAACAACTATAAACGGGGGCAGCGCTACCTTCGGAGGGTTGGGAACGGTAGCGGATTTATTAGCAGCCGCGTTTGTTGTTCGAGTAGAGGCTGACGGAGGGGTAGCTGAAGCTCAGAGTTGTCTTATTTCTGACTTAACATTTTTAACAGAAAAGCCATGAGTTTCTACGAAGAATCTTCTATAATAATAACTCCTAACGCATATAAGGGGGGTACTTTGTATGCGGTTGTCCCGACAAGTGGGGCAGCCGATATGGATGTTACCAGAGCGACTGCGGCTACAAGGGTAGATGAAAGTGGTTTAGTAAATTATGCTGAGATTTTAGGAGATGAGGATGTGGTTAATGGAGATTTTAGTGATGGTTTAACAGGTTGGGTTGGAAATCCTGAAACAACTTTATCAGTATCTAACAATGAATTAGATATACAGAGTTCAAGTGCGGGCGGAGAATATGGGGCTGCTTTTTCTGAAGTTAATTTTGAATTAGGGAAACAATATATAGTTCAATTAACTGTTGTTTCTTGTAATGCACCTACACAAATTAGAGTTGGCAGCATAACCACGACTACAAGTTACTCACAAAATATTTGGGCAAGTGGAGATATAGGGATTGGTACTCATAGTAAAGTATATACTCCTTCACAGAATTATCCGTATCTTGCTATTGGTGGAAGAAATGATGTAACAACATTAGTAATAGACAACGTATCAGTAAAAGAAGTTACAAGAGACAACGTCCCTCGCATAGACTACACAGGAGGAGGTTGTCCACATATATTAGCAGAGCCTCAGAGGACTAATTTAATTACTTATAGTGATGTGTTAAACTCAACTACAGGAAGTACATTAAGTAATTCTATTTCTCCTGATGGAACTTTAAATGGATTAAAACTTAATGAAACCACAGGTAACACACAACACTATGGTACATCTCATTCTGCACCTGTAGTTAATGGAACTACATATACTATATCGTTTTATATTAAAAAAGGAACTTATGATGAAGTTATAGTATATACTTCTTCAAGTCGTATAAGTGCTTCTGTAGAAATTGAATTTTCAACAGAAAGTACAACCCTTACGGGTGGAATTGCAGGTAGTAATTTTATGGAAGATTCAGGTAATGGTTGGTATAGAGTTGGTTTTTCGGGTGTAGCAATCCTGAGTGGAAATATGCCTATATTCTTGCCCATAAAAAATTTAAGTACTTATGCAGGAAGCACATCACAATACACAGAATATTGGGGATTACAAGTTGAACAAGGCTCTTACGCAACATCATACATACCAACATTAGGAAGTACAGTAACAAGAAACCAAGACGTATTTACAAGAGATGGCATAAGTAGTTTGATTAATAGTACAGAGGGGGTTTTGTTTGTTGAGATGGCTGCTCTTGCTGATGATGGTACAAGTAGGGACATAAGTGTTAGTGATGGTTCAAGTTCTAATTATGCGAGAATTTCTTTATCAAATGCAGTCGGAAATATTGAATACAATGTAGTGGTAGGAGGTTCTACAAAGGCATCAGGTGTATCGGCAATAACACAAACTAATTTTAATAAAATAGCGGTCAAATGGAAGATTAATGATTTTGCCCTTTGGGTGAATGGTTCTGAAGTACTAACAGATTTAAGTGGCACATCATTTACAGCATCTACATTAACAACTTTGAACTTTGATAGGGGTTCAGGAACTAATTATTTCTACGGTAAAGTAAACCAACTACAAGTCTACCCTACTGCGCTTTCTGATGCAGAGCTAACAACCTTAACAACGCTGTAATGAATATATATAAATTACAATACGACACAAAAGCAGAAGGGGATGCTGACTTGCTTGCTAAAGGTACTTATGAAGTAGTAGAAGGTGAACAGGTGTACAGAAACGGTACACAGGCTATAGTCTATATAGGACAGATAGTCGAAGTCCCTGGCACGTATGATGATGAGGGACATGAATTAACGCCCCCTATTTATTACGATGGAGTTTATTACGATTTAATGACTACAGAAGAATATGACTTTGGGGTTAATGAGATCTTCCCTGTAGATTGCAAGCACTCTTTCTTAGGGTGGCCTCAAGATGCTGAGATAGAACCAACAATTTTAACAACACCATAATGGAGAATTGGGGATTACGTCAAGAGATAACGCTCGCAACTTCTAAGTTTTACAAGGTAACCTTTACCGCTAAACAATTAACGGGGGTAGGTGAGATGTATAGCGGCTTGGGATTTACTTCGGTACCTTTTTTCAATCAAGTAATTACTTCTTCTTTTGTAACATACACATACTATCAATCTCCAACCGATGTTACGGCCCCATATGACACAGTATATTTTGGGGGTAAGTTAGCTACGGGCGCAGAGGTAGAAAATACTTTTGAGATTAAAGACGTAACCACCCAAGAGGTCGGACTGGGGTGGACACTTGGAACGGGTTGGAGTATTGGAGATGATGTTGCTTCTTGTGATGGAACGGCAGGTGGTAGTTTGTATCAAAATATATCAGGTGTTGAAAATAAAACTTATAAAATAACGGGAACAGTTTCTAATTATACATCGGGTACTTTACAGGTTGGAGGAAGTACAAATGCTTTAGAAGTTTTCGCAGCTGGCCCTTTTGTACATTATAGAGTTTGGACGAGTGACCCGAATCTATACTTAAAATCTAAATCTGGGGATGGTTTCAACGGTTCTATCACAAACATCTCCGTAGAGGAGGTGGGGGAGTTGAAGGTGGATATAGGGGGTGCTCCGGTACAGTCTATCACCACTTCTGGGACCCATAGCCTTACTTTTACCGCGGTAGATAGCGATCCGTTCAGGATATACGGCTCCACCTTTACAGGGTCCGTAACAAATATCTTCGTTACGCAGGTGGCGGGAGGAACTTTGGAGCGCTGGTGGAGGGTAAATGGAAACATATCTACCCTTACAGACCCCGCGCCTAACGTAGCTTCTAACGGGATAGTAAACGATATAAACTGGAACAATAACCCACCCGTTCAACCCGATACGCCATGATATACTGGACAACAGATACAACATGGTCGGGAGGATTTATATATATACATGAATAATGTCTACAGAAATTAAAGATACCTTAACAGTTTTGGGGGCCAACGGAGGGGCCTGGGGGGTAAGTCTCTCTCAGTGCAATGAGATGCTACAGCTTTTCTCTCTGGTCTTAGCTATAAGCTATACCATATATAAGATGCTTAAACTCTCAGAGGACATCAAATGAAGCTCGAGGTAATACGATTCAGCTCCCAAGCCGACTCTACCTCCGGGCTACTTTTCGAAAACACTGTCGTAGGGAGGAACTTCCTGTGCTATACTTTGGAGGACGAGTATAGAGTTTTAAAAATAAAGGGGGAGACACGCATCCCCGCCGGAACATATGATATCAAGTTTAGAAAAAATGGGAGGCTCCATACTAAGTACAGTAAAAAACATCCTACTATACACCGTGGTATGCTTCATATCACTGACGTTCCTAACTTTGAGTATATCCTTATACATACTGGGAATACTGACGAACACACTGCGGGGTGCCTTATCTTGGGCGATGCCCAGGAGAACAACGTCATCGTAAAAAACGGGTGGGTAGGGAAGAGCTCCAACGCATACAAAAGAATATACCCTCTTATAGCGGCTGCTTTAGAGAAGAAAGAAAAGGTTACCATTACATACACAGACTACGATGAATAATATCTGGGGCGGCCTATTCGGCAAAGTTATAGAGAGTGCCGAAGGTATCCTCGACGAAGTCATCACAACCAAAGAGGAGAGGGAGACCCTTAAGTTAGAGCTGAAGAAAATTTTACTCGAAGCGGAGCGCGAGGCTTTTGCTAAAGAGGTAGAGGACCGCAAAGACGCTCGGTCTCTATATAAAGATGACGCTTTGATACAAAAAATCTTAGCCTCTTTATTTACTATGGGGTACTTCGCCCTCTCGTACACTATGTTTAAATACTTCGTCCTCCACGATGTGGTCCTCTCGGAGTATGAGATAGGTTTTATCTCTACGATTTTTGGGGCCATGAGCGCCAAAGTAAATACTATAGTAGACTTTTTCTTTGGGGGTAGTTCAAAAGAAAATAAATAAACCTTATCTTTGCTAAAATAATATTACAATGAAAAAGATTAAAGACGAAGAGTTAAAGCAGTTACAAGACCTTAACGGAGAGTTCAACACTATCAAAGGGCAGTTGGGAGATTTAACCCTACAGAAGCACGGAATTATCCTGCGCGTTCAAGAATTAAAGGCGGAGTTCTCTGCGGCAGAACAAGCTTTAATGGAGGCATACGGAAAGGACGCTATTATAAATTTAGAAACTGGAGAGATAAAAGATGGCGAAGATAAGTAACACAACGGTATACCCTACTGTAACACCTGCAGACGACGACCTCTTAATACTCACCGACGCTAACGATTCCAACAGAACGAAGACGGTATTGATGAGTGGGGTAAAGAGCTATCTCAACGTCAACACATACACTGCAAGCGTTACTGTTACTGCTGCCGAAATAAAGGACTCTTTCTCCATGCCCGTCGTTCTTATTCCTGGAGTTGCTACTAAGCATATCCAGCCTATATCGGTGCTGGTAAAATACACATTTAATACCACTTCCTATACTGCCCCTAATGACTTTGTCTTAGGTCTGGGAGGTGTTGCTAATCCGTATTTGTTTAGCGGTATACCAAGTGGGTATATGAATACTAAAGTTGCTGACTACGCTTTTGCTCTACCAACCACCTACGCCACAAATTTCGGCAACACATACTCTACTGCTATAGGTGGGGATAATTTATTATTCGCTTGCGGCACGGCTAACCCCACGCTCGGAGACGGCACCCTCACTTTTGATATTATGTACAGACTTGTAAAAGCTTAAGATATGGCTAAAATTGAAAACACTACCGTATATCCTTTAACGACTCCCTCGGTAGACGATTTTATTATTGGAACAGATACAAGCGATGAGAACCGCACGGTCTCGTTTAGTATAGAGTCTATTACCGCTACGTCTTTACTCCAAGGACTTCAGTCTGTTTTAAATGCAGGCCATATAGCTACACAGAACATAAACCTTACAGGAAACATTACGGTAGTAGGGACAGTTTACCCTACAACTATTACAGCGCAAGGCTCCACAGGAACGGCGGGACAGCTTCTTTCTTCTACAGCTTCAGGTATCGAGTGGGTAGATACA
>Ga0209337_1003862_pt1 | contig 10481 bp, 7 predicted proteins | sample LinPmetageLP53_FD_184044 | JGI IMG/M metagenome (GOLD analysis project Ga0209337, IMG submission 184044) | Marine viral communities from the Pacific Ocean - LP-53 (SPAdes) (version 2) | ecosystem: Environmental > Aquatic > Marine > Oceanic | place: Pacific Ocean | collected 2010-02-08 | reverse complement strand
AAGATATGATGCGAACAAGTGCTATATGTACTTCTTTCGATGCATTTCCTATTCCAGGTTTTAATCAAACAAGTGCTTAATCTAATTTTTTATTTATTTGTTTAACTTGTTCTTCTATCACTGCTAGCCGTGCATCAATACGCAGCATATCAAAGTCTTTTATATTTGATTCGAGAGCCGTGACCCGTGATGAAAGCATCCCGTTTGTAAAAGCTATACCTGCTACAATGCAAGCTATCCATATCCAATCACGCATGCTTAACATTATGCACCCAAACTATACATAATCCCTGCCTGGTTTGGATCAAGACTAAATTCTAAATTACCCTTACCCAAAGGTTTATTATATTTTAATTTTTTATTTCCAATATTAAAATCAAAACCTTGACCATCATCTAATTTTTTAAAGCCTTCTTTTAAATTATTAAACCCTGAAAAAATTCCATCAGTAGGAAGATAGCCTTCTAAATTATAATTATTTAACATACCACCTATTCCATCTTGAGCGTTGCCAAACAAGTTTCCTAAATTAAGATTTCCTGATCCTTCAACTGGATCCATAGCTCCTTGATCTACAAGAAATTGTAAACCATCATCTAAACTATTAGCATCCATAACTTGATAATCCTCTGACGTTGAATCTAAATTTAAACCTGCATAAGAAGGGGTTTTTTCCATGTCTCGATACCTACCGCTTGGTGCTAAATTATAAGCTTCAGGCGTTCCTAAAGCTTCCGCATACCCTGCAGGAAATTCCATTCCAGGAAGCCCTTGCGTTTCCATATTTGTATATGGAATGTTTTTATTTTTGTTTCCTATATTTAATCCTAAAATTCCTAAAGCTGGATTAATTGCACCCATTCCTTTTTTCATTAAAGTAGGTATAGCATTTTGTAAAAAATTAGCACCTGGATACATTTTTCCATATGCTGCAGGATTTGTATTTTGTAAATTTCTTGTTGGATCTATGTAGTATTTGTCCATGATCTGATTAAAAACTTCTTTCCCTGCTCCACTCATGAGAGGAGAGCCATCACTAGTCCTTGCTATTTTTACGTCAGTGCCCGCTGCTTTCATAGCATCGACAGCTTCTTTATAACCTAAGTTTTTTACAAATTTCTTTTGACGAGAACGTAAATCTTTTGCTGAATCCGTATTTCCACCACCAAGAGCTTTTTGAATACGACGATCAAGGCTACCAATACTTTCTTTTAAATCTCTTTTTCTATCAGCACCTGTTTTTTTTGATTGTGCTTTGATATACTTACCTTTTGTATCTGAAAACTCTACCATTGTATTAGCCGCCTATTGCTGTTAAAGATTTTTTCTTCCCAAACGTGGACTCTACACCCAATGCTTCATAAAATCTATCACGAATTGCAGGATTTGAAGCTACAATTGGTATTGATTTAATTATTTCTCGAAGAATCTTTTCTTTTTCTCCTTGTGTCATGAGGTCAGCGATCCCCTCTAAGTAACTCACGAGCCTTGTTACAACAGGGCCCATCAATGATTCAACAGGACCAGATCCAAATCTCTCTGCTCTTGCGGCGTCCATTAAAAACTGAATAGGGCCTAAGAAACCTGTTCTTTCTAATGCCCTTAAAAGTTTATCTTCAAGATCTTCATCTTCTAAACGTTTACTTCCTTTAGGACCATATTGTAAAAACTCTCTTATCTCATTACCAAGAGCTGCAGCAATAACCATAATAGCCCCAACAGAAAAATACTTTGCAGCATTAGGCACCCCTTCATAAAACCCTGTATCTTTTACTTCTTTAATCCATCGTTTTAAAACAGTGTTGGAAAAAGCTACTTGGAAACCTTTTAACTGAGAAAACAAAGCGAGCTTAGGATCAGACATCCACATAGGTCTTGTTACGGCCCTAGGGTTCATAACTACTTCATTAACATATCGTACTCCGGCTAATCTTACTTGATCTTGATAGAAAGGAGTTGCTTTATACTCTTCTACATTGTTTTTTCTGTAAGCTTCGGAACGAACAAAAGCAACAGCGTCATTTGGATTGACACCTAATTCTCTTAGTTGTTCTGCATAAACTTTATATCTTCCTGTTTGTGGTAATTCCTCTACGCTTGTTAAGTCTAATCTTTTCATGTTACTGGATAAGAAACGTGCATGACTAAACACCATATTGCGTCCTGAAGCATTAGCCAACATTCTATTCCATCTCGTAAACTGAGAAAGAAAATTCCAACGAAAAAACTTTTCTGTAACTTTATTTGTTTCTTGTCCTCCACCAAAGGCAGCCGCTTGTCTTTCCAAGACAGCCGCTTCCAAACCTAATCCAATATCTGCTACGGCTATATCAAATTCATCACGAGGAAACCGAGGAAAAACAGAACGAACCATTCCTTTCACACCACTAAATAAAGACTTTAATATAATTGTTGGACCCGCACCACCACGTGAGAGTACCAGGAATGGTTCGCTTAAAGATGATATAGTAGCAAAAGGAAGAGTAAGAACATATCCATAAGTAATTAAGGCCGCATTTAATTTACGAAAAAAACTATTTTCAATGGGCTTGTATTGTTTCTGTAAAGCCTTAGCTATATCAAACATCCTTTGTTTTTCTTTTTCAGTCATTGGACGTCCGGAAGCTTGAGCCTGTGCTTCAACTTCATTTATACGTGATTTTAAAATTTCATTTTCTTTCCCCAATTTTTTTGCGTATTCAACACGGCGTGAAACACTATCACGGTAACGGTCATACACATCAATGACATTGGTATTAATAAACGGGCCAAGTTGTTCTGGATCTAAATTTTTTAATTTTCTTTCACGTTCAATGTTTCCCGATTTTTTAGTAGGATCCATCTGCCCTTCTGTATCTGTTAAATTCATAAAACCTTTGTTTTCAATAACATCATTTACTGTTGCAGCGGGATCTTTAAAACCATTTTTTGCCAACATGTTTTCAAACTCTGTTCTAAACTTGCTATCGCTTTGTAATTTTTTATATTTAATCATAATAGGAAAATAGTTATTTACTTTCCCTGGTGTAAACCCAACAGTCTTTCCTTCAAAGGCAACGCCTCCTCGTGTATACTTTGCATCGATAACATATTGATACATATCTTCAAAGCCTTCCCGTATAAGTTTTCCTGCTTTAACTACACTAGCTGGAATTTTATTTTTATTTTTAGGATCTAAATTAAATTTAGGATTAGTTAATATTTGATAGAGCTGTCTATTTGTTTTTGTTTTTATCTTTGATGTAAAAGGAAGACGCACAAATTTTGAAATACTCTGCATAGCTTGTTCACTTTTTTTGCTAAATTTTCCCATGCTCAATAATATAGCTTCATCTATTGTAAGATCCTGTACTTTTTTCTTACCTCGACCGTCATCAAAATAAGCAAAATCCGCTCGTAAAGCCTCAGCAGCTTTGGACCGTGAAGCGAGATCATCTAATGCACTTACTGATTTTCCCACGGTTGCATTAATAAGAGCGTCCCATCCAAGACCTAAGTTTTTTTTATACCGAGTTAATGGACTCGAATCAATTAATTCTACTCGTTCAGATAATGTTCCATCTTTATTTAAAACATTATAACGTATTTGTTCAGTGCCTTTTTTATAATAGTTAGCAACAAAAGGACGGCCCCCCTTATCGTATACCTTTTGTAATGATTTACGTGCGGGCTTATCAACAATATTATTAATCTCTGCCTCTTGTAGTTTTAAAAAATCTTGTTCATTATTAATTCCATCAGGAAAAATGGCTCCGTAATTTTTTATAATTTTTTGTTTATCTGTTTCTGTTACTTCTGTTTTAAAAGTAGTGAAGTTAGGATATTTAATTACAGTTCCTTCTTCTATATCATTAAGTTTTAATCCAGAATCTGTTGGAACATTGGCTGGTAAAATATTACTAATTACTTGCGCACCTCCACCAATAGTAGTGCCGCCTATGGCTCCTTTAACAAAAGAATTAAGCAGACGACTTTGTTCTTCTTCTTTGCTTACTTTAAATCCAGTTACTTTTTCTGCATCTGACATAAATACTTTTTCTTGGAGCGCCTCTGTTACCCCTTCAATAACTCCTACTTTACCACCGGTTATAATTATACCTGGAACTGCTCTTGCTGCTTTTGTTGCTATTCCCGTTGCTACACCAAATACATCTTCAATTTCTTTTATACTTTTAACAACTCCTCCTGCTTTTTTAAAAGCTTGTAAAATTGGAATCATTGTTACAGCATCTAATGAACCGGATTTAATCCCTGTAAATAAAGCTGCCATATCATCAGGAACTTCCTTCACAGGAGATCCAGTTAATCTTTGCATGAAGTCTTTTTGTGTTTGTGATGCTTCTCCCACACCTAATGAAACAGCAGGAATCAAAGCACCAAGAGCCGTGACCGCTGCTTTTCCACCTTTCAAAGCTCTTAAAAATGGAATAAAATTAGATAAGGTACGAGCTGCTGTAGCGCCAGCCGCTAAAGGAACTAAAGAAGGCAACGCCTCTCCAATAGAACTAGCTAAAAAGGAACCTAAATTTTCTGTTGTTACATCTTCTGCTCGTTCTACTTCAGCCGCCCCCACTGCTTGAGCTTCTAGTTTATTTTTTATTGCAACGCCTCTACCATAATCAGATAGCTTTTCATTACCAATTAAATTACCATAAACTTCTAGAGCGTCGCCTGTTAAACTTTGTACATTATTCCATTGACGTTGAAGGCCTTTTGAAAATTCACTTTCATCATCATCCTCTTCGGGAACAATATCCTCTTGCATACCAATAGTGGTACTCATTTCATCTAGGGACTCGTCAGCAAATAATCCTTCAGGAACTTCTAATTCAGTTGTATCAACAGTTTTTTCTAATCCTAAAATTTTTGCAGGGTTTAACCAACTCTCAACCATTTTACTATACTCCCGATATGTCTGCGCCTAATTTTTCAAATTCGGCTATAACCTCGTCTCTTGTCTTATTATGCTCTTTCATTTGTTGCTTGACGTTCTTTTCGGTTACTGGATAGTCTTTAAATTGTTCAAGTATTTTTTTTCTTTCCGCTGCGCTTATTGTGCTTACTGTACTTGTTAGTCCTGGTCTAGTATCCGTTTGTAGTCTCTCGATAGTTGTTTCTTTAGGTTGTTTCCAATCTCCAGGAAGAAAACCACCAGCAAATTCGTCAAGGGTATACATTATACCAAAGAGATCTTTGGTAACTATTTTATATACAGGGCTTAAATTTTCAACGGCCTGATTAAATAGTTCATCAGGATCAACTTCGGTTGTATCCGGATTAGCAGTTACTGCCCTATTCGCTAACATTTGCATTTCATCCATGATATCTAGAACAAACATTTTCGCACCTTTGTTGTCCTCAGTCATCTTCTCATCTAAACCCAAGCCGCTTAAATCAAAGCCTAATCCTTTTTTCGGATCACCAGTAGCAATCCTTGCTAATGTACTCGCTTGAAAGTTTTTTCCAAAATCATATTTTTTTTGAACCACTGCTTTATTAGCTGATTTAACTTTTTCCTTTTCTATATCTAATTTTCCTGCAAGCATTGTGTTAAATAAAGTTCCAGCAAATTTTTGTTTAGATGCTTTTGTTCTATAGCGTTCATTAATTTCATTTTTAACTGCATCAAATCCTGTTTCCATTACAGCGTCAGTAAACTTACCAGGAGTCATAGCTAATTTTAATCCATACATAATTGTTTTAAGGGCCAGATCATCTTTTGTTTGATCTATTCCACCAAAATTGTACCCTGTTTCTTTTGCTGTTTCCGCTATAAGTTTTTGCATTGCTGATGTTCTTGCTGGAACAGCTTCATCTGCGGCACCTAAACCAACAGTATCGGAGGTAACCGTAGCTGTATCTGCTTTATTAATAGCATTGTCGCTATCTTTAACTTCATCTGTCGTTACAATTTCCTGCTCCGTATCGTCAATGGTTGCAACGCCATCGTCTTCTGTTTTTATTACTTTTGACTCCTCTACAATTTTTTCTGCGTTTTTCTTTCGTTCGTCGTCCAGACCAGATGCTTTTAAATATTCCTCTTCTACTGAACGCATGCCTTCCTGTTTCTGTTTTTCAATTCTTTTTTGTTTTAGGTGATATTGAAATAATTCTATTGGACCTACTTTACCATCTTCATTTGTATCCCCTCCATCTTCCAAAGCCTGTTTTTTAAAGTCGTTTAACTTTTGTCCTTTTTCTTTTAAATAGTCGCTTACCTCTTCTGTTTTTTCATCTAAAAATTTCCCTGCACTTGTATCGTTAAATTTTTCTAGAAGATCATTTTTTTTATCATTAATAACATTTAGTTTTTTGTTAAATGTTTCCTCATCAATAATATTGTTGTCACGATCATTGAATAATTTGTCCATTTGTGCGTCAAGACTATCCACTGTTTTTTTAATTACATTTTCTTTATCTTCTGTTTTCTCTTTAAAAATACTAGTGTCCACACCTTTCAAACCAGACGCTTTTAAATATTCCTCTTCTACTGAACGCATGTCTTTTTGTTTCTGATCTTCAATTCTTTTGTCTTGCAGCGATTTATTTTCTTTCTGGTTTTCCGTAGAAAGTTCTCCATCGCCCATGTCCGAAGCGCCAAATATATTTTGAAAAATGTTAGCGCCCTCCTCTATATACTCTGGAAAAATACTATCTTTATAACGTTCTTTATACCTCTCTGCTCCTTCTTCCAATGTTTTGCTATCTAGCCCGAATATATTTAAGTCACTAGATTGCCCCGGTGCTGTTGTTCCTGTCACTGGAGATTTACTTTTTAAATAATTTACTTGATCAGTAAGACTTTTCTTTTGATCATCATTAAACCCTGATGATATAGCATTTTTCCAACCTTCTAATATTTCATCAGCATACTCAACGTATTCTCCTCCTTTATTTCTTATATCATTCCAAAGTTCTATGGCAATTTCTGTAGAGCCCCCAGCAGCATCAATAAAGTTTTGAAACCCCTCTTCAGAACTTTTAGTTAAATCTACCTCTTTTCTTTTTTGTTGAGTTAGCGCATCTGCAACTTTCATTCTATCAGTTGCAGATAAATTTTTATATTCTTCTGTTTTTGGTGTTACAAGGTTAGTTCCTTGCAATATATTTCTTTTAATTATTTCTATATTTTCATCTTCTGTTACTGGTTGTGTTGTACCACCGGTTAAATTTGCAATTCCAGAAGTTTTAAAACTGTCAGCAAAATCTTTTCGGTTTTTTGAATCACTTTGCAATTGTGCAAATTTTTGTTCTTTAGACACGTCTCTTGTTGGTGTAGCAGGTTGGTTCGCATTCATTAGTTCCGTTATAAATTGAGTAGGCTCTTCTATTTTCGCAGCTTGTTTTGCTCTTTCAATAGCATCTGCTGGGCTATTTCCCATTTTAAAGTTTTCTTGTTGTTGTTTTTCTCTATCTTTTTGTATTAAATAATCTTTAAGAAAATTTCTATTGTCATCATCGGGTGTAAAGTTCACCACTCCCGGCGTATTGTAGGTTTTAAATATAGGATCATACATCCGATCAATATTATTCTCTTTCATAAAGTCTTTTTGTTCTTTTCCGGCGGAGAACAAGTTATCTATGGGTTGACCATCTTCAAAAAGTCCCGCTGTGTTTGCTCTATTAGCATTCTGTATAGCTGTTTGAAAAGCTTCCATATCTTTAGGCTCACCGTCAGCAGTAAAGCCGCCACCATAAAAATTCATTATTTGTTCTATGGTAGGAACATATGTTCCGCTTTGTGCATAGATAGGTTGTTGAAACATTCTTCTATTAAAAACATTTTCCATTAATCAAACAATCCTTTATTATACGCCCCTAACCCAGCTAATCCTAACCCTGCAAATTGAGAAAAAGGACTAATATTTGAAGAAGGTGATGTTGTGTATGTTGAATAACTAGATGGCTGTCCTTGTAAAATATCACTAGCATATCCCAATCTTGTAAACGGTTCTAATTGTCTTGCTTCTTCTGTTGCTCTTGCTGCATCTAATCCTGATTGTGCTAATTGTTGATTCAATCCGCCAATACCCATTAGTGAACTAACATCTGTTAATCCTGCTCGTTGAACATCTAATCCTAATCCGGCTTGAGCTCCTCCTAGTTGACCTAATTGTGTTCCAAATTGTCCGAACCGTGAACCAATGCCCGCTAATCCTGCACCTAATTGTCCAAGTCCTTGTCCTCCGTAAAGAGATCTTTTCTTCGCTGCTTCTGCTGCTTGTAAAGCTTGTCCATACCCTTGTGCTCTAGATTGTCCTACTCTAGCCGCTGTGTCTGCTGCTATAGTTCCTTCTACAACACCTTGTCTTGAACCTCCAAATGCTCCATATTTTTGTGCAGCATCTCCTGCTTTTTTAGTAGCAATGTCCCCTTGTTTTATAATTTCATCTGTTACATAATCTTGATAAGGATTAAAGTATTGATTTATATCTTGCCCTGTTAAGGCCTGCGCTCCCTGTTGAATTAAAGGAGTACCTGCTGCTGTTAAATTTGCTCCTGCTTGAGCCATCGGCATTCCTTGTTGTAATGCACTAATACCAGAACCTAAAGTTCCTTGCGCTGCCCCTGTAAAAGGAGTAAACCCTCCAATTCCTTGACGAGCTAAATTCATTGCAGCTAATTGGTCAGGACCAAATCCAGCTACTTGATAAGATGGTATATCTCTTCCTATCCCTGCTCTACCATATCGTCGTAAATTAAAAGCTTCTGTTGTTTCATTTGCTTCTTGAACTGCATTAGGATCACCAAAAACAGATGCTAATAATTGTTCTGAGCGTTCCTCTATATAAGGAGCTTGTCTTACTGTTTGTTCTGTTACTTCAACCATTATATACCTCTTGATTCCTTAGATAGTTTACCACCTTTTTCCAAATGATCCATCATATCATACATAGGTTGTGAACCGCCTGCATTTTTTACAGCTTTCGCTGTAACTACAAACTCACCATTACTTAGGTAAGCTGGTATGTCATCACTGGTTCCTGTTCCGGGACCCGTGACTCCTCCTTCTGCTCTCTTAGCAGTAGCATAAGGAAATCCTCCTTCTTTTAAATTAACTATACCACCTTGAGCTAATTGAAAAGGGATAATATTACTACCTGGATTATATGTCCTTGCTTTTGCTAGTTCAAGTAGTTGTCCATAATCACCAGGATATACATTAGTATCAACGTACTCCTCTTCTTCTTCTCCTCCAAATAAACTAGGAATTGAATTAGCTAATGCTCCTGCTGCCATTATTCTATATGGACTAAACTTAGCTCCTTCTTCTCCACCTTTTCTAAATAAGTTTACCATCTTAGAAAAACTATCTCCACCACCTTGAGCTCTTTTACCTAGGTTTTTAGCAAGCTCTGAAGCGTTAGCTCCGGAGGAATAAATTTCTGAAGCGGCAGGTTGAAATAAACTTGAAATCCCACCAGCATCACTTGTAAGCCCTTTAAATAAAGAACTTCCTAAAGATGGGTTAGCCGCTGAACCGTAACCTCCAAGGTTTGCAGCCTGTGTGCCACCAAGCATTTTACCACCGAGTCCTGCTAGTACACCAGACATTAAAGCTTGCTTTGTATCTTGCCCTGCCATTTTACCACCACCAAAACCTGCTGCTGCCATCGTTAATGGACCTGCTCCGGGAATAAAACTAGCTGCTATTGGTAAAAGAATAGGTGCAGCTTTTTTTAATTTTTTAAATAACTTTTTAAGAAAGAATTCTGGTTGTCCTGTTACGGGATTGATTGAATTAAAATCACTACCTACAATATATTGCGTTGGGTCTATGCCTAAGTCAGCCATAGATTTAAATACCTGATCTCTTAATTTAGGGTTCTTTTCAAAAACCTCCATAGGAACAATAGTTTCTCCTGTTGCCACATGAGCTAAGGTATCATCTTCATATCGTCCAAAATCTTTAAGAGCATCGACTGCCCCTTGAAAGTCAGCTAATCCGCCCTCCACTAATTTAAGCTTTTTCATTTATCTCCTTATAATGCATTATATCAATGTAGCAAGGAGGCGAAACTTGAATCATGGGCCAATTTAATACTTTATTTATATAAAAATTATTGCTATATGACAAGGATATTATGGTGAAGAAGAAAGAGAAGCAACCTGAAGTAATTTATGTTCCTTCTTATCCTAGTGCAGGAAGGCCTTTGAAGAAGGATGAATGGACATTTGTACAAGAAAACTTAAGGAAATTTAATGAAGCCACAAAAAAAACAAATAAAAAAATTTAAAGAAGAAGTATTAACATTTGATGCTATTAGACCGTTTGGTCCTACTATTGTTAAAGGTAAGTTACCTAAATATCTTATTGATTTGATGGATAAAAAATCTACCGAGATGTTAGAAGATGAAAAACTTGCTAAAGAATTTGATCATTCAGGTTCTCTTGCAGGTAATGTTAAACAAGAAGTTAGATTTCCTTCTGAATGGATGAACACAGAAGAGTTTATGCCGATGGTAAATTTAATGGGTGA
>Ga0209337_1003860_pt1 | contig 10487 bp, 11 predicted proteins | sample LinPmetageLP53_FD_184044 | JGI IMG/M metagenome (GOLD analysis project Ga0209337, IMG submission 184044) | Marine viral communities from the Pacific Ocean - LP-53 (SPAdes) (version 2) | ecosystem: Environmental > Aquatic > Marine > Oceanic | place: Pacific Ocean | collected 2010-02-08 | reverse complement strand
TTTGTAGGAACTCCTGAAGTTCGTGATGCAGAAGGTAACATTACAACAGCAGCAACAGGAATATATGCTCAACAACCAAATCAAGGTCTTATGTCAGGACAACAGGATCTTATGACGGGTCAACAGACTTTAGGTACTGGTCAAGGTGTTCTTGCAGAAGGTCAAGCTACATTAGGTGAAGGTCAAACTCAATTAGCAGCAGGTCAACAGGGAATTATGGGTGGACAACAGGTACTAGGTGAAGGCCAACAAGCTATTGGTGGTGCTATTGGTGTAGCTAATCAAAATCAACCTCAAACATTATTTGGTGGTCAGATGGCATTAGGTCAAGGTCAAGCAGGTATTACTACAGGTGTTCAGGGATTAGGTAGAGATCTAACTAATCTAACAGGTAATCTTAGTGACTTTGAAAACGCACAAAGACAGTATCAATTAACTGCTGAAGGTCAAAGAGCGCAAGGTAGAGAAATAGGTATGACTACTCGTGATCAGTTAGAAGATCAACTAAGAACTGTCGGAGCGCAAACTAATCAAATGGCAGAACAACAGGCAATGGCGAGACAACAAGGTATGATGGCTCCTCAAATAGCACCACAAGCACAACAAGTAAATCAAGCAAGTCAAGCAGCACAGATTGCAGGTCAAAATCTTAGGGCTTTTGCACCTCAACAAGGAGGTATGATGGGTCCAACTGGTCCTGTTGCAGTAGATCCTAGAGATCAAGTTGGGTTCGGACCTACAAGAAGTCCAGTTTAATAGGGGTATAATATGGCAGAAACTAGAAAAAACCAAGGTAGATGGGAAGTTTTTGATCCTTCTATGGGTAGTGAGGGGCAATTTGTTCCTATTCCTACTAATGAGCTAAGTAACTATAAAACAGTATCAGTCCCAGATAACTATGCTACTGGTCCTACACCTGAAGGTAAAAGAGTAACTTTTGATCCTACTAGTCAACTAAATGTATTTACTGACATACCGCCTGATCCTAATACTCCTGCACCACAAAAAACTCCTGAACAGATCCGTGATGAAGAGTTTAATACTCAACTAACTAACTATGTAGATGATCAAGGTAATATCAGAGAAGATTTATTAGGTGGTGACGCTAACTTTACTGCTCAACAGCTAAGAGATCTAAATGCACAAGGTAATACGGATCAGATAACCGCTAATCTAGATATATTAAAACGTAATCAAACAGACAGAGATATAGGTTTCCAAGGTGCGTTTGATGATCCTAGTAGAGCTACTGCATTTAGAACTGCTCAAGGCACTAATCTAGGTAACGTAGATGCTTTTGGTCAACAAACTGCCCAAGGCCAACAAGCAAATATGGCATCTAACCCCACATTAATACAGGGAGCATTTGATAACCAACAATATATGAATCAAAACCAAGATGTTGCCCAAGCTGTACAAAGAGGAGACTTTACGTCTGCTCAACAACATTATGATACCTTTGGTAAATTTGAAGGAAGAGAAGCACCTACTACAGGTGGAACAGAATTTAAACCTATACTACAAAATGTACAACCAGAGGAGTTGCTTAATAAACAGAATTATCAACTGGACCCTAGATCTACATTCGCACCCACGCAAACAGTGCAAAATGTACAACAAGCAACTGCTCAACCTAAAACTGGACCTGCTAACTTTACTGCTCAAGAAATGTTTAACATGGTCGAGAAGCAGAAAGTTGATGCAGCACAACAAACTGATCTAAGAGATTTCGTAACAGCCCAACAAGAACAAGTTGATACTCAATCAACAGTACAGGGTCAGTTAGCATCTCTTACTGCTCAGTTTGATGATGGTGAAATACCTTCATGGGCTGCACCATCTATACGTTTAGCTGAACAAAAACTAGCTGCTAGAGGTATGGGTGCATCTACAATGGCAGGAGAAGCTATACTTAATGCTGCTATGGAAGCTGCTACACCTATAGCTGCTGCTGATGCTCAGACATTTGCTGCATTCCAACAAGCTAACTTAAATAACAGACAACAAGCAGAAGTAATAAACTCACAACAGACATTACAACTAGATATACAGAACTTAAACAATGAACAACAAACTAGAATATTTAATTCTCAACAAAGAGTACAAGCTCTGTTTAATGATCAGTCAGCTATTAACTCATCCAAACAGTTTAATGCATCTAGTGAGCAACAAAATGATCAGTTCTTTGCAGGACTGTTTAATGAGACAAGTAAGTTTAATGCACAACAAAGTAATGCTATATCACAGTTTAATGCTGGACAGACAAACACAATGTCACAGTTTAATTCTAATCTAGAGAACCAGAGAGAACAGTTTAATACTAAGAATAGTATACTTATAGATCAATCTAATGCTGTATGGCGTAGACAGATTAATACTCAGAATACTGCACTACAGAATGCTGCTAACCAGATGAATGTCATGAATAGGTTTAACATGAGCCAGACTGCACTAAACAATCGTTGGCAACAGTTTAGAGATAATGAGTTCTGGGCTAGGACTACTTCTCGTGACAATGATCAGTATGCTAAGAAAGTTGCTTATGCATCGTTTATTTACGGTAAGAGTGCAGATGATGCTTTTGCAACTAAAATAGGTAATTTAGCATTTGATGCAGTAGCAACTTTTGGTAACGAATTTAAGGGTCAAATAGCTAGTGGTCTTACTGGATTATTATCTAGCGATTCAGATACTGTTTCTACTATAACTGATGCTGTATCTGATGTATCTTCTGATGTATCTAGTGTTTTTCAAGATCCTAGTGGATTTGATCCATTTGGATCTGGGATATAGAATAGGAGACAATAGATGGTAGTAGTAAATCCAGCAACACTAAGTATGGCAACTAAAGCAATAGGTTTAGGCTTTAGTCTTTTTGGTAAAAAAGGTAAAAAACAAAAAACAGAAACCCCTATACAAAAAGCAGCCTCAAACCTAGCTACATCAGGATATCAAACTAGTAGTATTGCTACTCCAGGAAGACCAGATTCAGGAGGAAATGTAGCTAAAGCAGCAAAGTCAGCAGAATTGTATGACTATTATAGAATGGTTGCAGCAGCCAAGTTAGTTGCGGAAAGACTAGATCCTACATCAGGAACTAAACTAGGTAAATTTGGTGCTATTAAAGACTCTAGCATAGGCTAAGAAAAGGATACAAAATGTTAAATGAATTTTTAGGTGATGGTCCTATTCCTGGGTCTTCTTTTACTGAAGAACTAGGAACTGCTGAGTGGCAAAAACCACCAAGAATAGCTTCTCCATATGATGCATTTCAAGAGTTTTTAAAGGTATTAAGTAGCGGTGAAAACTATGATAAAATGGTGTACTGCATGGAAGAAGGACTTCCTATAGAGGGTATTGCTAATACTGTAATTAATAATATGGTAGCAGGAGGTGTTACCTCGTATGACGTAGGATTGTTAATGTTACCTGAAATTGTTAGAGTTATGGAAGCGGTTGCAAAAGATTTAGAAATTGATTATGTATTAATGGTTCCTCAAAAAGTAGACACCAGTTTTGCTCAAGCACAGATAGAAAGAATGGAAAGGTTAGCAGATGAGGCCGTCGAGGGTATAGAAAAAGAAGATGGTGAAAGCACTGAGGAAGAAACAGAAGAAGAGACAGAAGAAGAGGAAGAACCAAAGCGCAAAGGTTTGATGGGAGCATAACATGGCATCATTTTTTAAACGAGCAGTAACAGCAGCCTTAGAAAGAAGAGAAGAGGTTAGAGATCAAAATCTAGTCCTACAAGAAAAGGCTGTTGTAGAAAATATAGATAGACTAAAAAAAGTAGAAGAACTTAGACTTAAAAAAAACAAAGCTCTAAAAGATTATAAGAAATATATGCCTATGTTGCAAAGTGCAGCCCTAAGTGCAAATTCTGATATATCTTCTGTTCCTGAACCTTTAGCTCTTAATTTACTTCAAAAAACTGGAGGTGATCCTGATCTTGCTATAACAGCTATTACAAAAATGGCTAAAACATCTCCTGATACATTTAAACAAGTCAGTTCTGATGCTCAAAAAGCACAAGGTGATATGACATCAGCTACTCAAGCAGGTAGCAATATGTTACCATCACAACAAAAGTCTATGCAGTTAGCAGATCAAACAGAACAACTCGTAAGAGAAGGTGATGTAAATTATGGTAAAATTGGTTCTACAGTTGCCACTAGTTTATTAAATGTTCTTACAGGTCAACCTATGCGATCTACTAGAGAAATAACTAGAGAACGATTCGGTAGCTTATTTCCAAATGACGAACAGGCACAAGAAGCATACGAGTTTGCTACAGAAGTTATTAGTGAAGGTATGCCTGATACTATACCTGCTATGAAAGATCCAGAAAAAATGCGTAAGGTTCTTCAGTATGCAAAAATAGCTAAAGGTCAAGATAAATTTGATGGCGAACTTGAGGTAAATCTTGGTCGTAGAATGTCTCCAATACTAGCTATATTAAAAACAAGAATAGGACAAGGAGATAATATTGCTACACAAATAAGTCAAATGCAAGATAATCTTCCAAAATCATCAAATCCACAGGCACTTATAAATGGTATTATAAATAAGAATAAAGGAAAACTTAATGCTCAAACTGTTGCAGCACTTAAATTAGTAGGTACTTATTCTAGTACACTTAAAGATATAGCCTATAAAAAATGGAATAATGCTGAAGATGGTGTATATAATGCAATCAGCGCATTAAATGCAGCTGAAAATTCTGAAGAGTTAATAAAAATAAAAGACCAAATAGAAAATATAAATCCACCAAAAACTGCTGGTGATAACACTAATAAACTAAAGGAAGCTAAACAAAACTCTAGTGTTTCTGCTGATGATTTTGTTAAAAAGTTAGGAGTTGAAACTTATGACGATTTAGTAGGTTTAAGTAAAAAAAGGGAGTTATCACCAAAAGGAGGATATAACGTCATGTTTAAGGGTAATACATTTACAATAGTAAAAGATGGAGAAGAATATATAATAAAGTATTCTAAAACAAATAACCAATTTGAATTTGTATCTAAGAAAGGTAGAAAATGACGTTAGAAAGCGGATTATCAAAAAGAGCAGATAATGAGTTTAATGCAGATTCTTATGCAGATCTGGTTAATAATGGTGATTTTTTAGATACAGCATCTGACGTTCTTGCTAATGTGTTTGGAGAAGACGTTCCTTTTGAGGCAGAAGAAATTGTAGATTTATTCTATGAAAAGTTTAGAGAGGTAGACTCTAATACATTAGATGCTATGAGATTCTATAATAGAATAGGTGACATGAGTTCAGAAGATGAACAGGCAAAATTAAACTTACATTCTGTATATCAAACATATAGAAGTCTACCTACCTTTTGGGAAGATGATACAATAGATAAAGGTAAAGCATTTATTGATTATGCAGCTTCTATATTTACTGATCCATTTACTTATGCATCTGCAATAGGAGGTTCAGGATTTGCTGCTAAAGCTGTAGCTAAATCATTAGTATCAGCAGGAGTTAATAATGCAACTAAAGCAGGATTAAAAAGTGCTGCTCTAGGTTCTGCTGCTATAGATACTGCGACTGCTGTTTTAGGTGATGCTTACATTCAGGGTGCTGAGATGAACCTAAAGGATAAAGAGGGTCAAGCAATACGAGAAGAATGGAGCTATCTAAACTCTGCCGTAGCTGGTGGTCTAGGAGCATTTGGTGGAACTGCTGTAGGTGCTACAGGTAGACTAGTATCTAACTTAGCTACTTCTTCTAACAAAATACAAAATGCTATAGCAGAAGGTAAAAAAGTATATTTAAATAACTCAGAAGTAGGACAAGCATTTTTAAATGGGCAGATGGTAGAGGGAAGTTTTGTAAGTATTAAAGGAGGTTCTCCAGTAAAAGGTGCAAAAGCAAAAAAAGAAAACTTAGGTTATATTGAAAGTATAATTGATGGTGGTGGTGGTGCTGGTGAAGCTGATCCTATGGCTAGAGCAGTAATAAACATAGGGTTTGATGAAAAAACTGGAGAAGCAATACAAAAAACTATAGAAGTAAGTAGATTAAATTTAGAAGACCCTTTCTCTAATACAGTACAGGCAAAGATTAGAGATCAGGTTTTGATGGATTCTAAAGCGTTTAATAGAGAACAGGCAGATAAAGGATTTAATGATCTTCAAGAAACAATGTTTGAACAACTAGGCATAACTAAAGATGACATAGCTGACTATAGCTTTATACTGAATGAGTCAGCAGTAGAAAGAATAAATTCTGTTTATCTTAAACTTATACAAGAATCTTCTATGATTTATAATCCTAACAAAAGAATATCACAGAATATAGCAGACGCATTGAGAAATGATCTTATTAGTACAGAGAAACTAAATGAGATATTGTCACAAAGATTTGTAAGTAAGCAAGAGTTTGGTGCTTTTCTGTCGGGTAGTTATTTAGGTTCTGCATCTCAAGCAGGTAAAATATTAGGTAGACAAGGTAACACTGCTCAAAGCGTAATGAAAGAGTTTAAACAAATGCTTAATGGAGGCATAGGAACTCAATTTAAAAAGGTTACAGCAGGAGTTAAGTCAGAAGGTCAGTTACAAGAACTAGTTAATAGTGCTACTATGTCGTTAAAGAATAAAAAGAACTTACAACCTATAGAAGGTAGCTTTGGAACTAGAGATTATGCAGAAACTGTATTAAAAAATAAAGATCTTAGTCCAGAGGCTGAAGAGTATTTTTCTAAAGCATTAGCACAGAGAGGAGAAGCAGGTAAGTGGACTCAAGAAGGTAATCCACAGTTTCTTAATACTATACTTAGACTAGGTATGATTTCCCAACCTGCTACAACTATTCGTAATGTTATGGGTGCTATAATACGATCTCCTGTAGATGCTACTACTAGAACTTTTGATAATGCAATTACTAGTGTGTTTAATATGTTTGGTGGAGGTAAGCAGATAAGACCCGTATCATGGAAAGATGGCATGGATCATGTAACTTCTTTGTTTAATCCTCAAGAACAAGTTATGCTAACTGATTTTATCATGACTCAAAAACCAGAGTTGAGAGCGCAGATCTTTAGTGGACCTGAAGCATACAAGGAGGCAGCAGAGGTACTAAGCCAAGTTAAAGGAACACAGACAGGACTAATTAATGGTACTACTAATTTTATAGAAAAAGGTTTTGTTAAACTTAATGTAGCTAACTCTCTACAAGATAGATACCATAAAGCAACTGCATTTAACTTAGGATTGAAACATGCACTGGCAAGAGATAATTTAGATTTGTATGATGTATTATCTAAAGGCAAAATACAAGATATAGATCAAAGATACTTTGAGGAAGCCTCTGAATGGGCCTTAGAGTTTAACTACCAATCTAAAGGTTTAGAAGATTGGATGCCTGGAGGTAGAGTCTTATTAGAGATGTCTAAGCTACCATACGGTGTTGGTGCTGTAGTTGCTCCGTTTCCTAAGTTTTTTTTAAATAGTATGAAATTTATGTATGAGCATAGTATGTTGGCTGCTCCTAAATATATTTGGGATTTAGGTGCTATTGCTACTGTTAGAAAAGAAGCATTAACTGGTTTTGAAAAACAACAAGCTATCAAAAGAGCAAGTAGAATGTTATCAGGACAGGCATTACTTGGGACTGCCTTTGCTATAAGAAACTCTAGTTTAGGTGGAGAGAACTGGTTTGACCTTAGAGACTATGACGGTGGTATGTTAAACATTGCTACATATTACCCACTAGCCCCTGCTTTGTATATTGCAGAAGGGATCAATCAGTTAATTAACTGGATAAGTATGGATGAAGGATCTTCTATACGAGAAGGTAGACAATCCCTGAGAAAAATATTTAATGGTAAAAGAATAGATGAATTTAGTAGTGCTAATGAATTAGCAGAAGCTTGGGCTGCAGACTTTACTAAGGCTATGGGAGGAGCGTCTTCTAGAGCAGGTATATGGAGAACATTAGATAGAAATAGTTTAGGTGCTATAATATCTGGTGATGAAGAGTTTCAAGGTACTGCACTGAATGCGTTAGGTAAATACGCAGGATCTCTTGCTGCTGCGTTAGTTACTCCAATTAAAACCGTAACTGATGTATACAGAGAAATGAACCTAGACGATGATTTGACTAGTGCTAGAATGATACGCAATGCTCAAAGCAGTGACGGATTTTTTCCAAACTTTGTAGCTCAAATATTAAAAGACACACCATTAGCTTCCTCTTATTTAGACATGGAGGATATAGGTGTACGTTTGAACAAAAAAGGAGAGTATGTCTATATGGAAGAAGTTCCTTATGGTAGTAATAAGGATGGAAGCACTAGAGTAGCAAAGTTAAAGTATAACGTATTAAATCCTGCTCCTATGCGATACTCATCTCCTGCTTTAAAACAATTAACTGGTATGTTTAAAAGCAGACAAAAGAATGAGGTAGAAACAGAGTTTGACAGATTAGGGATACCCTCTTGGAAAATATTTAGACCTACTAAAGTAAAAGATTGGGATCATGCATTAGAAGTAGTTTCATCTTCTATAATGTCAGATTATTTTTATGGAATAATAAAAAGTAAAGAGTACAAAACATTTGGTTTAGATGATAAGCCTGATTTGTCAGCGCAAAGAGCTTTAATAAAAACCTCTACAGCGTATATAAAACAAAAAATAACAAACTTTATGAAAGACGGAACTAGGGTAGGTGTAGTATCTAATGCTATGAAAATATCTCCTTCTTTAAAACCTACTGTAGTAGAAATAATGAAAAGAAAAGGTTATATTTCTGAAGATCAAAAATACACTGATAAAATTAGTAACTCTTTAACTAGTAATCAATTAACAGTAATGAAAGACATTGACGGACTATTCAGAGAAGTTAGAAGAAATATAGCTAAAAAACGAGGTTTTGAATAATGCAATCACTGGACAGTATATCACTAGATCTTACTAATGCTTTAGTACCACTAATGGCAATATTTCTTAGTTTAGGACTAGGTTTCTTTATTAAGGATCTAATAACAAACTTTATTACTGGTATTAGATTTAAATTTGATGGTAGTTTTAATGAAGGTGACAAGTGCATCATAGATGGAGATAGAGCCGTATTAGTTAAAGTAGGTATATACGAAAGTGTATTTGCTATATCAAATGGTAGAGGCCATGTATGGAGATTTGTACCTAATGAGAGAATTAAGTTTCTCAAGATAGAAAAGATAATAGAGGAGCCTAAAGAATGATTACTCTAATAGGATCATTAATTGGATTTGCTGGATCAGCTTTACCTAAAGTATTTGATATGGTAAATGATTGGCAAGATCGTAAACAAGAACTGGCTATAATGGATCGGCAGATAGAAGCATCCAAGCTAGAACACGTTCAGAAAATAGAAGCATTAAATATACAAGCTGACATTAGTGAAACTAAAGCAATATATAAACACGATCAGTCACTAAAGACTACAGGATTTATGTCTGCTCTGAGAGCATCAGTCAGACCAGTAATAACGTATCTATTCTTTACACTATTTGCAGTAATAAAAGGTACAGCTATATATGGTTTAATCTATACCGATGGCGTTGTGTGGGAATTGGCTATACAAACATTATGGGATAAAGAAACTCAAGGTATATTCGCTGCTATAATTTCATTTTGGTTTGGAAGTAGAGCATTACAAAGGTCTAGGAGTAGCTCGTAATGGCAATCAAAAAAGGTAGTGAGACATTCTCTGGTTACAATAAACCAAAGAGAACACCTAATCATCCTAAGAAAAGTCATGCAGTGTTGGCTAGAGAAGGTGGTAAAGAAAAGCTAATACGCTTTGGTCAACAGGGCGTAAAGACTGCTGGTAAACCAAAGAAGGGAGAGTCATCAAAACAGACAGCTAGAAGAAAATCATTCAAAGCTAGACATGGTAAGAACATTTCCAAGGGTAAGATGTCCGCAGCATACTGGGCAAACAAAGTAAAATGGTAAAGGAGTTATTAATGAGTAAACCTATATTTGATTCTACAGGATCATTAATAGAAGACGTAGGGGAACAAGTACTGTTAGATGATGAATGGGTTAAAGTAAATCCACCTGAGAAAAAAGTGGATATTAATAAGTATTTAAAAAGTAAAGAGTTCTGGAGAAACAGACAATGATTAGTGGAAAAGTATTTTATGGGGGAGCTAATAATATCATGGTAGATAAAGAAGATAGTACTAATAAGAAGTGCGACTGTGACAGTTGTATTGAGTGTAACTGCGATCCAAGTGTTTGTAGGTGTGGTTGCCATACAGAGGAGGATGAATAGTATGAAAGGTGTTCAACACTATTTTAAAAACGGTAAGAAATATAATGGTGGGACACATAAGATGCCTAATGGTTCAACTCATAGTGGTAAAACACATAATAAGAATAGTAAGCCTGTAGTGCATCTTAAAGACTTGTCTAAAACTACACAAGCTAGAATAAAGAAAGGTAAATAATAATATGTCGTTATATGCTAATATGAATAAAAGAAAAAAG
>Ga0209337_1003859_pt1 | contig 10488 bp, 3 predicted proteins | sample LinPmetageLP53_FD_184044 | JGI IMG/M metagenome (GOLD analysis project Ga0209337, IMG submission 184044) | Marine viral communities from the Pacific Ocean - LP-53 (SPAdes) (version 2) | ecosystem: Environmental > Aquatic > Marine > Oceanic | place: Pacific Ocean | collected 2010-02-08 | reverse complement strand
CAAATTACGAATCTATAGTTATCAATAACTCGATTAAAGATAAGTATGGTACTGGTATTGACGGTGCTGATATAAGTACTTTTTTTCATCCTAATAAAGAGCAAAAAAAGTCAGGAGACAAGGTTGTTATACCTATAGATATATCCGTTAATGATGAGGACTGGGATATTAATGATCATATAATTGTAGAACACACATTTCAAAACCAATTTGGAGATGCTAAAAGGGCTGTTTGTAGATTATCTATAGATAGACTTTTTCACGATTCTAGTTCCCCAGATTTTCCAATGCTTGATGAGTCAGATTATGCTAACTTAGGTACTACAACAATTTTTGGAAGTAATACTCAACCTGGTTACAACTCGTCTTGGGGTTGGGTTGGGGCTAACCAAGCGCAGTGGATAACATGTACAATAATAAGTATAACTGGTAACTTCCCTATAAATGGTATTCATACAAGCGATGTATATGATGCTAAGTTAGTTCAAAACCCAGCTGTATTTAAACATAAATTTCCTAAGTTTGCTTACAGATATAAATATGAAGATGGTGAGTATTCTGTGTTTAGCCCTTGGTCTGAGATTGCTTTTTTACCAGAAACATACGATTACCTTCCTAAAAAAGGATATAACCTAGGTATGGAAAATGCATTAAGATCTTTAAGAATAAAAGATTTTGTTCCTAAAGATATACCTAAAGATGTTATTCAAGTTGACTTATTGTACAAAGAATCCAACTCACCAAGTGTATATACCGTGGCTTCGTTTAAAGAAGATGATCCTGCCGGAGCTGGTTCTACTTTAAACCACTGGGAGACACCTGGTACTGGTGGAAACAAAGGAAACTATAAAATAAACTCCGAGTTAATACACAAAGTGGTACCGTCTAATCAAATGTTAAGGCCTTGGGACAATGTGCCTAGATATGCTTTAGCGCAAGAAATAACTGCCAACAGATTAATCTTTGCAAATTACATTCAAAATTACAACTTATTATCTTACAATTCATCAAAAGGTAAAAACGAAGAAGTAATACCTGAATTTAGTACTAGTATTAGAAGTTTGGATCGTTCAATAGATAGTTCAAACCCTAAACCAGGGGAACCTGGTAAGTCCTTAAAGTCCATGCGTACTTATCAGCTTGGTGTTGTTTATAGGGATAAGTATGGTAGAGAAACACCTGTGTTAACAAGTAAAAGTGGTTCTATTAAACTTGATAAAAGTTTTGCTAAATTCATCAATAGAATTAGAGTTCAAATGGAGTCTCCAGCACCCCATTGGGCTGAGTCATATACTTTTTATATAAAAGAAACATCTAACGAATACTACAATTTAGCGATGGACAGATGGTATGACGCTGAAGATGGTGGAGTATGGTTGTCTTTTCCTTCTGTAGAAAGAAACAAAATATCAGACAGAACAACTTTAATCTTAAAAAAGCAACATGATTCAAACGTGTTTACAGCTGATAAAACTAAATATAAAATTTTATCTATAAAAGATAACGCTCCAACGTTTATTAAAACAGACATGAAGTACTGGGGTAGTTTACCTATGATGCTACCTCCTCCGGGGTGGGGTGATTTAGGAACTTGGGATTGCGGTATGTTTTATCCAACTGGTTTACCATTGCCGGCTAGAATGTTTCTTGATGTTTATGCTGAGTATTGGGATCAATCTGTATTTAAAAAACTATCTAGCAAAAATGGCTCTCAAATTCGTATAATACAAAGCGAGGGGCAAGCGTCAGCGTATCAAGCTGGAGTGCAAGACAACACAAACAAAACAAGATGGTATGATATAGCTAATATAGAGTACATAGGCGCACCAGCTCAAACATATACCGAAACAGTTACAGATGCTGATGGTAATGAAGTGTCAACAGAGGTTGAGGTTACAGGACAAGTAGAGCAATTAGTTAGAGTTAGTTTGGAAAAAGCACTTGGTGATGATGCTGCTTTTTGTAAGCCAGACGCTAACAATATTATAGTAAATGGTAACGCTTATACTACCCCAGCAGATAACGAGCTTGATAGAGGTTTGTCCTTAGAAGTTAGAACAAAAGAGGTTAAAGATAAAGCTCAATTTGAAGGAAGATTTTTTGTTAAAGTATTAAGAGATTACAACATACAACAAAACATAATAAACCCTCAACAAAATTTTGATCAAAGATATCAAGTTTTACAAAGTAAAAATATAACATACTTATGTGTTGGTCACCCTGGAATCCAAGACTGGAATAATGACTTGAAATACTACATTCCACCAGCTATTGGAGGTGCCGGTAAAATAGAAGCCAACACAACAGCTCCTCCTCCTTACATTAATGTATCTAGTGAATATCATACGCAATTCGGTGCGGGTTATGGGCCTTTACAAATAAGTAGTCTCTCCGAGCATCATGCTTATAAAGGTGCTACGTATAATAGTGGTCCTTATAGTTTTGGTGGTCATGGTATAATAGGATCACCTATAAATAATCCTGAGCAATTTCTGGATGATGTTCCAAGAGAAGGCGCTGCTTCTTGGCCTATTGGACCTGGAAAATGGACAAATGGAGCTTATCGCGATAAAGGTGAGTTTAAAAGTTACTGGCGTAACACATATATTGATTGGCTTGCTGGATCTGGTGATAAATACTTTAAAGATACTCCACTTAGATGTAACGATACAACTGACCCAAGCGAATCTTATAGGGGTCGTACATACGATTGGCCAAGTCAAATGCCTGACATGTGGAATCCATACGTGTGGTTTGATGATGCGCTCTACCCAGATCCAGATGGAGGTCCTGACGTACAACTTAATAATTATGCTGAAGGTTATAGTAAAAATTTCCGAGTAAATAACACTGCTGGTACACCTTATCAAAGCACTTCTGGTTACAGCTTTGACCTGATACACAGTAGTCATATTTTAGATCTAACAAGCACCCAAGCAACAGGTTCTTTTAATATGGATTCCGCATCAGTTCCTTATAATCCAGGTACAACGTGGGATGACAACTCTTATTTAGCGGGTGCAAATCCATTTGGTGTACCAGCTATATGGGGTAATCAAGAAGATTTTATTCAATATATAAATAATAATAGTCCAACAAAACCTCATGGACCTGGATGTGTAACGTGCCATAACTTTCAACCAACATGGACAACTTCAACTGTTGATAAACTAAAGAGTGATTGGTATAACTTATGGAGAGGTAGAGATGATATTTTACCTGAGTGGCCTTTAGGTAGGTTTCATCCTAACAGATGGTTTATTGACAAGGCTGGTGCCGCAAAAGGGTATTCTGGAAACGGTATATGGGATGATGGAACCGTTAGTTATATGGATTTATCTTATTGGGGTATTGGCTCTGAGCGTGAGTATAATAGAAAAAACTCTAATTTTGAATTAATGAAAACTCATCAACCAACTGAGGTTGCTTTTTCAGAAGCAATGTCAACTATTGGTACGCAGTTTAGATTTCAACAAGATCCTGATCAAATTGTTTACACCGTAGTAGATGTTGGAGTTCAAGAAGATATTTACAACTACGAGGCTCCACAAGGAATTTGGGGTATAGAAGATCCTGATAATTCTGGTGTAGCCATAGGTGGTATAGAAATGGGGTATCAAAGAATGCCACCCTGGGGAGGTAAAAAAGAAACATCTCCACTTGGAGGTGGTTTAGCTTTTATATCAGATTTGTTTGGTAAAGATGCAAAAGAAACAGGTGGAGCTCCTTATAATAGAAGAGTAAGATTTACACTAACACTAGATAAAATTATAGGTCAAGAAGGTGCTTCATCATTTCACCCTATAACAAACCACGTTGATAAAAATGGAGTTTGGAACGGAAAAGGTGGTAGAAATAAATATAATCAATCTATTGGTGGTAACGCTTTTTCAGTTCACACCGGAGCAACACCAACTGGAACGGGTAGTATGGATCTATTCAACCTTAATAGTTATTGGAATACCGATGCTTCAGGTGCTGGTGCAAATGGTTACCTTACAGCTCCTGTTGGATTTACTGGTCAAAACGAAATTAGTGGCATACCATCAGGTGCTGATGTAATTTTAGCTGATCAACCTAGAAGTTTAGATAACACTTTTTACACTACACATTATCCAGAGGCTTATATAGGTTTACATGAAAGAGGTTTAAACGAAACTACAATAGAGATTGTAACTCCATACAAAGGCGAGGTTGATGTTGATATGAGCACTAATCCAGCTGTTTGGGAAACAGAACCATTAGAAGACATTGGTTTAGACATATATTATGCGGCTAGCCCATCATATCCTATTACAATAGATAGGTACAGATATGATAATGATTTTGACGCAGAGCCAGATAAAGCGGATCCGTATGGCGCTAACTGGTACGATTATGGTTATAGAGGAGAAGAGGTTATTCCGGTAGGAACAATAGTAAGAACTATTGGTTTGGATGGAATAAACGAATCTGAAGTTTGTGCTGTTCAAAACGATATTATTTGGTTAAGAAGTAATAGTGATAGTGTAGGACTTTCTGCTTTTATTGATGAAAACGAGTTTAGTAATGGCGCTAACCTTCCAGCAGGTGATGACTATGTGTTACCAGTGGGAACTGGTGTTAAGCTTGTGTTTAAAGGCGAAGGTAGTTATTATGGGGCTAACTTTGATCAAGAGCAAATAACTACAACTATAGTAGAGGCTTTAGGTAATCCAACTGGAGCAACCGGAGTAAGTGTTTATAGAGTTGATTCAAGCACGCATAACAAAGAAAGACAACTTAGGTATTTTAATTGCTACAGTTATGGTACTGGTGTAGAGAGTAATAGAATTAAAGATGATTTTAACGCTGTTACTATAGACAAAGGTGTTAAAGCATCGATGCCATTAGCCGAGCAGTATGAAGAGGAGAGAAAAGGAAGTGGTTTAATATTCTCTGGTATATACAACTCTACTAGTGGTATAAATAGAACAAACCAATTTATACAAGCTGAACCAATAACAAAAGACTTAAACCCAGTTAATGGTAGCATACAAAAGCTTTTCACTAGAGATACTGATTTAGTTACTTTTTGTGAAAACAAAGTATTTAGAATATTTGCAAACAAAGACGCTTTGTTTAATGCTGATGGAAACACCAACGTTACATCAACAAATAAAGTTCTTGGACAAGCAAAACCTTTCACTGGTGAGTATGGTATATCAAGAAATCCAGAATCTTTTGCATCAGAATCTTATAGAGTTTATTTTGCAGACAAAGCAAGAGGAGCTATTTTAAGATTATCTAGAGATGGTATAACAAACATATCTGACAAGGGTATGAAAAATTGGTTTAAAGATAACTTAAGATTTGCAACCTCTATTATAGGTAGTTATGATGATAGAGAAGATCAATACAATGTTACAATTGAAACTGAAGATATTGATAGAAGAGACAAAGCATATACTTTGAGTTTTACTGAATCTAGAAAAGGATGGGTTAGTTTTAAATCTTTTATAACTCAAGGAGGTATTAGTCATAAAAATATATACTACACTTTTCCTTCTAATGAGTACGGTAAAAAATCAACTTTAGATCCATGGGGAGTGTCATACCAATTAAAAGATCAATCAGGTATCGCTGAAACATGGCAACATAGTTTAGATATACGAGTTTCTCGTCTAGTAATGAGTCCGTTTCCTGCTGTTAATTCTAACTCTTTTACAGTTCAAGACAACCCTAGAGGCGCAATACTAGTTGGTATGAACGTCATGGGTAATGGTGTGCCGGTAGATACTTTTGTAACAGATGTTGATTGCAGTGGTTCTAGATGTGATGTTGTTGTTAACAACAATTGCTCTATCACACCAGCGGGATACAGCACAACTGGTCACATAGTTTTCACAACACCTAGAAATAACTTTTACAGTATTGATGATAATTATTCAATGATTAAAGTACTTTTTAATCAAAGTCAAGGAACTGTAAAAAGATTTAAAACCTTAGACTATGAAGGTAGTCAAGCTAAAACTATTTTTAGACCGGATAATGAAAATATAATAGAAGGCCAAAGTGTTGGTCAAATTTACTATGACAATATAGAAAAATCAGGTTGGTATGCATATCATTTAAACACAGACATGCAAGTAGGAAAAGTACATGAGTTTTTAAATAAAGAAAATAAGTGGTATAACTTTATAAGAGGTTATGGTACCTGGGGAATGTATGGTAGCGGTGATTCTTATGATTTACAACCAGCTGGAAATGGAATCATTAGTGGCAGTAATTTTGGAATAGCTGCTAGTCAAGATGATCAATTAGACACCGGGGCTTTTTCTTTACAGGGATTAGGTTTTGTAGATAACCATTGGTTAGAGGATATTTTAGGGTGCACAGATTCTACTGCAAACAATTATGACGCTAGAGCTACAACAGATGATGGTAGTTGTATTTACTCTGGATGTACAGATTCAAATTCAAATAATTACAATGCTAATGCAACTATAGATGATGGTTCGTGTACTTATGCTGTTACTTTTCTTGCTGACTGCACTGGTAATTGTGATGATCCCAAAGATGGCACGGGGCATGATACTGAGGCTGAGTGCAACGCAGCTTTTAATTTACTAGTAAATGGATGTACAGATTCAACAGCGTGTAACTATGATGCAAACGCAGACTGTGATGATGGTAGTTGTTTTTACAGGTATGGTTGTATGGATCCAACAGCACAAAATTACGATGCAGCAGCTTGTTCTGACGATGGATCTTGTCAGTATAGAACTAATAACAATCAAAATAATTAAACTATGTCATACCACTACGGTTCATCAAGTTCTTCAAGCTCATCTAGTAGGGTAGCCGCAACGCGCCTGCCAGCTCCACCTGGATATCATTATATGCCAGATGGTAGCTTAATGCTTGATTCTGAAATGACAAACGAAGCTTCTATGTCTACAGCGGTTGATTTGAGCACTCAAGCTAGAGTTGCAGGCACTGCTAAAAGCGTGACACTTAAAGCTAGATTAAAAAACTCAAACATTATAATAGATCAGGTTTCGAGCGCTGTAAATAGACAAAGTAATGTTGTTGAGGTTTTAATTATGCCTAAAACAGGATATAAAATACAACCTGAAGATTTTTCAACAGGATATTTACCTAGAGGTGTTGCACGTATAAATTTTGAAAAAGAAAAAGACTTTGTTATAGCTGTGGTAACGTTAATAGTAGACCAACTAAATAATAATAATAATGTTATAGAATTACCAATTAGCGCTAAGGTTAGAGCAACTCACCATGAAGTGCAAATTAGTGAAAATATTCAAAATAATAGTGATATTATAGCCACGTATATAACTAGATTTCCAGTTAGTAAGGTTGCGAATACAATTACTTATAAAGTTAAAAATGAATTAGGTAAAAAAACATTGATATTCACTAGACGTTTTACGGTGGTTAGTGGAAGTGAATTTAGTAAAAAACCAAGTTTTTCTATAAATAAAAACAAAGAAAGGTTTGACATTGTAACTAAGTCAACAAAAAGAACAGTTGAGTTTAGAGTTTACTATAGCTCACCCGCAGATATTCTTGATCACAACGATGTCGAGAGTATAGTTTTTTCGACTAGTAGTCGTAAAGTTAAATCTAGTGAATCAGCTCGAGCTGCAGCTCCTATAGTAGTTGACACACCTCAGGGTTACGGTCAAGCAGCAACTACAATAACTTATGGTTCTAGCAATGAAAGTGTACAAGAAGAATCAGGTTTTAAAATATACTCTTTTGATCCTGGGCGTAAAATAGGATCTAGTGGTGGTATTAGAAAAATTAAAATTAAAGGAGTTCCTGGAACACCGTTTAAACTAATGCTTCAAGATTCAAACTTTAAAACATATAATTTTGCATCAAGCACCTACGAAGAAGGTGGTGGTATGTTAGAGGCTAAAATACCAAGACCAAGAATGGGTTTAACTTACGGCGAGTATATAGCTAGTGTAAAAGTACCAAGATCAATTAGTGCAATTTCTTATTCTGATAGACTTATAAAAGATATACCAATAGATCATACAAAAATACAATCAGTTGCGTTGGCAAACCTAGAAACAACAGGTAAAGCTAATATATTAACAGAGGTTAAAGTTTCTAAAGCAGCTACAGTAACATTTGGACTTGATGTTACAGGTGGTTTTTTGACAAGCTTTGTACCAGTCGCGCTTGGTCCAGGTGATCTTGGATCATCTATTATTGGTGGCACTTATGCGTTTAAAGTTAATGCCCCGGCTGGTCATAGCATATCTGTGGCTAGGCAACCTCTTGAAGCAAAAGCTGGCGCAAAGTTTACGGCTTGGACTAGTGGTGACAAAACAACTCTTCTTTCTGCTGGTAGTAGTGGTACAGTTATACAAAACGATTGGAGTAACACTCGTGTTGTGGCTGGAAACACTGAATCATCTTCAATTATTATAAAAACAAGTTTTGGATCTGGTGATGGTAGAAGCGTTAAGGGTACAATAAACATAAGCACAACAGTTTTTGGAGAAGCTAACAACATTTATAAGTTAAAATTACTTAACTTTCTAACTTTAACATCCTTATAACATGGCAATTGAAAATTTATCATTTCCTTTTGATATAAACGTATCAGTTCAAGTAACCGATCAAATATACATTACTTTAATTGACAATGGACAATCAGGTAGAAACCACATAACAAACGTAAATACAAAACCATTTGCTTACGCAAACGTAGTAGGTGTTGATTATGATAATAACATTATAACAATAGATAGTTATCCTGGATATATAAGTGGAACGCCTGGTGTAAACGGTTGGACTGGTGATATTTTAGATTATTACTTGTTTTTTACAAAAGACGATAGAGCAAACTCTTCTGGAATATTAGGTTACTACGCTCAAGTAGAGTATAGAAACTATAGTACATCGCCAGCAGAAATATTTGCTACGTCAACCAATTTTTCAGAAAGTAGTAAATAATTAGTAAAAAATGTAACTATAATTATAATTAAATCAAATAAAATGAACGAAATAGAACTGTTAAAAGAAATTGAAAACTTAAACAAAGAGATTACAACTGGAAAGCTATTTGCAAGAGATTTAAACAAAGAAGATTGGGACACACTAACATCATGGTGGAATGCTTGGCCAAACTGGACTACTCCTGGTAAAGATTTTTTACCTGCAAACGGGACTGGTGGAATAATGATAGAAAAAGACAATGTTCCTATTGTAGCTGGATTTATATACGAAACTAATTCAGCTTCTGTTTTATTAGAATGGATAATATCAAATCCAGAATACAGAGATACAGATAGACAAGACGCAATAGAAATGTTAATTACAGAGGCAGAGAAATTAACTAAAAAAATGGGTTATCAATATATGTTTACTATAGGAAGAAACAAAAACTTAATTGAAACACATAGAAAACTTGGTTGGTCTATAGATGACAAGCCTTCTCACGAAATAACAAAAAAATTAAAATAATATGGCAGGAGTAACAGCGATGGTGGTTGGTGGAGCGATGATAGCTGGGGGCGTGGTTAAAGGCGTATCTGGATACAAAGATAAACAATCAGCTAAAGGTAAACAGGCAGCAGCAGAGGCTGGTTTAAGAGAAGCTCAGAAAGCTATGAAAGCGATAGATACATCAAATCCATTTGAAGATGCTAAAAACGCGTACACAGGTCTAGACAACAAAATGGCTGGTCTTGAAAATAACATGGCGGGACTTGAGAACGTTTATGAAGACGCTGAGAACAAGTTTGCTAACATGAAAAACACATTTAGCGGCCAACAAAACGCTATGGAAGACATGGAAAACGCGTTTGAAGATCTAACTGTTAACACTCAACAAGCGGAGTTTGAGGCCCAACAAAACGCACAAAACCAAGCAAACATCATGTCTAGTATGGCTGGTGCAGCTGGTGGATCTGGTATTGCGGCACTAGCACAGTCTATGGCAAACGCTGGCGCATTACAAGCTCAAAAAGCATCAGCATCTATAGGAGCTCAAGAAGCTGCTAACCAAAAACTAGCAGCACAAGCTGATCAAGATATACAGTCAAAAATTGCTAGCGAACAAAGTAGATTAGATACTCAAGAGCGTCAGACTAATTTGGATATTCAGAAAACTCAAATGAGTGCTGAAGACGCTATACAATCATCAAGACTTGGTGAGGATTCTAGATTACAAACAGCACAAGCTAGTGAAGCATCTAGATTACAAGAGATGGAAGCTAGAGAGGCCTCTGATTTACAAATGCAAGAAGCTAAAGGTAAAATGGAAGTTCAAAAACTTAAAGGTGACGGTCAACTGTCATCTGCTCAGCTTGAAATGAGTAAACAAAACTCTTTAATGCAAACATCACTTTCGCAATCCCAAGCAGCTGCAGCACAAAAACAAGCTGGAGATGATAAAATGTGGGGAGGAGTTGGAGACGTTCTTAGTGGTATTGGGTCGTTCAGTGATAAAAGATTAAAAGAAAATATAGTAAAAATAAAATACTCACA
>Ga0209337_1003858_pt1 | contig 10490 bp, 6 predicted proteins | sample LinPmetageLP53_FD_184044 | JGI IMG/M metagenome (GOLD analysis project Ga0209337, IMG submission 184044) | Marine viral communities from the Pacific Ocean - LP-53 (SPAdes) (version 2) | ecosystem: Environmental > Aquatic > Marine > Oceanic | place: Pacific Ocean | collected 2010-02-08 | reverse complement strand
CGTTGTCAAATGCAATATCAAATCTAAATGCAGTAATATCTTGGTCTACATCATCAAGAGTGACTTCTATTTCTAAAATATCATCTCTCCACGAATCAAAATTATTATTTTTTAAAGCTGGTGTTGCTATATCATCTGCTAAGAAAGTCTGTAATTGTACAGTTTCTTGTGCTTTCCACCAATACTCTGGTGTTTTCCATTCACCTATTTGTTTAACTCTTATGATTGGACTTTGTGCAAAGACCATTCCAAACATAACTGCTGTCATAACTATTTTTTTCATAAAATGAAACATTGTTTTCTCCGTTGAGTTTTATTCAGTAATAAATATAAGATTAGATAAGATTATACATCAAAACGAACTACAAATGTTGTTTGCATTTCGTCTGACAATTTGATAGGTTGTGCTACTTTACCGACTGCCAATAGGTCATCAAATTCATCATATAGTCCAATTTGAGTTACATATGGCTTCCAAGATGAATGTGTAACACCACTTATTGTAGTTGGTTCACCTGTGTGAGCTGTTGCGAAACTTCCTGTTCCAGAAAGTGCTGGTTTATCTCCTGATGGAAATAGTCTGTAGGTCCAAGTTCTATCATTTATATCACCAACATCTACGGATTGGGTTTGTGCATAACGAATAAATCCTGTTCTATCAGTAGTTACACTAACATTACTTGAACGATTAAATTCGTTTGGTTCTGCATGAAGAACATATTCGTGTTCATATATTGTTTGAGTTGCTTGGTGCTTTAGTGTAAACGGCTTTCCTTGTTTTCCAATATCTTTATAAGAACCTGTATCGGTTATGATTAATAATCCCTGTTCATATAAAACATTACCGACTTCACTACCACTACCACGAGTTGCAGCCGTTGTTGATACTCCATGTGCTCTATTGAATGAGCTTGACTTGTATGCCGCAAAACTTGCTGAGTATGTAAAATCATAAAGGTTCCCATCTTCATCATCTCTGATGTCGTAGGTTGCTCCACCTACCGTTGCAGATAAATTAATACTACCTGGTTTTATTTCTTCTCCATATAAATCTTTCCCCACACTAACAACTTGTGCAGTTGTATGTAATTCTCTTGTTTGTTTTGAAAAGTCTTGTATGGAAAGTAAATGAAATGGATTAAACTTACTTGTTAATCGTGGTAAAACCTCACCGACCTGTGCAAATGGTCTTCCTCTATCATAAAATGCTTTAAAATTTTTATAAAACATTGTATTGAGTACATTCCAAGTAGGTAGTGCAAAATAATTAGTTGTTGTTGAGCCGGATACGACTTGTGTATTGGTATCGGAACTACTTACATAGTTTCTAAATGAACTACTGATTGCAGAAACTGCAAAGACTCCACTACCACTATCATTGTTAGTTGATGTAAAGTTTTTGAATACCTTAAAAGGTCTTACTGATTTGTCTTGTTGGTCAAGATTCTTGAACATATATTTGTCCTAAAAATCAAGTTTCACTTTTACTACGGCTTCCCTTGAAAATGATTTTAATACCGGTTGTGATAATTTAGCAATTGCTAATAGTTCTCTACTCTCATTATACAAACCTACTTGAGTAATGTATGATTTTGGGTCACCTTTAAATGTAGGTTGTGTAAATGCACCTCTATTACCATTACTATCAGTTGTTTCGTAAGTTGGGTTTGAACTGAAATTAAATTCTTGGTTGTGTGCTCTTGCAAAATAACTTGTTGAACTTATTTCTTCTTCTCTACGGGCTGCGAAATATCCTGCATTTTTAGCACCTGCTCCCGCTACACTATGACTGATTGAATTAAATGCTACTTTTGCATTATTACCAAATGTATTTGTTCCTGTTGAAAATACCATTGATTTTACATTTGCTTGTGTTAACCATGCTGCATTAAGTAATATAATTCCTAAGTCTGGGTAGAATAAACCTGGTGCACCTGTTGATGTTTCTGCTGATGCTGCGGTTTTAATATCTGCCGTTCCTGATGCGATTGAACCACTAACAACATTGAATACTCTATTTGCTGAGTTGATTGTTGTGTTGGTTGTTGCTGAACTATCGTCAATTAATTTAATTCCTGATTGTCCATTACCACTACCACTTAAATGTAATTCCCAATTACCTGGGTCAGCTTTTTCTCTCATTTGTGCTCTATTGAACGCAACAAATACAAAGTCATCTTGTCCGTCTGGGTCTCCACCAGCTACGGTTCCGTATGTTTTACCTGTAAATGAAAATTTCTCAGTTCCTTGTCCTAATATAACATTTCTAAATTGTCTATATAGGGCTGCGGTTTCTCTATTTCCAGCAGTTGTCTTGGTTGTGTTTCCAATAGAACCACTTCCTCCATAGTTTGCATATCCGACTGCGAATTGAACCTGCGCAGTTGAATCGGATGTTACTTTATTATATACTGGAATATAAGATGCTGATACATCACCTAATGTTGCTGAGTAGAAAAATTCTGATAATGATGCTGCTCCACCACTAAATAAACCAGAACTTACTGTGGTTTTTTCAGTTGATGCGATATCAGAATCTTGAAATTGTTTATAAATAGTTGCACTAAATTCAGGGTCTGAACCATTTCCATTACCTTCTTGGTCTGGGTCATCACCACCACCACTTGTTCCGTGGTTTGCTATATATTCATTAAATCGACCAACTGCTCTTAAGAAGTCTTCTTTTGATTCCAGTGCAAGTTCTGTGAAGAATGTTGAACGTTCATCAGCAGTTGTATTACCACTAATAAATGCATTGAGTTGAGCTCTACCAGCATCAAATTTTGATTCTGCTGTAGTTACATTCATTGGGCCTGTAGTTGTATGTGCCATTAGCTAAAAGTTCCTTTCGAATTATTTTGAATAGTTACTACTCGTGTAGCACCTGTTTGTTCACCCGTTACAAATACAACGGTTTGAAAAATTGTTCTACTGGTATCTGATGATATATCATTGATAGTAACATCAACTCCTGCTGCACCTTTAACGGTTTGAGTTCTTGAATCAGTTGAAAATGTTCCTGTTTGTCCACCAGTTCCAGTAATACTTGCAATCTCTGTATTGAGGAGTTGGAAAGTATATGTTTCTGGTTGTGATGGTCCGTTTGTAGTTGACGGAACTATTGTATCGGTTGCATTTTTATTTGATGTGCTTCCAATTGGTGGTACTGTAATAGCTTCTAAGTATGCTAAGTTTGCTTTATCTTTATCGGATGTAAATAGTTTATATCTCATCACTTGTGTTTCATCTACAAATGCTTCTAACAAAGGCATATTATCTAAAACTGCTCCGTAGTAAGTTGAACCATTTGGATGTGATGTATCCCACAATTCATAATCAATCTCATCATCTGCGAATGCATAATGTGTGATATTAAAGTTTTCGTTGCCGGACGCCAATTTTTCTCTACCTTTTTTGGTAAGGATTGCGTCTACTGTTATTGTTGTATTGTCTAAAAATCCCATTTTTATTTGCTCCTGTGGAAATTATATAACTATTCTTCTTCTGTAATAAATAGAAGAAAGTTAAATTTTCCATATGTTTTTATTCAACTCTTAGTTTTGATTCACCTGGTTGTTGTGTTGTTAATGATGTCGGTGAAGTAAATGTTATTTGAACTGGGTCTTCACCATCTATATCAGTTAATCTGTTTGTTTTAGTTCCCTCATAAAATAATCTACCACTTATCGAATCTTTATAGTAAGGTTCTAAGTCTGTTGGTTCAAATGATGAACTATATGCTAATGTTGACCCTACTGATGCGCTGTAAGAACTTGAATAATAATACTCTCTAACTTGATTAAATACTGATAATCTCGAACCACTTATAAATGGTTGTATAGTTTCTTTAAATTCTATACCTGTTCCACCTCTCGTTACACTTGCGGTTGCATATGTTGTTGGTTCTGCTGAGTTTGGGTTCAGTTCATCAATCTTAACGAGTGTTGCAACATTAGTTCCTCTTGAACCCGTATTCGCTATAATGATACTTTCGTAATTTGGATAAGCACCACTTAATGTAATTGTATTATTATCAGAACCTGATACGAATCGTGATATTTGTAATCCGTCTTCATATTGTCCTGCGTTTTCATAATAAGGTTGAGTTGTTGAAGGTTTCTTTCCTATTACTTCTTTTGTTCTTTCTAAGATATTAGGTTCTATTAGGGTTCCAAATTGTGCTCTTGCCCTTGCTGGAATAAATTGTTTTAATGTTTTAAAAATACTCTTGTCATAATAAGTCAATATTCTCATATAATCCCAAAAACTATTTGAACCCGCATATCGTTTAAAGTAATCATGTTTCTTCTGCTCTAATGTTCTGTAAGAATATTCAAACTCATCTCTTGGGTCACCAATATAATCATCAAAATTAAAGTCTGCTAATGAATATATAATATCCTCATTCACTACATCTGTTGGTGAAAGGTATACTCCTAACTTCTCACTATCAATTGGTGCAAAGTCTTGTGATGATACTTCTTTACTAGCGTGTGGATTTAATTGACCGACTAAACTATTTGTTTCCAATCTAATCTTTGTAGCATTTCTTCTTGATGGTCCAATGTTTGGAATCTTTAACTTTTCTTGGTCCACTAATGTTCTGTAAAAGTTTCCTGTAAATCCACTAACTGCTGCTGTTACGGTTTCGTATGTGTTTAAATATGCAGTTGATGATGCCGTTGCTAATGATTGTAAATTCTTATTATCGTTTAATTCATAACGAACCAATAAATTATCAGTAGTGGATGTAAATGTGTTTCCATTGTATGCTTTTGGTGCCGTAACGTGATTATCAAATACACTTTGCGATAAAGGTTCTGACCATAAACGATACTCCATTAATGAACCTGTAAATAGGTTGGTACTGAAACTACTACCACTACCACCTAAGAAAACGTGGCCACTAGAAGTGAATGCTGCATTTATTTTACTACCACTTACATTGTTACTGTCGGATGATAAACTTGCAGTATGTGATGTTAAACTTTGACTTTCTTGATATATGATTCGTTGTCTTGTTGAATCATATTGCTTTGCAGTTATCTCATAAACACTTTGACTTAATATCATATCATTTGTAATTTCATTTCCCTCTAATAATCCATCTGTCCTATTTGCTCCTGCTTTTCGTGTCAACATAACTGACCACATATCATCATTATAGAAGGGTAGTAAAGAGGATGTTACAAAATTCACCTGCCCATCTGAACCACTTATTGTAAATCGGATTCTTCCCAACTCATCTGTTGCTCCGTTGTCTTCTAATGAAATGGCCCAATCAGAATTCTTCTGTAAGATAACTTGGTCTTGTGATTTAGGACTTCTAAATCTCACTTCCAATGAATCTGGATATAAACCATCTGTATGTGTTTTCCAAACTGATTGAATGTATTGTCCTGATTTAAAATCTAATGCTCTTGTAAATTTTCGTTTGATTTCGTAACTTACTCTTGTTCCTGTATCTGGTCCACCATATTCTCTTACTCGTAGTATTGAACTCGGTATTCCGTAACAATTTAATAATCCTTTTAGACAACGTTCTGTTCCTTTGGTTTTGATAAAGAAAGGTAAGTTTCCTAAAATTCTTTTCCATATTTCTTCGGTTACGGCTTCTTGTGGTGACTCATATAAATCCGCACCACTTCCACTTTTACCAAAAAGATATTCTGGTAAATTTAATAATCCATTTCCACTTGATAATTGTAATCCTAATGCGTCTGCATAATGTCTTGCAACATCTTTTGATATACCCTCGGATAAACTACTAACTCTTTTATTGATGTCGGTAAAGTGTTTTGTATAAGTCCATACCTCATCAAATTGTTGTCCAGTCATATCCATAAATTCTAAAAATGTATTGTTCTGTGTGTCTGCATAAATGTGTTCTGGTAATGAATTTCTTAATGAATTCATATTGTTGAAGTCATATGATGAAGCACTTGATATCATATTATTATACCAAGTTACTGCGGTTGAACCTGACGTATGAACTAATCTATATGGTTCAGTAGAAGTTTCTTTTGGCCAACTGGTATCGTGAAATAATCCATTAGAACCACTCGAATATGATGAACTTTCAAAATATAAATAATTTTCAAGTGGGTCAAACGAATTAATTACTCGTTGTCGTTTTCTTTCAGTTTCTTGTATTGTTGCTAATGAACTTGTGATGTTGACAAGTGATTGACTGGTTACAGTATGTGTTTCTATCAATTCTAATTTTTTCTTAAAATTACCAATTCTACTTTCTGCATTTGAAAAGTGAATATAGTTTCCGAAGCCAGTATCATCAACATTGTAATATGGTGTTGTGGTTTTCTGATAATCGATATTTGGTTGAACATCTAATAAACTACCAGATACTAAACTTCTTTCAATTTTTCTATTGAGTTCATCACTATTACTTAATAGAGTGTTATGGGTTTTATAGTCGGTTGATTGTTTATCTATTGGACTATCTACATTATCAAAATCAGCAGGAAATAAAAATGTATTGTCAATTTTAACTGATGGAATCAATGAAATATTATCCTCATAATCTGGTAACAATTCTTCCACAATGGTAAATCCGTCAATACCCTCTTCTCTCAATGTTTCACTTAGTGGTTCTTTTAATTTTAGTTTTAATTTACTATCTTCAAATTCAGAGTTTGTTATTAAATAATAATCATTTCTATATTGTAGATAAGTTTTAAATCTTTCAATACTATTTAAGTTCATCTTAACATAGAACTCTGGCCATTTAACTTCATCAAAATCTATACCATTGAATTTAAATGTAGAATTAACACTATGCTGTTCTGGATTAACGACTCCAACACTATCTACAAAGTAACCATTTCTTCTTAAATTTTTATATTCTTCTTTTAAATTATGTGAAACTTTAACTTTATCTACATCCAATACTTCATCAATCGTTACTTCTAAATTAAAGTATACTTCAACAAGATGTCGACTGATTGTGTATTGTGCTCCAAAGTCTCTAACTCTTGGTGAATTCGGATTAGATTTTTCCCAGTCAATATTTACTTCATCATTACTATCATCATAAGTATATACTGGATACATTGGGTCTGCTGCAGTATCCCACATATTATGGTATTTTGCATTTATTTTTGGATACCTAGGATGTCGATATGTGGCAGGTTGACCTGTTGCTAACCACCAATCTTTTGGTAGATTATTTTCGTTGAACAATGATGTCTCTGTCGTATTGAGTTTAGGTGTTGGTTCATAATAATAACCAGTAACGCCTGAATATTTATCAAGGTTAGTATCATTTAATGTTGTTTCGGAAAGGCTACCATATTCATTATCGGTAAAGATTTCAAGTGGGAATTCTGTATTTGATACTGGTCGTATGTTTTCGTGTCCAGTTCTTTCTGTTCCGTGTGGGTGGTTTTGCCCCTCAGACCTACCCAATTTTGGTGCATATTTGTTGTGCTTAGGAACCCATGCTCTCATAAAGTTTTCAAAAACAATTGTTTGACCTTCCATTGCTTTTTGGAATTGGAATTCACCACCTTCGGAAGTTCCTTCAGTAATCAAGTTCATTGTTTTTAAATCATTACCACTAAATTTAATTGATTTATTTGGAGCTGATTGTCTATAATTCGGAGCTGCTACTACACTTAGATTAAGATTTCTTAAATTGTTTATATAATCAGAATTAGTTACATCTTTTGGTTCTAATATTAATTCATCACCTTTTAAATTGGTTGTGTTTATTGAGTATGTAAAGTGTTGTATAGTTACTGGTTGGTCTGTATCGATAGTATCATCAATAAGTTTATAATATACTCCATCGATTGACTCAACTTCACCATCATAGATTACACCATTTTCATCAATAATAAAAAATTGACTATCATCACCGGCAATCTTTCTTAAAAATTTATATAAAACTTTATAATCACCATCATTGATTCCTAAATTTCTTAGGTGTTGTCCGATATTTAATTTTAAATATTTTAAATCATAGTTTGGACTTAAATCTCTAACTCGTAAAATTGTTTCTTGTAAAATTTGATTGGTCTGAATACTATAAATACATAACTTAATATAATCTTTTTGTCCAAGGTAAGGTGGTTTAAATTCAACATCAAAATTATTGAAATCAAATACCCTACCAAAACTTGAAATATTTTTTTTATTAGTTTTGAAGTAAGCTGATAATTCTCTTTCTGTAAATCCGTATTTAGGCATCGTTAATCCTATAAGTCTTCAAAGGTTTTGTTTATCTTATCAAAGTATTTTGGGTTAAAGTATTTTTCTTTTATATCAACTGTAACTTGTTCAAATTCTGGTTCATCTGATTTTCCAAATTTATCTGGGTTTTCAAATGAAACTATGAATCCACGATTGTCTCGTGTAAGAGTCGTGTTGAACTTTGGGTTAGTTAAGTAGTCAGTTCTTTTTTCAAGAATTTGTTTTCTAAGTCTTTCCCGTTCAAGTTCTCTAAATTTTTTAAAGTGTTCTGAGTCTGTTCTATTTATTGCTTCTTGTGCTGACTTGTACGGCATTATCTCACCACTCTAAATTCAAAGTCATCATCATAGAAATTTTTCTGCTCATCAGCTGTTCCACTACCACTAACGACCTTAAGTAAAAATCTATAATTTCTTTCTGCTTGTAACCCATTCATCCATAAATTGAAATAGTTACCTGTACTATCACAACTGACGATTGAACCTGTTCCGAATGGAATAATTGTTTCTTCTGTAGACGCATCTTTTATGGAATAGTATACGGAACTACTTGGTAAATATTTTACATCTAACTCTGCTGGTGTTGTTGCAAATGCAGTTGTTGGATATAATTCTCTACCAACTAATCTTAATTTAGTTACTGAACTCTCCTTGTATTCTGTTCTTAAATTTTTAAAATAAATTTTTAGTCTTTCTAAATCTGTTGATGTTAATGGTGATAAACTTCCTGTTGAAAAGCTTGAGTCGTCCCATACTACTTCCAACTTAGGTGGATAGATTGTATGTGTTTCTCTTGAGAAATATTTTAGATTTCCTAACCTATCTGAACTCGCCTCATCTTTTGTGGTATCACTTCCTGAGTTAAATGAAAATGTGTCATCAGTTGGAAGTATTGATTCTCTTTTCAATATAAAGCCTCGGTTCGGGTAAACTGAACTTGAATAAATATGATTGTTAACTAAGTCAGTTACATCTGCTCTAATATCTTTTCTGTCAAATGTTAAAGCATAAGATGAACTAACTTTATACTGACCCGATTGTGTTCTCCACCAAGAACCACCATCAGTTAATACTGAACCTGTTACCCAAGGTGTTAGGTTTTCGTGGTCTCTGTATTGATAACTTACGCCATCGGAAGTTACTGGATTGTGGTCAAGTTTTCCTGTTCCTTGTTTCCAAGCACTACCACTAACCATATGAACAAATATACTTTGTTCTGCTTCAACTTCTTCTGAAGTTGCGTCATATAGATTTAAATAGTATTTAGCTGTTAAGGGTATTTTACCACTCTGTATTGATTCAGATATATTAGTATAGTCAAAATCAATTAGTATTCGTGATACATTTGCTACCGTTCCACTTCCATTAACATTTTTATTAATTTCCAATATCTCATCTAATCCAGTATTAATAGAAGCACTTGCTCCACCTGAATAAATTGAAGCGTCTCTTTTTCCAAATTCAAAATAATGCATTATAATTCTCCCACAACTCTACCGATAATATCGGTATTTGGATATTTTAGTTCAAATATACTTGGGTCTTTTGAAGGATATACAATTCCATCTTTCGTTGCAGAATCTATATCATAAACATTTCCACTATACCCACTTGATGTTGTTGCTTTGTTCTCCACAAGAATAAGTGAATTGTTTGGATTGGTTCCGTCTGGTGGAACTACACTTGCTACTCCGTCAACTAATGAAATCTGATATGCAATATCACTCAATACTATTGGTTGATTTATTTGCCACTTATCCGTATTAAAATGATTTCTTACTCTTTGTATACATCTAAACAATACATCATTTTGGTTAAACCCTCTTTGTGTAACGATTGCAAATCTTATTCCTATGTTTACTATGTAAGCATTTTTTAAATTGATTGCATCCGTTACTAATCTATATTGTGAAAGATACATTTTTAAATTTTGTTTTACTGCGTCATTTAATGTTGCTAAGTATTTATTACCATCATATCCCAACAAATACATATTCAATGCTAATGGATTTTGAATCTCAGTAGTGGTATCATTGTTTTCTTGTAATTGTGTATCTTGTGTTATATAAGCTTTTGCAATATTCCCATACTTCTGTGGTAATGAGTAAACTCTTGTAATGTAGTCTGCTTTCGTAACTGCTCTATTTTGTGCATTAAAGTATGCAGCTGCATTTTGTTTTATCTCAGTTAGTGTTTCTTCACTTGAACCGCCGGATGCTGCCGTTGAATTTGTAAAGGTTAAACTATCTTTTGACGTTTGAACTAATGATGTAGTCAACC
>Ga0209337_1003856_pt1 | contig 10493 bp, 10 predicted proteins | sample LinPmetageLP53_FD_184044 | JGI IMG/M metagenome (GOLD analysis project Ga0209337, IMG submission 184044) | Marine viral communities from the Pacific Ocean - LP-53 (SPAdes) (version 2) | ecosystem: Environmental > Aquatic > Marine > Oceanic | place: Pacific Ocean | collected 2010-02-08 | reverse complement strand
ATATATTCATCACTAGAACTTGCCTTCACGATTTCTATAAAAACTTGTTACTTTAGGAATGTACATATAATTTTTATTCTTGTCACGCACGTTTTGCATAACTCTTTTAAACATATCCCAGTCTGCAGGTAAAACTCCACCTGATCCAGTTGGAGCACCTTTTAACTTAGGGGCTGTGTTTTTCTGTTGGTCTGGATTTCTATATCTTAAATCTCCAGTTATACTTGGTCTCCAGGATACTGCTGAATGAGAAGTATCATTTGCACCATAACCTTTGTTATTAGGTTTCATCTCATATTCTTTTTGGGGTTGCATGAATACTTTCTTAGCTGTATTATGAGCTGTTACTTTTTTCTTACTTCTAGTAAATACAAATCCTAAATCAGGATATTGTGAATATGCTTTTGCTAATAACTCTAAGTGATTAGAGGCCCATTTATCATCATGATCTATTCTAACGATATAATCACAACCATCTTTCTTAGCCATGCCTAGTGAGTCATTAAGTGCACCACAACCTGCAGTAAAGCGGATTTGTTTAGTCGACCATTTTTTATTATCTCTTTCACCTGGTGTAGATCTATTTTTGTATTGAATTTGACTATCGGGTATAACTTCTTTTATTACTTCTTTAATCTCACCATCATTATCATACTTATCAGCCGTTAAATAGATTTTCCAGTTTTTAAATTTTTGTGACTTAATAGAATTAAGAGCTTCTTTTAATACACCTGGGGATGTCATGTGATTAGACCTAGACTTATTAGCTCTACCTGCATTCATATCATGTGTAGCCATAACAATACCAAACTTAATATCATTATTAATCTTAGATCCTAAATTCTTTTCTAATAGAATTTCAAAATTCTCAGAACCTATAAATGATTCTAATAAATTATATTCTTCAAAAGTTATCATTTCTTAAAAAATGTTTTTATTGACTTTATTATTCTTTTCATATCTTGTTTTGTAAGATCTGAACCTGATGGTAAACAAATACCTTGTAAGAATAATAAAGAACTGTTTCCATTTATATATTTTTTATATCCTTGCATAACTGGCTGTTCATGCATTGGCTTCCATATTCTACGAGCTTCTATATTATCTTCATCTAAATGTTTAATTAAATCTTGAGGTTTATACTCTCCTTTCATTAATGCACAAGTTAACCACATATTGGATCTATCAGTTTCTCTCTCTTCTTGAAAAGAATAAAAAAGATCACCGACTTCTTTTCTATAAATTTGATTAATTTCTCGTGTTCTTTTTATACGATCCTCAATAACTTCCATTTGACCTACTCCTATTGCAGCCAATACATTACTCATTCTATAATTATAACCTATCTCCGTATGGTGATAAAATGATTTATTATCTTTGGCTTGAGTTGAAAGATATTTCATATAATTAGCTTTCTTCTCATCATTAGTTACAATAACTCCACCACCTGAGGTAGATAATAGCTTATTTCCATTAAAAGAATAAACACCAATAGGGCCGTAGGTTCCTGTGTGTTTATTGTTAGAAGTAGATCCGAGACTCTCGGCGGCATCTTCAATAATAGGTATGTCATATTCATCTGATAATTTTTTAATTGCATCCATATTACAAGGTACACCAAATATATGGACACAGATTATTGCCTTTGGTTTTTTTCCTATTGCTGTAGAATTAAGAATTGCAGTTTCTAATAAAAGAGGATCCATATTCCAACTCCCTTCTTCTGAATCTATAAAGATTGGCTCAGCTCCACAATAAAGTATAGGATTAACAGATGCTACGAAGGTTAATGAAGAACACAGTACATAGTCACCTTTTTCTACTCTTAATGCTCTTAATGCTAAATGTATACCAGCAGTGCATGATGTAACTGCTACTGCATGTTTTGCTCCAGTATATTCTTTAACCTTTTCCTCAAACATATTAAGATGAGGTCCAACAGGTGCTATCCAATTATCATTAAATACATCTTTAATATATTCTAATTCTTTGCCTGACATATGAGGCGGTGATAAGTAAATCTTTTTCATAATTTTATTTTAACAGGATTACCATAAGCAGTTATTCCATCAGGTAAATTTTTTGTAACAATTGAACCTGCACCAATCATACAATTCTTTCCAATTTTAATATAAGGTAGTATCACAGCACCTGCACCGATGAATGTACCTTCTCCAATTTCTACACCTCCACATAGTGTTGCATTAGGTCCTATAAAACTAAAGTCTCCTAATATACAATCATGATCAATAGATGCTGCTGTATTTATTATACAATGCTTTCCTATTGTTGTACCTGTTTGTACTACCGAGTTGTGTAATATCTGTGACCCTTCACCTGGGTTAATATTTCTATTAACTATTGCTGAATTATGAATCATTATAATATAACAACCATTACCTAATAATTCTGCAATTCTTTTTCGTGATTTATTATTTCCAATAGCAATAACCCAATTTCCTTTTATATTATTATTATAAGGGTCAAATTCTCCTACCTCTCTTTCATAACTTTCATCATCCCAAAATGTAATTTGTTTAGGATGAGTATTCCACAAAACAGATTCGATTACTTTGGCATGTCCGCCTTTTCCATATATGTTAATCATTATATAATTCTTTTAAGCCACTCTTCCAAAGAATATCTCCAAAACTTAAATGTTTAAAACATTCTTTAAAATTGTGTTTAATTTCTTTTTCTTTTGAATTATAAAACTCAGTAGTTAATTTTTTACTTTTTAAAATGTCATATAACTCTTCAGATGTTTTAAAGAAAATCATACCATCAGTCTTAAACCCTTCCCATTGCTTGGTATCTTTATGACCCCATATAATTGGAATAGTTCCAGTTAACATACAATCTAAATGTTTTTCGGTTAAGAAATAAGGAAACTCATTTTCTATAACTATTTCATATCTATAATCTTTGAGACCATTGACTTTTTCAATAGGATTATTCCAATCTACGGTATTAGGTATTACTGACTTTATATAGTTCCTGGTAATATGTCTTAACTGATGGCCTTCTAAACCAAAATTTTTATTAGACCATATAGCAGTAACACCCTTCGTCTTATTATAAATCTGTCTTTCATTCTCACGAATAAAGGTTCTAGAACCAGCTATATAATATCTATATTTTTCAGGATATTTACCTGATCCTTTCCATGATGGATAATGTACAAAAATTAAATCGAATAATTCTTCATTTTCTAAAATCCATTGGTGTAAAGCTTTATTATAAGTATATGGCTCCATTTGTACCATGACTTTATATTTTTGAGAAGAATTTTTAACAATAGTTTCTAAATTATTTAATGAACCATCATAATCAACAAAAACAGCAACATCAGCAGGATTATTTACCCAATTAATAGATTTGCTAGCAGTAGAAGGATACACACCTGCTCTTTCCTCAGGACCAAAATTCCATTTATCCCAATATAAATTTACATTTTTCTTACTCATTACTTTCTCTTTTAAATTCAGGAACTATACTTTTTACTAATAGTATAATTTTATAAAAATCATTTGAGCGTATTTTAGATAATTTTTCTATTTTAGGAATTAAAGTTTTAAAATCATAGTCTTCATGATTTAAGCTCCATATATTATGATCTTTTGTAGTTATCATATTTTCACCATTACATAATAACTCTTCATATAGTTTTTCTCCTGGCCTTAATCCAATGTATTTAATTTTAGCCTTACTTTTAAAATGTTTAATTAAATTTTTAGCTAAATCAGTAATACTTACAGGTTCACCCATATCAAATAAAAATATTTCGCCGCCATCTCCTAATACACTGGCCTGTAATACTAATTGGCATGCTTCAGGTATAGTCATAAAATATCTAATGACTTCTTTATGAGTTACACTAACAGGACCTCCTCTTTCAATTTGCTTTATAAATGTTGGAATTACTGAACCTTCAGATCCTAGTACATTACCAAATCTTGTAACTATAAAATTAGTAGATGATTTTGTTTCTAAAAACTGAGTATATAATTCTGCTATTCTTTTTGTAGCACCCATTATATTAGTAGGATTAACTGCCTTATCAGTTGATACCATTATGAATTTATCTACCTCATTCATATATGATATATTTGAGACATTTATTGTACCTAATACATTTGTTTTTATTGCCTCTATAGGGTTAGCCTCCATCATAGGTACATGTTTATATGCAGCTGCATGAAAAACTATATTAGGTTTAAAAGAATCAAATACTTCTTCTAACCTATACTTATCCCTAACATCACCTATTACATACTTAATATGAGAATTTGGATTTGTGTGGCTTATTTGTTGTTCTAAGTGAAACATTGATGCTTCTGCATTATCAAACACAGTTACACTAGATGCACTAAAATTAACAAGCTGCCTAACTATCTCACTACCTATTGAACCAGCACCACCAGTAACAAGTATTCTTTTACCTTTAATAAAGTCTTTAATTAAATTAAGATCAGTTAATATAGGTTTACGATTTAATAGCTTAGAATAATTTAAATCCATATATTATTTATTAGCCATCACAGCTGATACACTCCTCCATTGCACTAGCAGCAATATCACCTCTTAATACAGATTCAGTTCTCATATAGTATAAAGTTTTGATTCCTTGCTTCCATGCTTCAAGATGAACTTGATTAATCCATTTAGGAGTAGCTTCTTTAGGAAAAGCAAGATTTAAAGAAACTGCTTGATCAACATACTGTTGTCTTATGCCGCCTTGTCTTATTAAATCTAATTGATTTATTTCCTTGAATGTTTTAAACACATCTTTAAAAGGAACGCCTTCTTGAAACTCTGGTACATCTTTACATTTAATTAGCATGCCTTTTACAAAACACCATTCATCTAAAAATTTAAGTCCTTGTACAGATCCACCATCAGCCATAATCTTATCCCATACTTTTTTATTATCATGACCCATCTTTTCTAAATAATTTAATAATTGTTGGTTCTTTCTAATAAAAGTTCCTTTTGCAGATTGATCAGTCCATATATTAGCTGGTACTGGTTCAATACCAGCAGATATTCCACCAGCTAATTTTGAATTAGATACTGTTGGCGCCACAGCTCTTAAGTGAGTATTTCTAAAACCTGTATCTCTACACCATAACGGTTCACCGTATTCTTCAGCAAGTGCCATAGATGCTCTTTCGGATTCAATTTTAATTTGTGAAAATATATTACGAGTTTCATATTGTGCCTCTAACCCTTCAAAGGCAATACCTCTTTGTTGCAAATATGTATGCCATCCTAGTACACCTAATCCTAGCGCCCTGCCTTTTTCAGCAGATCTTACAGAATTTTCAAAACCTTTTCTATATTTAGCTTTTTGTATAAATTCTTCAAGTACACCATCTAGGAACCATGTTGCATCATAAATAAGATTAGTATTTTTCCATTCATCATACTTAGAAAGATTAAGAGAACTTAAACAACAAACAAAGGAATGATTTTCATCTGTATGCAAAACAATTTCAGAACATATATTTGTCATAAACACTTTTAAACCATTACTCTTATATGCTTCAGGGTTTTGTTTGTTAACATTACCTCTATACATAATATAAGGTTGGCCAGTTTGCCTACGTTTTCTTTGTACCGCTGCGTATCTTTTTCTAGATTCAGCATCGCCTTCCATTACATTTCTCATAAATTTATCAGAAATAATAACACATTGATTAGTATTTAAACATTGTCTGTTAATATCACCTTTAGGTTCTCTTATTTCTAACCATTCCCAAAAATCACCATGTTCAATACTTAAATTTGTACTTGCTGCGCCTCTTCTTACTGCACCTTGGTTAGTTGCAAGAATTGTAGAATCATTAATTTTAATAAAAGGTACTACACCATCACTTGTTCCATTATCAGTTATATTAGATCCTGCTGGTCTAATTTGATTATGACTTACTCCTACACCACCACCATGCTTTGCTAATAACATAAGTTCCAAATTCTTTTGGCCTATATCATTAATACTATCCGCTACATCTATACCAAAACAACTAATAGGTAAACCTCTTTCAGATCCAGTATTACTTAATACAGGTGAGGCTAGGTTTAACCATCCCTTCCAAATGTACTTCATAAACTTATCTGCCATTTCTGGTTTCCTAAGCCTATTAGCTACAGTTGTTGCTACTCTCCAATATGCATCTTTTGGAGTTTCTCCTGGTAAACAATACCCTCTTGATATTGTATTTAAATAAACATCGGTATGTCCCCATTCAGGGTAATCAACGCCTCTTTCCCAACCTAATTCTTTTTCTATTTGATCTGCTGTCATTCTTTTTTGTTTTTAATTATTACCAAATATTATCCCAATCATCACCTTCACCTGCTTTTGCATAATCAGTTGGTCTGATTGCAAAAAAGTCAGTATGAGTATGACCTCCTGTTAAATGATAAAACCAATCTAAAGCATCAGCTGATTTTTCATCATATTCAAATATTGGATCTAACCCTAATTCTTGTAATTTTTCATTTGTTCTTCTATAAATAAAATTCTTTAAGTCATATGCTTTTAAATTTTCAATATCACCCATTTCAAAAATCTTATCAATATAATCATGTTCCATATCTACCATTAGCTTTGCAGCTTCATAAATAGATTCTTTAACGTCATCTCTTAATTCTGTATCCTCAGAACACATGTGATTAAATAACCTACACCCCATTTTAGAATGTAATGATTCATCTCTTACTGACCATTTCATCTGTTGCCCAATACCTTTTAAAAGATTTCTCATTTGAAAACTGTATAAAACTGCGAAAGAACTATAAAGAGATACACCTTCAGCAAACGCAGAGAATATTGCAAGACTTCTAGCAACTTCTTTTCTTGCATCTTTACTTTCTAATAAATCTTTATCACTATAATCAGCTTTAGTTGACATTAAGAAGTCAAATTTATCTGCCATTGAAGGCTCATGTAAAAATGCAGTATAGTCTTCAAGACCTAATGTTTCATTTAAATAACTATAAGCAACTGCATGAATTGTTTCTTGTGAACCAAACATCATTGCCATTTGTCTTATCTCATGTTTAGGAAACCATTTTGTAACCATCCCAGTCCAATAATCAGATACTGCACATTCAGTTTGAGCAAAACCTAAAAGAATATTTCCTACTAAGTTTTTTTCATGAGGTTTAATATTTTCATTCCAATCTTTTAAATCTCCTTGCATTGATATTTCAGTATGTAACCAAAATGCTTGTGCTTGTGGTAACCAACCATCCAAATAATATTCAGGATATTCGAAAGGTTTGTATTCGACGCGATTAGTGAAAAGTTTGCTCATAGTTTTTTATTATTTTAGACAAAACATGCAACTCAGAATAAGTGGTTGCATGTCGTTAGTTAGTATTGTTTTTTATTTATTCTAGTTAAGACATGAGTTTTAGTCATTGTCTTGTTTTTTTAACACTTGTTCTAAATCATATGCTTTTTGCTGAAGCCTAAATGATTCTTTCTTATATGTTTTCCTTTGATCATATAATCTAGTTAACACGTCTTTTAAAATTGATCGGTCTGTGCTGTAAACCGCACCTGTTACTGAAACAATTCTGTCGTCACCAACTTCTCTTTCTTTAAATTCTGGTTTTACTTTTTTAATAAAACTTTCTGGTGATACATTTAGTTGTCTCATAATAGAAGGATACAGTGAAGCAAAATCAAATGCAGCTACAGCATTATGCATTCCTGTTTTTGGTTCTTTTACAAAGGCACCTTCAAATTGCTGCCTTTTTTGTTGAGGTGCTCTAGGATCTTTTGCCATTACTAAATCTCTAGTTAAAAATTCTCTGGCTAATAATGCTTCAGTAATAGCAACCGGTGATGCTGCTTTAAATATACTAATTTGAGTCATATGAGCAATAGTTAAAGCAATTTCCATTGTTTTAATTTTTTCATGTATTAAATAAACCAACGCAGTATCTACAGCATTATAGAAAATATATTTAGGATAATCTTTTTCATACATATCTTGTATAGTACCTTCATATTTAATTTTACGAATTCCTACTACTGCTTCACCTACAGTATCCAATTTAAAATCTTCTTTAATATCAACCGTCCTATCCCATTTAGCATAAATATCTAAATAATCCATCACACCTACATGGCATGGAAATTCGTGCTTTCCAAAAGTTCTACCAATAGGAGAAGCAATAGAAGGATCAATGCCTAGTTTTTTACAACGATTTACAATATACTGCCAGTCAAATTGGATATAATTCCAACCTGTCATCATTGAGAATTTTTTAACAAAAGAATCCATAAATGTATAAAGCATATCATATTCATTTTTAAAACATTTAAATATAAATGAAAATTCTTCACCTATTGTTTTAAAATGTTCATCAATTTGCTTTTGTATTTTTGATTGTGTTTGTTTATCTAAATCTTTAGTGGCTAAAACAATACATTGTTTTTCGGGTGTTACTATACAGATTGCAGTTACAGGATTAGGCGCTTTACTTGGCTCTGGAAAAGAATCAGTTACTTCAACCTCAATATCTACAAAAAATGTTTTTGGAAAATGATAACCAAATATTAATTCTCTATCAGAAAAAGATAATTGGTCCATGTATTCAATAATTCTATACTTATTTAAATACCTAGACCTTGCTTTCTTTACTGAACGACCATCCCAATTCTTTATTTTAGGATCTGCTTTAGGATCTCCACCATCACAAACTTCCCAATTAAACATATCTTCTGGTTGAAGATCATAAGTCTTAAATCTAGTTTTTCCATCGAGATTAAAATAAGAGACCCATAATTGGCGATCTTCTTGAGTTATGTCTAATAGCATATTTTATTTTTTATAGGTAATGATTAATAATTGTTTTCTTGTCTATTCCAATTCTCTTCATTTTTAGAAAGATAATAATTATAGAACTCTTGTGGAGAAACACCGATGGCTAAACCTGCATTAAATACAAAATGCATTACATCTACCCATTCCATTTTTAATTCTTTTAAATCACCTGGTGTTAAATTAGATAATTTTTGTTTTCTGATTTCAGGATTTTTAGATTTCCAAGGTTTCCATGCAGCATTACCAACACCGTCTTCGATTCCTCCAACCGCATCTACCATTTCATGTAGCTCATCAATGATTGCATGATTAGTAACCATTAGAAAATCTATAACATCACCTATTGTAAACTCAGAGAAAGGTTTCCTTCCTTGTTTCTCAAAATACATATTTTGAGTTTTAGCTTGTAAAGAATAAAGTTCTTCTAATGAATTTACTTTAACATCATATTCCTTCTCTTTCCAATAATCTCTAACTTCGAGATCTTTACATTTATTATCAGCGTTTGCCATATAGTTTTTAATTTATTTTTATATAGCTAAAATGTAATTTTGTTTACCTATAACGTGAGTTATTATAATTTACGCCATTTAGGATCAAACCAAAACCTTCTTCCGTTTTTATCCATAATATGCATCATGTTTTTATTATTATAACATTTAATAAATCTTTCAAATTTTTCTTTATCTGATTGCCACGGATTTTCCCAATCCTTTAATTGTCCGCCACCTAATGAATAAGCTTTTCTTGGTATAGTTGTACATAATTCTAATACCTTTGGGCAATTGTCTATAACTTCTCTAGCATCCATAAAAGGATTTACTTCAGGTAGCCTATATAAGATCTCAGCTCTAAGATAATTACCAATACCATTAAAATATTTTTGATTCATTAATACTAAATGAATAGGTTGATCAAATACTCTTTTATCTAAATTCTTTAATATGTTATATTTAAACTCATCAGCTTCAGTAGTAGGATCTGGGCCACGGTTTATACTCCAAGTTTCACCAGCTTTCCATTTACCAAATCTCCTTACATCAACAAATGATAATGTAGTTCCATCCTTTCGATAAAATTTTAAATGAGCATGCTTAGGTTCTTGGCCAGTGTTTGTTAATTTAAAATGACCACTCATCCCCATTGACATTCTAAGAGGGGTTGTTTTATCTCTTTCTTTAATATACAGTATTAATTCTTTTCCTCTACTTTTAGCAGATAAACTAAAATAACCTTCCGGACTTTCTGGTGTTATACAATGAGTCCCTTTATGAGCAGGATTTTTTTCAATCTTTGTATACTGAATCCTAGGACCTTGTTCACCTTGGCTACATTCATTTATATAATCTGCTGTTAATCTAAGTTCTGCTAATTCTGGCATATGTTAATTATTAAATCCTTTTATATTTATATTTAGATTTGTTAAAAGTTCAGGGGTTCTTATTCCACTTCGATTAATACTATCAAGTATTTTTTGCTCAGATTTTAAAATCCAAGCTATTTTAAAATTATCTACTAGTATTTTATAGATAGGTAGTATAAGATCAAGGTTGTCCAATTCATAAAGCTTTTTTGCTATTTGAGATATAGGAATAATATGTTCTAAATGAAATATACCATTTTTTCTACCAACATCTTTTAGACCGCTCT
>Ga0209337_1003855_pt1 | contig 10496 bp, 19 predicted proteins | sample LinPmetageLP53_FD_184044 | JGI IMG/M metagenome (GOLD analysis project Ga0209337, IMG submission 184044) | Marine viral communities from the Pacific Ocean - LP-53 (SPAdes) (version 2) | ecosystem: Environmental > Aquatic > Marine > Oceanic | place: Pacific Ocean | collected 2010-02-08 | reverse complement strand
GGTCAGAAAAAGCTTGATAAAAATAAAGATGGAAAAATATCAGGTGCAGATTTTAGAATGATGGAAGAAGGCGGAGAAGCTAAAGTTAAAAAACGTAAAAAGAGTAAAGGAAATATGTGTCGTGGCGGTGGTGCCGCTCTTCGTGGCACTAGATTTTCTGGAGTTAAGTAATGAGTGATGTGACTTACAGGATTGATATAGAAAAATTAACATCTGGTATAAATCAGGTTTTCTTTGATTGCTGTGAGTCACAAAATATTGAGGTTGGGGCGGAGGATATCGAATGTGGCATCTCCCTGCCCATTGATGCAGGCGCTCCCAAAGTGTTACTGCTCCATGATGGTTGAGCGACTTTCGCTCCAACACCTAAAAGGGAAAGAAAATGGCTATTGAAAGAGATGCAGGTCCAGGCGGCGCTTTAGAGCAACAGATGCTTGAACAAGCTGAAGTGTTGGTTGGAGATGCGCTAGGTGAGAACCCTGGAGTTTTTAACTTTGACGATGGCTCTGCTATTGTTGGAGAATACACAGAAACGGAAGCAACGGTTGAAGCTGCTTTTGATTCTAATCTAACAGAATTTATGGAAGATGGAGATCTTGGTCAAATATCAAATGGTTTGATTGGGAGCATTGACGATGATTTCTCATCTAGACAAGATTGGGAAGATACATACAAGCGTGGTCTAGATTACTTAGGAATGCAGAATGAAGAAAGAGTTGAGCCTTTTGAAGGTTCCTCTGGCGTTGTTCATCCCCTTTTGGCTGAAAGTGTTACACAATTTCAAGCACAGGCATACCGTGAGATGTTGCCTGCCACTGGCCCTGTTAGAGCGCAAGTTGTTGGAGGACAGGATGAGCAGCTTGTAAAGCAAGCTGAACGTGTAAAAGATTACATGAACTACATGATTACCTATGAGATGGAAGAATATGATCCAGAAATGGATCAGATGTTGTTTTATCTCCCGATTGTGGGTTCCACCTTTAAAAAAGTTTACTTTGATCCTTTAAGGGGTCGTGCCGTAAGTCAGTTTGTGCATGCTGAAGACTTGGTTGTGCCTTATGGAGCTACAGATTTAGCTACATGTCCTAGAATTACGCATGTAATTAAGATGGATTCTAACGAAGTAAGGAAGCTTCAGTTAGCAGGATTTTATAGTGACGTTGATTTGCCTGAAAATGGTTCAAGTGGCGAAGAAATGTCAGAGGTTCAGGAGACAATTAACGAAATACAGGGTGTTCACCCTAGTAATGCGTCTGTTGAGCTAACGTTATACGAGGTTCACACCGATTTAGACATCCCAGGCTTTGAAGACATGGGTAATGACGGTGCTCCTAGTGGCTTGAAGCTTCCATATATCGTTACAATTTTAGAAGATACAGGTCAGGTTCTGTCAATTCGTAGAAATTACGAAGAAACAGACCAAATGATGCGGCGCAAGGACTATTTTGTGCATTATAAGTTCCTTCCAGGGTTAGGATTCTATGGTCTTGGCCTTACGCACATGATTGGTGGCTTGGCACAGGCTTCTACCTCCATTTTACGTCAATTAATTGATGCGGGTACGCTTTCTAACTTGCCTGCGGGATTTAAGGCTCGTGGGGCAAGGATTCGAGATGAAGACAACCCCCTACAACCTGGAGAGTTCAGAGATATAGACGTTGCAGGCTCTGATATACGCTCTTCTTTGATGCCTTTACCGTTTAAAGAGCCTTCAGGTACATTGTATAACCTTTTGGGCACTCTCGTGGACGCAGGGCGTCGTTTTGCGGCTATGGCAGACATGAAAATAGCCGAAATGGGTGGTGAAACGCCTGTTGGAACAACAATGGCTATTATGGAACGTGGTACAAAAGTCATGTCTGCGATTCATAAACGCATGCATTATTCGCAAAAAATTGAGTTTAAACTGCTATCTAAGGTGTTCTCTCAGACCATTCAGATGTATCCATACATGCCATCAAAAGAAGTTGGTCCTGAGATATTCGCACAGGACTTTGATGCAAGGGTTGATGTTTTACCTGTTAGTGATCCTAACATCTTTTCTATGGCACAGCGTATTGCGCTTGCACAAACACAGTTACAATTAGTTCAATCTAATCCACAGATTCACGGTGGGCCACAAGGATTGTATCAAGCTTATCGTAAGATGTATGAGGCTCTTGGCGTAAATAACATTGATGCTATTTTACCAATGCCTCCACAGCCACAGCCAATGAATGCAGCTATGGAGAATAAAATCTCTATTACTGGCGGTATGCCACAAGCATTTCCACAGCAAGATCATAAAGCGCATATGGAAACGCATTTAGCAATTATGTCTACGCCTGTAGTTCAAATGAACCCACAAGCTATGGCAACGCTCCAAGGACATATTCAAGAACATATTGGTATGTTGGCAGAACAACAAGCACAGCAAATGGTCATGGAGCAAGCGGGGCCAGAGGTTCAGCAAAATCCAGAAGCTATGCAGATGCTACAGCCTGCAATTGAACGTCAAGCTGCAATGATTATCGCTGATCTTACGGAAGAATTTACTCAAACAGTTGAGCCTGTGAGCGAAGGATCAGATCCTCTTGTTGCAATTAGGCAACAGGAACTACAGTTAAAAGCAACAGACATGCAGCGTAAATCTACGGAGTTTGAAGCCAAACAAGAATTAGAGCGTGAGAAAGAAATGGCTGACGCTAGTTTGGCTACAGAAAGGCTAAATCTACAACAAGACGCTTTAGCCGATAAAACACGAGTCGCAGAAGATCGTATTCAAACACAAAGGGATATTGCGGCTATTAACGCACAAATGAAAGGAGTCAGGCAATGACTAGTACAGTAAGGGCTAAAATGGCTCAAGTTGAAAAAGAAAAGAAAATGGCTAGAAGACAAGCGATGGCTAATCCAGAAGTAGCTACAGAAATGGTTCGTGCTCGTAGCGATAAAGGACATTATATAGCAGATGACCCAAGTACTGAAATCAATGAAGCTTGGGTTGAAAAACCCAAAAAGAAAACAGCTTCCAAAAAGAAAACTACAAAAAAAAGCTAACACAGAATCTGTTAGCCGATTTAGCAAAATAGCTAGACCCCAGAAATTTAAGGGTGTTTTTTAAAACTCTGGGATAAATACTTGTATTCTCCGATGGATTGTATAATGTCCTATTATGGAGATCACATGGACGCATTAAATCTAGCCGAATACCTCTATAAAAAGTTACGTCAACGCCGTGATGACATACAGGTGTCTTTAGGCACAGGTAACATTGGGTCATTTGATGATTACAAGTATGCGGTTGGACAGGTTAAAGGTTTGACGTTCATGGAAGAAGAAATCAAAACAGCAATGAAAAATATTGAGCTATCAGATGAATGAAAAACTGTATGTGCCTGAAAGTATGGCAAGAAAACCAAAAGACATGGAAAATATTTCTACGCCTTTAAAGACTGCTTTTGGAAAAGATAAAGAAAAAAGCAAGAACGAAAATGACCCTTCTGAAATGGAATCTTCAGTATTAGAGAGGCTTCCACAACCCACTGGATATAGAGTTTTAATAATTCCTTATTATCCAAGTGAGAAAACTAAAGGCGGTGTTTATGTCCCTGATGCGGTTAGAGACAGAGAAGCCTTTGCAACAGTAGCAGCTTATGTCGTAAAACTAGGTCCAGATGCATACCAAGACTCCCAAAAGTTCCCAACTGGTTCATGGTGTTCTGAAAAAGATTGGGTTCTTATAGGAAGATATGCGGGAAATAGGTTTAAAGTGGAAGGACTTGAGGTTCGTATTATAAATGACGATAATATTATAGCCACAATACTTGACCCCAAAGACATTTCGTATGTATAAGATAACAGAGGAGCATTTTTGCTATGCAAGCAGAAGCACAAGAACAAGAAGTTGAAGAAGTAACATCCGTAGAAATAGAGGATGATTCAGAGGTTATTGAAGATTCTTCTGAAGAGCAGCAGGCATCCTCTGATGAAGATTCTGATGATGAGCAAGAGCTTAGAGACTATGAATCTCCAAATAAAAAGAAAAAAGACCCACAGCGCAGAATCAAACATTTAACTGCATTAAGAAAAAAGGCTGAAGAAGAAGCAGCCGCAGCAGTTGAATATGCGCAGCAAGTTAAAGCTCAAAATGAAGAATACAAAAAACGTCTTTCAACTTTAGACAAGGGATATATGTCTGAGTATGAAGGAAGAGTTACGACACAAGAAGCCCAAGCAAAACGTGCATTAGCAGAAGCACATGAAGCAGGCGATTATGAAAAATTAGCAGATGCTCAATCGGCAATATCACAAATTGCTATTGAAAAAGAGCGTCTTCGTTTACAGAAACAACGTTCTCAGCAGCAAGCTCAAGAGTATGCTGCTCAACAAGAACAGGTGCAACAGCAACCCCGTCAACAAGCCCCTCAACCACAGCGTGACCCAAGGCTAGAGTCATGGTTAGAAAAAAATAAGTGGTTTGGTCCAGACAAGGTTATGACAGGTGCTGCAAGGGCAATTCACGAAACGTTAGTTGCGGAAGAGGGGTATAACCCTACAACCGATGAATATTATTCAGAAATTGATCGGCGCATGCGTTCTGAAATGCCTAATAAGTTTGCAAGTGGCAAGAAAAACGTCCAATCTGTCACTCCTTCGGGGAACGGTACTCGTTCACTGGTAAATGGACGGAAAAAGCAAGTGGATCTAAACCCTGGTCAAGTCGCATTGGCTAGTAAATTAGGTATACCCTTGGAAAAGTACGCACAAGAAGTGCAAAAATTAGCGAATCGGAGAGACTAATGGCGGATCGCACCCCACGAGAAGTAGACACTCGGCAAAGCCAAGAACGTAAAGTTTGGAGGCCAGGAACAGCCTTAGAAGCTCCAGAACCACCTTTAGGGTATAAGCATCGTTGGATTCGAGAATCCGTGATGGAATTTGATGACAAAACTAATGTCCATAAAAGGCGGCAAGAAGGATATGAACTCGTTCGCGCAGAAGAATATCCAGAGTATTCAGGTCCAGTTGTAGATGAAGGAAGAAACGCAGGCATCATAGGTGTTGGCGGTTTGGTTCTTGCTCGTATACCTACTGAACTGGCAAAACAACGCAATCAGCATTACCAGAAGAGTACACAAAATCAGATGGAAGCTGTTGATCGTGATTGGATGCGTGAAAATAACCCCGCGATGCCAAAATTGGCACCTAACCGTAAATCTAGTGTGAGCTTCGGTTCACGCAATAAATCTGAAGGATAGATAAGATGGCGAATCAAGACGCTCCCTTTGGCCTTCGTCCAGTAAAAAGTAGCACAAGTTCTCAACGGCAGAACCGCTACCGTATTGCTTCTGGATACAACACCAACATCTTCCAAGGCGACCTAGTAACGGTTGCAACTAATGGAACAGTTGTTCGTGTTGCAGCAGGAGATAATGCTTTATGTCTGGGCGTATTTAATGGTTGTAAATATGTAGATCCTAACGGAAATATAATATTTTCTAATCATTGGCCTGCAAACGCAACTGGCACTGACATTTTCTGTAATGTCATTGACGATCCAAGTGCATTTTTCGAGATTCAAGCAAACGCTGCATTTCCTGTAACGGACTTGTTTGGAAATTTCGATATTGTGGATAATAACCCTGTTGGAAGTACAGTAAGCGGCAATTCCCGTATGGAAATTGCTGTGACAACAGGCGCAACCACAGCCGCATTAGCCTTAAAAGCTATGGATATTTCTCAAGACCCTGAGAATAGCGACACAACCACCGCGAACACAAATGTGATCGTAAAAATCAACAACCACCTATTCAGTGCTGGCACTGTAGGTCTAGCATAAGGAGACTGAGTTATGGCTATTTCAAGATCCCAGCTGGTCAAAGAGCTAGAACCTGGACTTAACGCTTTATTTGGTATGGAATATGACCGTTATGAAGGCGAACATGCAGAAATTTATGACACAGAAGCATCAGATCGTGCTTTTGAAGAAGAAGTTATGCTTGTTGGTTTTGGTAATGCTCCAACTAAAAGTGAAGGCTCAGGAGTTGAGTTTGACAACGCAAATGAAGCGTATACTGCTCGTTATTCACACGAAACAGTTGCACTCGCATTTGCACTAACTGAAGAAGCTGTTGAAGACAATTTGTATGACCGCCTTGGTGCTCGTTATACAAAGGCATTAGCCCGTTCAATGGCACACACAAAGCAAGTGAAAGCTGCTGCAACGCTTAATAATGCGTTTGATGCAAACTTCACTGGTGGTGACGGTGTTGAACTTTGTTCAGCAGTTCATCCACTATCAGGCGGAGGCACATTTCGTAATGAGCCTGCAACTGCTGCTGACCTCAACGAAACTTCACTTGAGAATGCTCTTATTGACATCTCAACGTTCGTTGATGAACGCAATATGATTATTGCTTTGCGTGGCACTAAGATGATTATTCCACCACAACTGCAATTCGTTGCAGATCGTTTGTTGGAATCAACTCTTCGTGTCGGCACTGCTGATAATGATGTTAATGCAATCCGTAACATGGGTATGTTACCAGAAGGTTACACTGTTAACCATTTCTTGACAGACCCAGATGCGTTCTTCCTTAAAACAGACGCTCCAAATGGCTTTAAGCACTTTGAGCGTTCGGCAATGAGAACGAATATGGAAGCAGATTTTGATACAGGAAACATGAGATTCAAGGCTCGTGAGCGTTATAGCTTTGGCTTTAGCGACCCACGTTGCGTATTTGGTTCCCCTGGAGCATAATTTGTGTTAAAATAGAGTATAAGCATTTTTCATGTTTTGCTCCTTAAACTTAGAGGCGGCGCGAGTCGCCTCTTTCTTTTTGTTTAAAAGTAAGTTACTCTGTTTGTATCCCTGACAGTCACATGGTGTGGCTGACTAACCCTAGACAGGAGATCAACATGGGTACGACAACTTTTTCAGGTCCGATTCGGGCAGGTAATATTAGAAACACAACGGGTACTGTCGTTGGAACAGACATAGCAAACGTTGGCTATGTTGTAATGACTCAACAACATGTAATGGACATTTCTGGCGGCGCTGTTGCAGCAGAAGCCACTAATGTAGTAATTCCCGCTAATTCAAAAATTGTAAACATAATTATTGATTTAGAAACAGCAGCTAACACCACAACAAATATTAGTGTTGGTGATACTGTAGGCGGTGCAGCAACACTGATTAATGCTGTTGCTTCTGGAACCACTGTAGGTATCAAAGCTTTAGGTATTTCTGGCGGCGGTACACTTGCATGGAAAAACACTGGTACATCCGATTTAAAATTAACAGCTACTTCAAGTGCAGCGTGTAACGCAGGATCTGTCGTTATAACAATAATGTATGCTCAAGCTTTTAACACTGCTGTTCAACCTTAATAGGAGGCTAGTATGGCAGGTCCAGTACAAGCATTTAATCACACACAAGGAAGTGCTGCGGCTGTTGTTGGTCCCGCACGTTCACGCATTCGTCAAATTATAATATTTGCAGACGCAGCAGGGGCTTTTACAATTAAAGATGGAAGTGGTACAGGTGATACGCTAATCACACAAACATTTCCAACAGGCTATCATCAAATAAACATTCCAGATGATGGAATACTTGCCACAAAGGGTGCGTTTGTTAGTGCGTTTACAGGAAGTAGTAATCAACTGACGCTCTTTCTGTCTTAAAGGTGCAACATGGCTCGTAAAAGAGACAAAATGCCTGCAAGAAACAAAAAGAATTTCCGCTCCACTAAATCTGGAGCGGGAATGACTAAGGCAGGTGTCGCTTCTTACAGGCGAAAAAACCCAGGATCAAAGTTAAAAACAGCGGTAACTGGTAAAGTAAAGCCTGGAAGTAAAGCTGCAAAAAGGCGTAAGTCATTTTGCGCTCGTTCCGCAGGTCAAATGAAGAAATTTCCAAAAGCAGCTAAAGATCCCAATAGCCGCTTACGTCAGGCAAGAAAAAGGTGGAAGTGTTGAACAAACAAGTCACGATAGCTCTTGCAACAGCCTTTATCATAGGTGTTGGTGGTGTTGGTTATAGTTGGGCTGATTGGGTTACAAAAACCCTTATTGCAGTAGACAAAAGAACAGAGGTTATGGCCTCTCAAATTAGCTTTATTAAAGAACATATGGAGAGAAATTATGGCAATGTCGAGGGCGCAAATGAGCGAACAAGTATCCAAGCCACCTTCAAAGAATAAAACGCCAAAAGGCTTAACTTATTACAGAAAAGGCGGAAAAGCTTCTGCTAAATCAAAAGGTAGTAAAATTTGTCCAGAGGGTAAGGCATGGGCAAAACGTACTTTTGATACATATCCTTCAGCATATGCAAACATGGCGGCTTCTAAATACTGCAAAGACCCCAACTACGCTAAAGGCGCTAAAGGAAAGAAGAAGAAATGATGGATAAAAAGAAAAAAACTGCTGTAAAAAAGGTTATTAAAGGTCTTAAAAAGGCTTCTCGTTTACATGCAGGACAAGCAAAAAGTCTTAAAAAGGTTATTAAACCCACCAAAAGGAAAAAGGCTAAAAAGTAATGGGTGCTCTTAAAAAGTGGAGAGATCAGCAATGGGTGAGGATAGGAACCGATGGTAGTATCAAAGGTCCGTGTGGCACTTCAAAAGATAAAAAGAACCCTGATAGGTGTCTTCCAAAGAATAAAGCAAATAGTCTTTCAAAGGAAGAAAGAGCATCCACTGCCCGAAAAAAGAAAAGTGCAGGTAAAAAAGGCAAAACAGTCGTTAAAAACACCAAAGCCGCAGAAGTCAAATTTGCAGAAAAAGGCGGCGAAATCAAACAAACGAAAGCCAAAAGGCCGTTCAAAGGGAAGGCCAAAAAAGGCACAGCCGTAGCAAGAGGATGCGGTGCAATTATGAAGAATCGACGTAAGCGCACAAAAGGTGCGGTTAAACAATCCTGAAAGGAGAATTATTATGGCGATGAAAAAGAAAGGCTACCGTAGCGGTGGTAAAGTAAAAAGAATGAACAAGGGTGGTGCCGCAGGCGGCAAGAAGCCCAAGAGAATGATGAAGGGTGGAGCCGCAGGTGGTAAGAAGCCTATGATGATGGAAAAAGGTGGTAGAGCAGGCGGTGCAAAGAAAATGACCGTAGCTGAACTTCGTTCTGCTGCTAACAAAATGGGTTACAAGTTAATAAAGTAATGCCATATTTACATAGCAATATACCCTATTTTAAGGCATGGGTTCGCCGTGAATACACTCACAACCATGAGGGTTATCACGGCGAATTTCTACATGCTATGGTTGTTGGCGTTACATCAATGCCAAACAGGTGTCTTAGCTTTCAGGTTATCTTCACTGGTAGTGAAGCTGAAGGTGAAGAAGAGGACACAGTACACGGTGGAGCAATGTGGGCTAGAATGCCCATAACCGCGTTAGTTGCCGACATTCCCTTAGATGAATGGCCTGAACCAATGGAAACTTATGATGCACAGCCTTGGGATTGTGCTTCGTATAATCATGCAGTTTATGTAATAGATCGTGCTACCCCATGCCCTTGGTTGGCAAAGGTAGATGGTCAAATGCATCCTGCAAAATATCTTTTTACAGTTGATTACGCAGAGAGCGAGATAGCAGACGATCCTGCACAACACAAACAAAGTCACGTTTTGCAACTACTGGACGCGGGAGAGTGGACAGGTAATATCGTAGCTTTACCAAATAACAGAGTAAGAGTAACGCATCCTGCATGGTTTGCTGCGGGAGAGGGTGCGCCTGATTTTAAACCTTCACAACATATACACTATTCAAAAAGTGATTTAGACTATACATTAGATGTAAATCGCATCTTTGATAATCTTTATAACGAGGAATAAAAATGGCTATATCAGGATCAACAGACTTTGAATTAGATGTAGCTGAATATGTAGAAGAAGCTTTTGAGCGTTGTGGCTTAGAAGCTCGTACTGGCTACGACCTGAAAACAGCCAAAAGATCTCTTAATCTGATGCTTGCTGATTGGGCAAATCGTGGACTTAATCAGTGGACTATAAAGCAAAGAACACAGGCATTAACAACTTCTGATGGTCAATATGACATGCTAACAGACGTTATTGATGTTCTTTCTGTTGTTGTAAGAAGAAGCAGCACAGACTTTACAATGGATAGGATTAGCAGGGATACATACCTTGCTATTCCTACAAAAACCACTACTGGAAGACCAACTCAGTTCTTTTTAGACAGGCAATTAACACCAAATTTAAAGATATGGCCTGTACCAGAAAATAATACAGATATTTTAATCTATGATTGTTTGACTAGAATAGATGATGCTGATGCTCAAGTTAATACAATGGACATACCGTTTAGGTTTTACCCATGTTTATCAGCAGGTTTGGCTTATTATATCGCTTTAAAACGTGCTCCAGAACGTGTGCAGATGTTAAAAGCGGTTTATGAAGAAGAAATGAGAAGAGCGATTGATGAAGATAGAGATCGTGCTTCTTTTCAAATTACACCAAGTTTAGGAAACTACCGTATTGTCTAAATTTGCAA
>Ga0209337_1003853_pt1 | contig 10499 bp, 4 predicted proteins | sample LinPmetageLP53_FD_184044 | JGI IMG/M metagenome (GOLD analysis project Ga0209337, IMG submission 184044) | Marine viral communities from the Pacific Ocean - LP-53 (SPAdes) (version 2) | ecosystem: Environmental > Aquatic > Marine > Oceanic | place: Pacific Ocean | collected 2010-02-08 | reverse complement strand
GCTTGTCCAGCTCCACCGAAACCTGTTGCTGAAGCTCCTGTACCACTTACACCTGGAATAAAAGATCTAGATTGATTAAAGAAATTTCCTATACTATTCATAAAGCCAGGTTCAGTAGTAGTAGTAAGGTTAGGAGTTTTACCAGAAATAAATTTATCAGCTGTTGGAACTAAATCACCACCGAATGCACTTGGTTTACCTCTTATGTAATTAATAAAATCACCAAATTCAGCTCCTGGTTTCATCGCAGCTGGTGAACTATCAGCATTGAGTAAGGATGAAAACTCTCCTCCTCCAGATTTTAAAGGAGATTTTGCGAGTGCTTGACCTAAACTACCTAATCCAGATGAAAGGCTACTTAGTATTTTAGTAGGAGAGGCATATCCACCTACAGGCCCTCCAGAATAATTGGGGTTAACTTTACCTTGCCCAAAACCGAAACCATTTGGTCCCATATAATCTTCAGCTATATCAGGAAAATCATTTATAAATCTGCCAGTTCCTTTAAAAAAACCACTAGCATCTTTTGCGTTAGCCCATGATGGATCAAGAAAATAATCTAATTCTTTAAGACCTCTTCCAATAAAAGGTATGTCTTTAAGAATTGGAACATTTCCAATATCCATTCCTGTTAAATTTTTTCCAAGTAATGCAGCTCCAGCTGTTCCTATACCACCTAAAACTAAATTTTCGCCTATAGTTCCTTTAAGCATTTCTTCTATTTGTTCACCAGTCCCTGGCATGTCATAGCTTCCATACTCATTCATTCCAGCATTTTCCATTACATTGTACTTAGGTACTGTAAAGCTACTTCTTATAGGGGTTGACCTTGCTGCATCTTCAGAAATCCCTGGTCTAAAAGGAGCAGATGTTCCAACCTTATATCCATAAGACGGTATTCCTGATGTAGGTATAGATTTTTTTCTTCCAATATTTATTGGTAAATCATCAAAGCTAACTAACGGTCTTTGACCTCTATAGCCATAGTCAGATGAGTTTTCTGAAAATCTAACTGGATTTGCTACTGCTGGCATTATCTATTCCTATCCACTAAAGCTTGAGTATTTGGATTATTTCCCGCTAATGCTTTTCTTCTGTTTAATTCTTGATAAATATCAGTGTCTATATTAAACGATTGTACGTTTGGAAGATTGGTATAACCACTAGAAACAAGACCTCTTGCACTTCTTTGTAAAGCTGCAGGTGCTGTTGGTCCACTTAAACTTGTTAAAGATTCTTTAAGTAATTCAGCGGGCGGTAAAGAAGGAGCTTGTTCTCTCGCTCCTTGAAAAGTTAAACCTGCGCCTATACTTCTTCTTTCAGCATCATCTTGTTGTTCTCTAACGGCATTTCTTAATGTATGGCTTAGTTGTGCTAAATACATTTCAAATCTTTCTGACTTTCTAGTCAATTGCCAAGACTTCATATCCGGAAATCTTGGTTCAGCTAGCAATTTTAAAAAATCAGGGTCGCCCATAGATTTTGCAATAACACCAATAGATGCCGCTTTCGTTCCTAAAGCTAAAGCTCCTGTAATACCAATTGAACCAGTAAGCAACGCTAAAGGTATACCAGCAATACCTGCACCTATAGCAGCAGCAATCAAACCACCAATACCTGAATCAGTTGGAAGGTTACTATAGGTAGTGTAAAAATCTTCTAAAGCATTATAAGGATTTGGAATTAGATCTCCTTTAGCATCTTTAGCACCTTTATATAATGCGTTAAATTGATTTTTTGTAAAGTTAGCTGCTTCATCTGTATTACCCTTACCTATTCCTAAAACTTGACCAATTTTTTGAAGGTTTGTTGCTGTTATTGTAGCACCATCATCTAAAAGGGGAGAAAATAATATTTCACTTAACTTTTGTCTAGTTTGAATTTTTAAGTCTTCAGGAACCTCATTCATAATTCCTGCAATTTTTCTTCCTTCTAATTTAGAGAATACATTAAAGAAATCTTCTATATCATCTTCATTAAAACCTCTTTTTGCTTTTATTCTTGTAAAAAAATTATCAGCTATTTCTTGACCTTTAAACGCAATATTATCTTCTATATTAGAAACTAATTTTGTCATGTCTTGCGGAGACTTGTCGGCTAATTCAGCAATTTCTTTTCTAATTGAAACATTAACAAAACTATCCGCAGCATCGGGTGAATCTTTTACAGCTCTAGCAAACCTTACCCATTGGTCTGCTTCTTTATCACTCCCTGTCAACATTTGTAGAATAGTTTTTTTAGGACTTCCTTTAGCATTTGTTGTGGGTGCGGTACTTTTTCGTAAAATATCATCAGCAAATGCACCAAGCTTTTGCATTGTTCCAGCAGAAGTTACTACTCTTCCAGTTTCATCAGTAGGATCTAGTTGTTGAAGAAACATTCTGTATAAATCTTTTCTAACAATTTCTCTTAATTCTTTTGGACTAGCTGCGTCTATCTGATTTAACCGACCCATTCTATCTGTTTGAGCGGCTATGTTAGTGCTTCCTTCAGATAACTCTTGACCTGGCAAATTATCTGCACCTGCTGTATCGTTAATAGGTCTTCTTAAACCTGTACTTCGACCTCTTGGTCCACCAGTTCTTGTAATTTCTGCAAGAACAGGTGTTCGTACACCATCAATAACTTCCTCAGCTGCTTCAAACTCTGTTTCAAAAACTTGTCTTGCTACTTTACTTGGCTTATTTAAAGTATCAATTGGTGTTAAATCACCAGCTTCTTCTCCTGCAATAGATCTAGTGTATATAGTTCTATCTTTTCTTCTTTTTATTTTTTCAATAGCGTCTAAAAAATTCTCTAAATGCTGAGGCTCTCCAGATTGAACAAGTCTATTAAACATTATGGCAGGTGTAGCGCTAGCTTTACCCGCTGCATATTGATCTGCTAAAGCTGTAATATTTGTTTTTTCAAACAAATCAAAAGCAGTTTTGTTATCTTGAGTAATTTGTCTTGCTTGTGTAGCATAATCCTCTAAAGCTTTTAAAACAGGAGCTGCTTCATTAAATTGAGCAAGACGCTTTGCGCCTGCTTCTTCTATTTCTTTTAAAGCATTTTTATATACCTTAGTGCCTTTAGGTAAACCGTCTAACCTAGCTTTTTCCGCAGCAGTTGGTTTTGGTTTTGGCATTGATGGTAGCCTAGCTACACCTGCTAACTGAGCATTACTTACATTTAAATCATCTAGTGCTGCGTCCCACATAGCAACTGGGCTAAATCTTTCTCCATCAGCAGCAATAGTTATTTTTCTCATTTGTTGCACTACAGCATTCATTTCTGTTGGAGACATTAAAATATTCGCTTCAGGTGGTAAATCATAAAGAGTTTTTAAAGGTCCTTCATTTAACCTTAAAGAATTACCCATAATATTTTTAAAATTTTGAACTTCTCTCATTAAATTTGTAGGAAGAATATATTTAATTTGTTGAGATGCTTCATCTAATTCATATGCAAATATTGGCGCACCCTCAGCATTATTTAATACATTAAGAGGTTGTCTTGTAGTTCTATTAAACGCAGGAGTTATTATTTCTCTAGCAGGAGTTTCAGCTCTTACAGCTGGTACACTATTAACATTTGGAATTGATGTTCCTTCTAAATTTTTTAAATAATTTAAAGTATTTTGTTCAGGTGCAGATAAAGTTTTTTTTGCTTCTAGTCTTTTTATTTCTGCATTTAATTCTTCAAATTGAGGAACTCCTTTTTCATTAAAACCTTCTGGATATTTACCACTTTTTTTAGGAACAAAATCATCTGGTAATGTAGGAGATTCAAGTTTTGTAAGAGATTTTTCTATACTAGGTTTTAATTTTTCAAATATTTGAAATGCTCTTTTTTCAGCATGATCAAAAGCAACAGTGCTAGTAACCGCAACATAATCTTGTAACTCGCTATAATGATTCCATAAATCATCATACCAATTTAACCCTGATTTTTCAGTTCCATCAATTATAGATTTATTAATTTCTTCAAGAGAAAGACCAATTTTGTAACCTAAAATATCTCTAAATTCCTCAACATCACCTTTTAAAATGTTTTCAAAGTCTGAAGATGCATCTTTTACAATCTTTAATATTTGTCCATCTGTTAAATTATCTCCGCTTGTTCCTCCCTCACCAATAACTTCTTTTAATTTTTTAATTAAAGTAGCTTCATTTTTTACATCAATTTTATCTTGAGTAGAAAAAACTTTTTGTGCAATTTGTGTTGCACGATATGTAAGAGGTTTATTTTCACCTGGGCTTCCTTTTCCATAATAAGAAGGAATAAATCCTTTATCTAAAGTGTCTCTATACTTTACTCTTAGAGCCTCATCAGCAGCTCTACCTTCAGCTCCACTGCCAAATTTTGGACCACCTTTAATACCTCTTCCCAGTAAACGAGAGAATCCTAAGCCTAATGTTTCGCCAACAGCTGCAAAACCAGCTTCTCTTCCAGCTCTTGCAAAAACATCTGAAGCTACTTCCTCTGATATACCTCTCATCCATTGTTGACCTTCATCAACTAAAGTACCAACAGCTGCGGCTCCACCTGTAGTTGCAGCTCCTACCGCCATTCTTGTAAATAAACCACTAAAACCAACAATAGGTAATAAAGCAGGTACTGCTCCACCTAGTAAAGCTCCTGCTGCTGTCATGCCTGCATAACTACCAGCAATTGAAGCTATCATTGGAGCTCCTACTTCACCTATTAAATCTATAAAATCTTCTCCTTCAAATTTATCAGAGTCTATAGCAAGAAGATTTTGTGTTTCTGATTCTACTCCAAGAACTTTTTGCCCTTCTGGGGTTAAAAGAAAATTTTGTTGTTTATCAACAACATAACCTTTACTTCCAATAGACTTATCTAAAAAGTTAATTTTTTCATTAAAGTTATTTGTATTAGCAAATCCAGCTCTAAAACGATTATTTGTTACTCCTGATTTATAATCAGCACCTCTAAACCTACCGCCTTCAGTGTAAATTTTAGGTGCTCCGCCAGGACCTTTTGAAATTGTATCTTTTTGTAAGTTTGTAGGTTTTGATATTTCTTCAAAGTCTCCACCCAATTGATTTCTTAAAGCACTTTCTTCAGATGTTGTAAGAAATTCACCTGATTGCTTTACTTCAATATCTTGGCCATCAAATGATTTATAGTATTTTGTTATAGCCATTATCTACCTGCTGTTAAATCTATTGATCTTGTAATTCCTGATGGTCTACTTGTTTCGTCAAAATAAAATTGACTAGATTTAGGGACTGCTAAAGGCATTCCGCTTTTCTTTATTTGATCTACAACTGACCTTTCCATATTTAAAACTTGATCTAAGTAACCACCTTGAGGAGAGGTTTCAGCTAATGAATATAATGACTGTAATGCAATATTAGCATTTCTAGACGGGGTTTCAAATATTTTAATTAATTCTGATAAAGATGCCATAGCACTTGCAACATCTGTTGTATTTCCTAATAAAGAAACAATATCGTCAGCTCTTTTTCTATCAGCATCAGAAATAGTTCTGTTTGATTCACCTAATAAAACTGTAATATTTTGTGCTGTAAATCTTTTTGCCCATCTTCTTAATAAAGTTGCTGTTGGTATAGTTTGATTTCCGTTTTCATCAAAAACTTCTCTTCTATCAATACCTAAAATACCAGCTATACCTGATATAGCTTTATCAATAACTTGTGCAGAACCAACGGTGTAACCAGAAACCATATCTTTGGCTATACTTATTTCATCTTGTGTTCTTTTAGCATATTCTTCAGCTTTATAAATATCTCTAATTATTGGATTTAGATTAACATCAGGATCGTATTTAACATTTCCTTGCTCATCTTCTTGAAGTCTAACTTGAAACTTTAAATTATCTTTTCCGCTGTTTCCGTACAGCCCCGGAAGCTCCACTTTTACAAACTTCTTATGCATAAAAGGACTGTCTCCATCTTCACCTAAAGCAGATTGTGCTTTTCTTACTCTTTCTCTTAATAATTCAGTTTGTAATTGTTCTTTTTCATTAAAAGATTTATCTGATCCCATTGGAATTCTTCCTGCAAGAATAGCTTTTTGCATAAAGTTTTCTTCCGCCATTTCTTTTGGAGCTAACTCATAACCTAGGTCAGTAGCTTCTTGAAGAGTTATAGGTTCTGGAGTTAAAGAAAAAGAATCTTCTCCAGGCATTTTGTAAGCATAAAATTCTTTAGCTTCTTGATTTTGTAAAATAGCTTGTGACCTAGCAGCTCCCCTCATTGCCTCACCTTTAGCAACGGTACCAACAACACTTCCATCAAAAGGAACTGATGCATAAGCTGCCATAGCTTCTGGGTTACCCACAGTAGGTTGATTTTCTCTTAACTCTTCTAATCTTTCTTTAAATACTATACTTTTTTTGTCATCTGATTTTACTTCTGGCTCAAAACTTTTTGACATATTTTCAGGAGACTGTTGGAATTGTCTTATATCTAAGTCTGCAATAGAATCCCAAGCTTCTCCTTTTCTTCCAGTTTGTTCTTTAAACACTTCATATAATAAAACATTACCTTCAGGAGAGCTGTCTACTGGTATTTTTTCTCCTGTTCTAGGTTGAATAAAAAATACTTGACCAGATTCATCATCAGTTTCTGTATTAGATTTAATCCAAAGTCTAAAATCTTCTATATCTTCATATTCTTTTCTTTCATTTATTTTGGTATTTTTCTTCACAGGTTTTCTGTTTTTAATTTCTGTTCTTTTTAAACTATTTGTTAAAGAATCTAAGTCTCTTTGAATGCTTTCAGGGTTATTAGGAGCTGTAATTGGATCTAAAAATTCATTTCCAAGTCCAATACTAACTGGACCACCGACTGCGTAATTTTTTGGTTTAATAATAGGTGGATTAAACATTTTTAACCTCCGTATACTGAACTAGTATTTCCACCTGCCCAAGAAGGCAAGTAATTTTGCAATGTGTTATATGGGTTAACGTAAGGAGCATAACCAGTTAGTGTGCTTTGCATTGGACTAGCTACAGCACCTTGAGATTGACCCATCATCATAGAGTTGCTTGGAATTCCTTGAGCTAATCCCATTAAGTAAGTTGTTCTATTGTAAGGGTCTTGATTAATGTTAAACGCATTTTGTCTTTGCGTATCATATAATGCTTGCTCATAACCTCTTGCTGTTCTACCCGCATTTCCTAGAGCAGAAATATCAGCTCCTTGGAAACCTTGTAAGGCACCTCCGGCTCCTATAAATCCAGAACCTAAATTTTGCATAGCTGGAGCAAATCCTGCTAAACCAGTTCCTAAATTAGCATATTGAGAACCCATTGAACCTACATTTCCTGAAAGACCAGATAAAAGTTGTGATAAACCACTTCTAGCTTGTCCAAAACTTTGACCTAAGCTAGCCATAGTTGGCGCAGCTTGTCTTAAAGCTCCTTGCTCTAGGTTAAATTGGTTTTGTGCTTGACCGTATGCTGAGGCCATTGCTTGATTTTGAAGTTTTTGTCTATCTTCTGCTTTCTTTTGCTCTAAATCATAAGAAATCATATCTGCTCTTGTTGAACCACGAAGACCTGATTGAGCAGCTTTCATGCTTAAATCTAAAATCTTATTATCATAAAATTCATCTACATCTTTTAGCTGATCTTTCATAACAGCATCAATATAAGGATTCATATATGTTTCAGCAGCATCAGCATCAAAAGAACCAAGACCAGCTTGGAGCATATTCATACCTTCATATATGCCACGTTCTGTTGGAGCTAGACCACTACGAGCTAACATAGCGGCATCTCTTTGACCCATTACAGCTTCATCATATAAAGGATAAGCATCTCTCATAACAGATGCTCCTTCTCCTAGAAAAGGTAACGCACCTTCTTGCATCTCCATTCCTCTTTGGAAATAAGGAGCATAAGAACCAATACCTTGTGAAGTTAGGTCAAGAGCAGCTTGTTCTAGTGGGTTAAATGGAGCTACTTGAGTTGTCAAAGCCTCAAGGGGAGGCGGTTGTGATGCAAAACTAAAACCTTGGTTAAATAAAAGTTCTGTTAAGGCACGAACATATGGATCTGCTAGATTATATTGTGTGTTACCACCATAAGTTGCATCTGAAACGCTCGGTAAATTTCCTACAAACTCAGCCATTATCTTGCCTCTAAATTATTCATTAAATCATACATTTTTCTTACACCAGCTTTTCTGTTTCCACTACCCATATTTTTTACAGCATCAGCTGTCATTACAAATTCACCATCAGAAAGCATTGCTGGTATTGAGTCGCTTGTTCCTGTTCCGGGACCATTAGCTGCTCCACCTTCCATGAGGTTGGCAACCCCACCTTGTGCATATCTAGAAAAAGAAACATCTGGAACTCTTCTTCTTACTTCACCGCCATTAGCCATACCATTATTAATAGGAACATTAGGTTGTGAATATGTTGGATATAAAGCATTCTGATCTATTACATTAAATTTACCACCAAATTGATTTTGAACATCATTTCTTGCCATAGCATTAAGAAGCCCAGCGTTACTTTCAAATTTATCACTAGGAAGATTAGTTGGTTTATTTAAAGCTTCAAACATCATAACAAAATTAATATCATCAGCGTCCAAAGTTTCTTCTTTTCTAACCTTATCTAAAACTTCAGAATATCTTTTTAATATTTGCTCGTCATCCATCATTTCATTTCCAAATCTTCTTTTAATTGATTCTGCTGCTGAATCTTGGAAGATACCTTCAGGATTTCCACCAACATAATTTAGTCCGCTTCTTGATGGAATGTTAGCGTAGCCTTCTTCTCCAAATAGTTCACCGCCAATATAATTACCCATTAACTGACTGCTTAATCCTTCTGCATTTCTTACACCTAATGCATCGCCTACTTGACCTGCAGCATATAATGTTCCTAAATCTTGAAGCGAGCTTTTTGCATTTTCTGGTGATCCAGCTAAAGATTTAATTCCTTTTCTCATTTGCTGTGCTGGACTTGGTTCTGGTTTTAAAGCATAAGCTCCTAAACCACCTAAACCAACAGCTCCTGTTAAAGCTGGGTATTTTAAAGCTTTACCTGCAGCATAAAAAGGAGCAGCAGCTGCATAACCAAATCCTTTTCTAGCTGCACGATCTAAACCTCTTAAAATTCCATCATCAAACATACCAGGCTTTGCACCAAATCCTGCAGCTCCTGCAGCTCCTCCAGCTCCTCCAGTTCCTCCAGTTCCTCCAGTTCCTCCAGCTCCTCCAGCTCCTCCAGCTCCTCTAGGAGGTATTTTGCCTGCTTTAAATCCATCATCCATTGTTCCAGCAAAAGCTGCTTTTGCTTCTTGTTGACCTATTGTTTTGTTGCCTGCGCCCAAAGTAGACGAAACTGATGGAGTTTGTTTAAGAGTACTTACATTTCTTCCTAATGTTTCTTTATTAACAACAACAGGTAAATTTCTTTTGTTGTAAGCACCTATTCCACTTTTATTAGGTAATGCTGTTTTTATTTTATCAACAGCTTTACCACCAACAGTTTTTCCGTAGCCAGCTAAACCAGCACCACCTTTTAAAGCACCATCATAAACTGCCCTCATATTCTTAGGCAGTGCGTTTAAAATACCAGCCCCTATTTTATTGCCATAGGCAGTTACTGAGGCAAGAGCTTGTAGTTCTGGTCCAGTTATAGTTAATGCATCTATTTTAGCACCAGTTTTACTTACTATTTCACCAGTTTTGTTAACAAAAAGATTTCTTCCTTTACTTGCTGTACTTGCTACTTTGTTAAGTCCAGCTTGCAATAATGGTGTTCCTGCATTTTTTAGTGAACCAGCAGTTTCAGTAAGAAGTTTAGTTGTAGCATTTAATGTTGCTTGTCCTTTTGTTCCAAGCCTAAGTTTAGATGTAGCTATACCAAATTGTCTAAGAGCTTCTGCTTTGTTTGGATATTTTGCAGCTATTGTACCCCAAAGTTTTCCTAGTTGTTTTGCTGCACCAGCGCCACCTTCTGCAAGAGTAGGACCAATTGTTTTTCCAAATTCAGCACTTGAGTAACCAAATTGCCTCCAAGGATTTCTAAGATTAGCATTTTGATTTGCTCCTTGAACTTTTGCTCCTGAAGCTACTTTTCTGCCTCTGTCAGCAACAGCCTTAGCACCTTTCTTACCAAGACTAAATAAACCAGAACCACCAGCTTTAGCTAAATTACCTACTTTTGGAGCATATTGAGATCCTTTTTTTAATAAAGTTTTACCAGCACCTAATAATGCTCTTCCAGCTAGTCCTAATACCATTACGTTGTCACCACTGTTACTGTTCCTATGGAACTTGTTGAACTCACACCTGTCGGATAAACCACAGGTAAATATAAATTTCTCCAAGCATTTCCGTCATACGCTTGGTGTACGTCTACTGTTGTATTAAATATTAGGCCACCCGGACTAAATTTTCTACCATTTCTTTCAATAGTTGTGTAAGAAGGTACCACATTTAAATCCAATTGAAAAAGGTTTTGTTCTAATGTACGCACCATTCTGTTTAATTTGTCAGCATCTATGT
>Ga0209337_1003850_pt1 | contig 10509 bp, 10 predicted proteins | sample LinPmetageLP53_FD_184044 | JGI IMG/M metagenome (GOLD analysis project Ga0209337, IMG submission 184044) | Marine viral communities from the Pacific Ocean - LP-53 (SPAdes) (version 2) | ecosystem: Environmental > Aquatic > Marine > Oceanic | place: Pacific Ocean | collected 2010-02-08 | reverse complement strand
GCTGTTAAATCATTTACATAATCAACTCCTTCAAATTCACCCGTATCGATTGATAGCATAGCTTCTTTTCTGGCTTCTTGTGCAATGTTATATGCTTCTTGTCCTGCTAAATTTTCTTCTTTTTTAGCTTTCTTCATCTCATCGGAGGCATCTCGTGCAAAACCTTGTGCTCCTTTGGCCAAATTATTCTCTGAATCTGCAATTTTAAGTGATGCTGCAAGTGATCCTCTATTACTCTTTAAAAATTTACTATAATCTCTTGCTAAACTACGACTTTTTTTATCTTGTGTAATTTGCTGAGATTTTAACTTAGATACTTTGGCTTCTTCTGTTGCCTGCTTTTTAGTCTGTGCTTCTTCTTTTTCTAAAGCAGCTTGTTTTCTTTTTTGATCTGCTTGCCAAGCCTTAAAAGTCTGTCCTTGTTTTTTCTCTTTACGTTCAAGAAAGGCCATATATGAATCTTGATATTGTTTCTCTTTGGCTGCCCTATCGGCACTAGCCTTGGCTAATTTAACTTCATCTTGTAATTCTTTTTCTGTAGCCATTGTGTTCCTTGATTGATTAGATAAGTTTTAGTTATAAAACTTTATTTAGAAAATACAATTTTTAATTATTTTTAGATTCTTTTTGATCGGCAAAGCGTTTTTTGATTATATCACCCAACTCTTGATGTTGTTTTTCTAAATTCTTCACGGCCTTACGTGCTTCAGGATCTTTAAGTATATCCTTTGTGAAGGCATTTACTCTACCTTGTCGTAGATTATCAAAAAATTTATTGATTAGTGTATCTAATTTACTCATAATGAATTCCTTAAAATTATTAAAACTATTGTATTTTAGTTACTAATAAATATCTAAAAAATTACTTTTCCTATCTACGTTTGTTCTTTTGTTGAGCCTTTTTCATTTCTTCTGCTTCTTGTTTATAATGCTTTGTCAATCGCTGAAGATAGAATCGGCGGAGATAAATAGGCATATTATACCCATCTTGAAATGATATCCCACCCTTAGAGTGAAAAATTAGTTGGAATATTTCTTCGTGTATGTCAGGTTTATTACTTGGCTGCAGGCCAAAAAAACGCAGTGGTCATCGGGACCACTATCTCCTTCTCATCACCAAGTATGGATGTGAATGTATATGTCATGTCTACATCAGGTACAACTGTTTCTGCATGTGTTCTAAATGCTAACGAATCAACTGCAAGGAATTCATTATCCACAAAAGTGTTTATAAAATGTTGTTCAGTATTACCATCTACAGATGTGATTCTTCTCTTTAGTCTGGTAGTCATTTCATGTTTTACTTCAGCACCTATTTTTTCAAGTGCCTCAAGTTCTTTTTCTATTGACTCATCATCACCCCAAGTCAATATCTTAAAGGTTATTTTTCTGTCAGAATTTGGTAAGGTAAATGGAAATTCATTTTTTCCTTTTTCAAATTTGGATAAATCAAGTTCCTTTTCTTTTAGAGCTGTTAAGTCTATATTTACTTCCTCACCCTCAATTTCTACTATATATTGTTTCCCATAACCCAAAACTCTAGCTGCTATCATAATTGCATTTTTATCTCCAATTAAAATATCTTTTATATTAATATCTTCACCTACTATCAGAGATTGTAACAATTTATCTATTGCCACTCCTTTCTGAATTAAATTAGTCGATGTTAATATATCTTCTTCCCTAGCCGTCATGTATTTTAGTTCGACACGACCAGAAGCTAGTGGATGTTCGGGTGGATAGAAATGTCCCTTAGATGGTAAATCTATTACCTCGGTGGGAAATTGGCGTTTTTCTTCTGCCATTGTATTCTCCTTTGTGTTATCTTTCTATTGTATTGTATACAATATAACCATTTTTATAAAACTATAAACGCTGAGTATCGATTAAAATACCCAGCGTTTAAATTACTTACTTCACTTCAGGATTTGATTTCCCAACAGCGTCTCTGACGGAATAAAGTCCGAAAGATGCTAATATTGTCCAAACTAACTCAGGTACTTGATCTACTACACCTGCTGCTTGAAGAACACCAACTGCACCAGCTATTACTGATGTCCAAATGGTTTTTGATTTCCACCATTCTTTGTCTGATATTACTGCCATGATTGACTCCTATATTAATGTTAAAAAGTTTAGAATTGTAAGATTGCGTAATCGTATCTTAGTGTAAGAGTAATGTCTGCAGGATCAGCAGTGTTTGACCAATCTAAATCATTAAAATTAGCGTTTACAATCCAAGTTCCCTTTAATGTCCACTCCTCTACTTTATCACCAACGGGTCCTAAAACATTGATAGTTACGTCTTTCTTATAGAAATCGGAATAACCATCTCTACCTGTTACGGACTCGTGACCTAATCTAACCCACTCCATTACGGCTTGTGCTCCACTCGGAACAATCGGGTCATATAAAGTTATTTCTAATTCTTCCCATGCTCCTTTACCTTTAACATATCGTTTGACATTGATGTGGTCAAGTTCGATAGTTTCAAAGGCAATTGAAGGTCTGTTAGCTGTCTTAATAAGATAAGCTGGGATTCCCTCAATGTAGATGATGTACCGATTTTTCGTTTTCGGTTCAAACGGTGTAAACATTATCTCGGAAGGATCTAATAGTTCTGCCATTGTTAATCTCCAATAAATTTTTTTCTCAACTATAAATATCAGTTTTTATAAAAAACATCACATTCATTATTCATAGTTTTATAGAAGTTATATTTTAACCTCATATATAAATATACAAGGCAACAAAAAACCCCTCAAAAAGAGGGGCTTTTGTTTTATTAATCTATTGATTAAACTTACTCAGGAAATGCTGCTCCTGTAGGTTGTACTATGAAGTCCAATACAATAAACTCAGCTGTCCGTGTAGGTTGAATAAAGATTTGACCAACCAACTGATTTCTATCTACTACATCAGCTGTATTGTTGGTGTCATCCATAACAACTCTAAATGCTGACAACCCACTGTTGGATTGTACTGATTCTAAGAACGGATTCACTATGTTTAAGAAACGATTTCTCGTTCCTGCTGTATTTTGTTCGAATACCAAGTACCTACTTGAAGATGCAATAAACTTTTTAAGTTTAATTAACAATCTACGAACATTGATTCTATCAAGTGCTGATGGTCTAGCTTGTAAGGTTTTCTGTCCCCACACACATACACCTTGACCAGGGAAAGAAGCGATTGGATTAACTCTTTCTTCATAAAGGTCGTCCCTTTCTGAATGAGTCAATCTTGTCTGTGCTTCTAACACACTTGTCAATCCACCACGATTCAAACCAGCTGGTGCGAACCATTCGTGAGCTACTTTATCTGTGAATGCTATGATTCCAGGTAACACAACTGATGGCGGAACCCATACAGGTAATGATGTATTTCTATCAACAATCTTTACCCAAGGATAATAGGTTGCTGCGTAATTCGTATCAAGTGCGGATACAGCTGCTGTTGCAGTTGCTATTGTATCACCATACTTAGTAGCGTCCATTATATAGAAAGTATCACCACGAGCTTCACACTTAGAAATAGCGTGATTAGTAATCTTGGAATGTAATCCGTGAACTACTCCAGGAGTTACCAACATATTGATATCAAATTCATCAGGATTACTGATTGCGTTAATAGCTTTCTTATAAGCTACTGAACCACCACTTGATGAGGTTGAAATATCAAACCCTTGTGTGTTTGTACTTGTAATGTCTGCTCCTACTAACTTCGGTGCTGCTGGATTAATACTATCGAATCCACCTTGAAATGGAACAACGAACTTTCTCTGTTTAATATGAGAAAGTGCTAATGTTATCTTTTCACTTGCGTCTGAAAAGACATCACCAAGTGTTGAAGCATCTGCATGTCCACTTTGATTCTCTAAACTCATAGTGACGTGTGAACCATCTCCAAAACTATTAATTGGTGCTAGATACTCATTTGCATCTACATTACCAAAATCATGTCCATAAAGCTGATTACTATCAAATTCACCATTAGCGTTTAATTGGTCTGATTTAATCGTCCAAGTTGGTATTCCTGTATCATCACTTCCGAATGGATTGTTGATTGCTGCATGTCCCATTGGAACTACTGCTACAGGCACTTCATTATCTGCAATTGCTTGAAAATTAGAAACATAGATGTACTTAGACATATTTGGCCAATCACCATTATAAGTGAGTTTTCCATTTGAATCTATTGTTACATATCTATCACCAATTCTTCTTGCAAAGTAATTAGGACTTAACGGATCAAAAGTTATTCCATCATATTGTTCTAATACATTATCTTTAGTTTGATTGTTATCATTCAATCCTGTCTGTCTGACTTGTAATGAAAATGAACCAAAATCACTACCAGCTATTGTACCGGCCTTCTTAACATTCAATATTGCAATTTTGAATTTGTTATTTACATCCGAACCATGTGAACGAGATTCAACTTTAAATAAGCTGTACCTTGAACCATTAACCAATTGTGATTGAATGGATGGTGTTTCAGCATTATTATATGTTACTGCTAGGTCAAGTGTTCCATCTTCTACACTCAACTCATCTGTTGCTGCCCATATTTTACCACTTTGTTCATATTTGAAGTTCTTATACAAATAAGCTGCTACTGTATTTTGACCAGATTTCTGAACTTGTGCATCTCTACTAAATACTTCATCAATATATGATGCGTAAGTACTTCCTGTATGAAATCCAAAAGTATAAGTTCTTGAGGTTAAACTATTTAATCCCCAATTACTACCACTTAATACAAGTGAAGCTGATGCCCAATTACCAGTAATCGTACTACCTTCTAAATCAGCTGCTCCATTTGCCCCACCTCTTGATGGTGCCAATACTGCAAGTGTTGTTCCTGCTACTGCATCTGCTCCACCAGTTAATGTAGTAGTTGTACTACCAGATTTAAATGTGAAACTATTAGCTGCTACACCTGTGTTAGATGCACTTATTACTAAATCACCACCTGCACGAGTAGCACTCATTCCAATCGTAGATGATACTGCTGTCATTTTTGCTGCTAAATTAACAACACCAGTACTTCCAGTTGCTGCTATTGAGGAACTACCATTAAAGTAAAAGGTAGAACCTACATCTGCTGGTATAGGTAAATCCGATACTACGAAATTAAATGTTGTACCTCCCGTACCAACTATTTCAAATGAAAGCCCATCTTCCATGTTTAAGATGGTGGTTACGATATTAGCATTTGTTGCTGCTGTTGTTGTACCAATATTGATTGCCAGTGAATCTACTGAATATCCAGATGTGTTAAGAACACGAACTATCGTTACCGTTCCCGCACTTCTTAAATATTGTTCGACTGCGTAAGGTGTGTAAAAACGTTTATCTGTTGATCCAAACATTTCTTCAAACTCAGGAAAATTCCTAATAATTGTAGGTACAAAAGCTGGGCCTTTTAAAGTAGGTCCAATTATTGCTGCTCCAATTTCTGCAATTCCTTGAGGAAGAAAAGATAAATCACGTTCTCTCGTAAATACACCCGGACTTACGATTCTTTCTGCCATTTTATTTCTCCTATTAATATTATGATTTAAATAACTTTATTAGCCCAAAAGGACTATGAATATTTTATATAAATATCGTCTAAGTTTCTCAAACGATAGATATAACAGGAATTATTTAAGCAGTTTCTTCAGTTGCTACTTTGGCTGTTGGTGTAAATATACCGGTAGATGGTTCTAAATTTCCAGGACCATATTTACCGTTTAACTCTTTAACCAACTTTCTTTCAGTTTCTTGAGTTCCAATGTAATCAACTTCTAATTGTGCCTCTGATGACTCAATGGAGTCAAATTGTTGTTGTAATAATAACTTCTGAACTCTTAATTGTCCAAATTGAAGTTGTTTTTGTTGATATGAACTCTGTAATTCTGATAAAGATTTCAATTCATCTTCTGTGAATTTTATGTCTTGATCTGCCATAACTTATTCTCCTTGTTACTTTTTTATTTGCCTATTTAGTATAACCTATATACTTGTAGTATATATATATCAGATAAATATCTCTAATTCACTTTTTTCTTTAGATCATCTACCTCTTTTTTCAATTCTTTGATAGATTCAATCAATAATGGTACTAATCGTTTATAATCAACTCCCAAATAACCATTTTTTCTCTCTATTACAATTTCTGGTACAATCTTCTGAACTTCTTGTGCCATAACACCAACATCGTGTCCTCTTTCTTGTGCCCAACCAGGTGATTTGTCATTCCAATCAAACTCGTACCCACTAATACCATCTATCTTATCTAATGCACCTTTAATTACTTCTACATTATTTTTTAACCTTCTATCAGATGAATTATATGCAACTATATCACCGTCTGCTACTATATCACCACTTGAGGATATTTGTCCCATAGTGAGATGTGAGGTTGTTGATCCTGATATCTTTCCACTAAGTTCAAGTCCAGTTTCCAATGTTGTTCCGACATACTGATATGCAGTTATGTAAAGATATTCTGAATCTGTAGGATCAACACCTGAATTCATAAACTGAATTACACCGGTCTTATAATCAAATATATAATCATTTGTAGAAACAATATCTCCACTACCTAATGAACCTGTACCAAGTGATGAAGTAACGGCACTTGATTTATACAATACTGCTAAATATCCTGGTGTGATATCTTCAGTTGTAGAGGTTGCTAAAGATGAAACTGCATATTTGGGTGATAAGAAATTGGTTGCTTGGTTGGAATCAATCAACTGAGCACCGACTCCACTATCGCTACCGGTTGGATTCAAGAAAAACCAAGTTTCATTATTAAGATTTGATTTTGTTAATTTTTGTCTAAACCAATACTTTGTTATATCTTCACCCAATACACTATAACTTTGTCCATAATGAATACTTGAACTAAATGGTAAATTACTCGATGGAATTTTTGCTGCCTGAGTGTAAACCTCACTAGATCCTAAATCGAGTACATTAGTAAATGATTCTTGGGCAGTCGTAAGGGTATCGTGAGTGTACCTTCTCGATGCGAGTAATCTACTTGACTTTGAACCTGAATCTATTAATGCCATTTATTATCTCTAACTAAAAGTTATTGTTATGTCATCTAATGGTGTTGGATCACCTTTATATCTGACTATTATATATAGTTCGTTATCATTACTATCTAGATACATCCCATCTGCATTTCTTATTGGAACGGTATAAGTATTAGAATTTATACTACCACCAGTATTTCCATATAAACTTATTGCAGTAGTGAATGGATTCTTATGATTATCATTTGCTATATCCTCTTCAATCAAGTTACTTGTTGTTGCTGTTGGATCATATATTCTTGCAACTGATAATGCATCATTATTACCACTATTTTTACCAGAACTCTCAAATAATATTGCACATGCTATACCATCATCCGTTGAAGTCCACGCCTTTAATGTGTTATTATTAAGATTTACAGTCATACTTGTTCTTGTACTTCCGTCTTGAAATCTTCTAATATAATACTTGTAGACAATATGTGAATTAAAATCTTCTGGATACCAATATCTATAATCTCCTCCTGGATCTACCAAAAATCCTGGTTTTACTTGTAACTCTAATGAACCCGTTGATATTGTTGATAATTCATATGTTGTCGTCCAAGCAGTTCCATTAAATAGTTGAACATTATCTGCTAATACTATTCTAAAATCTTCACCACTAAATGTTTCTGTTGTTCCATCTAAAGCTCCACCATCGTATCCTTGTGCTCTACCATATACTCCTAAACTTCCACTTGCTACTGGTTGATCAAAATTACCTGCTAGATGATATTTTATAGTTTGAGTATCTAATGTGGTTTGTGAATTTGCTCTATTTCTTGCCTTTGTAGCCACTGTAAAGGAAGAATCACCCAATCCAGTTTGATTTATATTATCATCATTTCCACTATCAAAAGTAACAGAACCTGTAACTATTGCAATATCATCATATCTTGGAACTCCACTATTTACTGCAGTAACTCCATCACTTTCAAATAATTTACCACTCGTTTGAACTGTTCCACCACTTGTAGAAATTGTATCACCACTTATCGAAACACTACCAACCCCAACTGAAGCTCCTGTCATATCTACTAATGTGGTTGATGCCCTATACAATGGATTAAACAATCCTGTAATCTTTGTAGATACTTCAAATGTAGCATCTAATAAGTAAGGAACACCACTTAAACTTCTTGATGTAGCAGTCAAAGCTTTATGAGTTGTTCCAACATCGACTAATGAATTAGTTCCAATATCAGTTTCTATTTGGTCTATCGGTGCCCAAAACTTCTTTGTGTCACTTCCATCTTGATATACATAATCTTCTTGTGAACCAGTTTTAATTCCTACTTTCAAATCATGAAAATTATAATATCCACTTGAGGATACACTTGTAAAACTTCCTTTCGTTGCGTGATATTTTCTTGTCAACGAACCACTCATACGACCACCACCGATATTTACAAATTTACCATCTTGAAATGCCGCTGGAATAACGGCTGGTTGTGATGTTACTATTTTTGCTAAACTTAATCCTTCTAAAGAACCAAATGAACTCGTAGAATAAACTTTAAAAGATTGTGTCGTAAAAGTATTAGAACTTTCATTTGGTGTTGATACACTTCCGGTATCACTAAATGATTGTGTAGCGACTACATTAACATTAAATTCACTAGCCCCACCACCCGTTAATGAACCCAATCCAAATAATTCAGTATCGGCTGATGACCTAACAGCTGTTGAACCACCACTATTAGAATCAAAATCTACCGAATAAGTATTACCATTATCGTGATATACAGAAAGTCCACTAAAGACAGTTTCTCCTACTCCTGTCCAATCTTTATCTACCAAATAATTTATAGTTGCATTATCTATCGAAGAATGTTCTTGTGGTAAATATCCATCTATCGAGTCCGTTCCACCTTCACTATTTTCATTTGTATCTATACCACCATATGTTTTTGTATTTGGTGATGCATCTGCCACATCTAAAGAATGACTCATAGCTCCTGCTATAAATCTTAAAATTTCACTTACATGAGTGGTATTGTCAAAATTATTAAAATAACTTCCCTCTAAACTTGTTTTCCACGGATTAGAAGTTGGATATCCATTTGTAATATTATTTGTAAAAATTGCTGTAGATGCAGTAGGTGGTCCGGAATCCGTTCCAGTTCTCACGGTTAGGGTTGAACCTGATACTAAAAGAGAACCACTTAATTGTAAATTTGCTGTTGCAGATTGTATAGAACCAGTTTTTTGAAATATACCAGCAGTAATTCCAATTATATTACTACCATCACCATAAAGAAACCCACTTGAACTTATGTTTCCACTTGCAGTTATATTACCTTGAAGGTCAATAGATCCAGTAACATCTACGCTACCAGAAACTAATAATGAACCTGTATATGCTCCAGTACCTAATTGTTTTAATTTTAACTGAGCCATTCAAATTCCTTATATTTCAAAGTCTCTTTTGCCTTCTTTTCTTCCCAATACAATGTCATTCCACTTGAAATATTTTTCTTATGTTCTTTTTTCTTAGGCCTTTTCATTTTTTCAATAGTTTCCATAGCAAGTTTCCTATCAGATTGTGCACAAGACTTACATACTGCATTATTTCCTACTGCACGATCAAAAGTATCCTTTCGAGTATAATAGATAATTCTATTACAATCAGGACACTTTCTATTTTTTCTATTTGACCAAGTTCGTTTTCTCATACTAATAAATATCAACTATCGAAAATAGTAGAAGAAAAGTGGAACATTAAATCAAATCTTCGACCATCTCTTCAATTTTTTTATTAATAAGTTTAATTTCTTTCAATCCTTTCTTAATCATTGTGGGTTTTTCTTTATTAATACCTGAGAATATCTTACCCATATTAATAGACCAACTCTGACCATATATCTTTAACATCAAAAAGGCACGTTTCTCATCACTCATTTTTTCGTCAATGGTTGATTCAACTTTAAATGCTGGTCGGTCTTTAGCAGTATAAACCCTACCCAACTCAACATCAGTACCACCTAATCTCTCAAATTCTGTAAGACCATCTGGTTCTCTACCTTTCATAACAGACTTAGACCATCTTTTTGGTAAATCGTTGAATGAGGTATCTGTCCATTCTTTTAATAAGTCTTTTAACTTTACCACTTTCGACAACTCCAATAACGAGCTTTATGTCTTGGTCCTGGAGTATCACAATTATGTCTTGCTCTAAAGGATTTACGAGCTCCTGGATTGTCCTTTCTAATCCTCATTGTCCCCCCCTTAGCATCACCGCCTTGACCGAAATTTACTTTAACCACATTACCTTTAGGGTTATTAACATACACCTTAAATTTCTTTGTATCACCCTGCATAATTTTACCGAGTTTTACTTTTCTTCCTTGATATTCTGCTTCGTTTAAATCTTCATTTACTTCAAAGGTAAATCCACCATACTCACCGATATTGTTTTCCCAATACATTTCATT
>Ga0209337_1003849_pt1 | contig 10510 bp, 18 predicted proteins | sample LinPmetageLP53_FD_184044 | JGI IMG/M metagenome (GOLD analysis project Ga0209337, IMG submission 184044) | Marine viral communities from the Pacific Ocean - LP-53 (SPAdes) (version 2) | ecosystem: Environmental > Aquatic > Marine > Oceanic | place: Pacific Ocean | collected 2010-02-08 | reverse complement strand
TTCATATTGTTTTTTTCTTCTATTATTTATTTTAGTCCTATTTTCTCTATAATACAGTCTATCATATTCACCTTTATATCGTATAGGACAACAAGTATTTATTTTAGGTTGTAATTTTTCAAAATGAAAACGTTCTCGGTAAATCAAATCTTTTCTTGTTTCAAATTCAAATATTTCTATCAATTCTATTTTTAAATTTTCAACATAATCAAAAAAATATAATTTATTTTTTTTAGTTCTAATGTTTGATTTATGTTCGTTTAATCTTAATTTTAATGTTCGTGTTGTTGAACCTATATAAAAATCATTAAGTTCTTCACAATATAATTTATATACATATCCTATTTTTAGGGGGTCAGTTAATTTTGTCATTATAGTTTATAAATTATATTTTATATTTTAGTTTAACGCAAAAAATAAATTTTTAAAATTTAAATTTTTAAAATTGATTTTGGATTTTCATAATATAAAATGGAAATGCCTAATCATCAGAACCTTATTAATTTAATTGATGAAATTAAACAAGATATTCCAGACGGAAAATATATTGAAATAATGAATGAATTAAAAGAAAATAGAGAAAAATCTATGAAAGTCTTTAAGAAAGAACAAGAATATAATGATAAAATTAAAAATTTTAATGAAAATGATAAAACTTTGTTTTTAAAAAAACAAATAGAAACTTTACAAACAAAAATAGATTGTCAGACAGAAGCATTACATAATTCAGTAGTAAATCATAATATAATTTTAATGGATTGGGATAGATGTCCCTTTAGTAATATTCCTTTATGGAAAACATATATTAGTATAACTGATGAGGAAGATACTGAAATTAACACTTATACACAAGATAATTATTGTAGATGTAATTCTTGTGGTGTAAGAATTTCCATTTACAAATGTTATGATGGTTTATATAAGAAAACTATATATAGAGAAAAAGGTGAGAATTTATTTATTTGTAAAAATTGTATGGAACATATAGATTTAATTACATAATTGTGATTTTGATATAAAAAATTAAGGTTATATATTAATGTAAATACTTATTAAAATAATTTTTTATATATTATTTTTCCATTCTTTAATAAAAGATATATAATATTGTTTTTCATTTATACATTCAAATTTATTAATAATTTTTTCTAATTGATTTGTTTCCACTTTATTACTTAAAACAGATAATAATTTAGTTCTTCTTATTGCTCTACATTTATCTCTTGCTTGATGTCCTTTTATATCTACTACTTTTGTATCACATAAAGGACATATATGTTTATAATTAAAATTTTTATGTGTAAGTAAAACAGGCATTTCTACTCTTCTTCTATTTTCTCTTACGACTTCTGTATTATTTAATACATTTATTATATTAATAATAGGATTTTCTGCTGTATCATTTACTTGTTTTAATTGATTCATTAATTCAAGATATTTTCCTTCTGGAATATGTTTTGAAATATCATCAATCAAATTAAGTAAATTATTAAGAGCATTAATAAACTCTTCGCTTTTATGTTTTCCTTGTTCTGAAATAGGCATTATGTTAGAAAAATAAAAAATCAATTTTAAAAATTTAAGTACATACAAATAGTATAATAAATATACTACAATTACTATTATGTTATATTATTTATTATTTAAATGAACTATCTAATTAATAAAATGTAAAATAATAATAAGATACATAGTAGTATATATTAAAATATACTGAATGATGGTAGTGCTGTATTTTAGAGTCTTAAATTGAATTTTTATGAAATGAAAAAAAAGTTGTATCTGTTTTTTAAAATCCTATTAGCGTTTTTTAGTCTATATTTTGGGACAAAGCACACAGGACGGTACTTTGTGCCTATTTGCGATTTTGATAGAAAAATGATAAAAAATTAAGTTATTTATTAATGTAAATACTTGTTAAAATAATTTTTTATTCTTCAAAAGATTTCAATTTATTTCTTTTTTGGATATTGTTGTTCTAATGCTGTATTATATTGTTTTTTTGTTATTAATTTACATTTTAAACTCTCTTTTAATGAATGACTACCAACTCTTATACCACAAGTCTTACATTTAGAATAAATAAAATCTTGTTCTGGGTCTTCTTCATCTGATTCTGGTAATGGTTTTATTTGTTTTATACTTTTTTTAAAATTCTTATAATTAATATTAATTGGTTTTGGTTTCAATTTAGGAATTTCTATAATCTTATCTAATATTCCCCATTGATCCATTGATATATCAAGATTATTTTCTTCAAGAATTTCACTAATAAGTTCTTCTAAATCTTCATCATCATTATCATTAGTAATTGGTATATCTAATATATTTATTACCCCATTATTAGCAATCCATATTTTTTTATAAAATACTTGTTCTTCTTCATTCATAAGATATTGCTGATTAATCGCCATTATCTTAGGAAAATAAAAAATCAATTTTAAAAATTTAAATACATAGAAAATCAATCTAAAAATGACTATTATATATATAACTAATCTAAAAGTGATAGAATATTACCACATTTAAGCATAAAAATTAATTTTTATGATAAGTTCTATCGTTTATTAGTCATTTTTAGATTATTTAGTCATAATTATATTGATATTATATATTTTTATCATAGTTATTTCATATATTTAAATTTTTAAAATTGATTTTATATTTTTCTAACATAATGCCTAAAATTCTCAAAAAAGATATTATTAATCATATTGAAAATTTCTTTTCACAGAATGGAAAAAGACTTACTAATTTATCTAAATGTAATTTAACACAATTAAAAAAAATAATGAAAGATTATGAAATTCCTGAAATTAATTCTGATGATATTTTTAAACAAAAAGAAATAGAAAAAGAAGAGAGAAAAAAAGAAGAAGAACAGAGGGAAAAAGACTTTATATTATCAGAATATAAAAGACAACAATACTTATGTATTAAACAAATATGGGATACAAAACATATTAAAAAGTTATATAATAATCCTAATAAAATAGAACTATGGAAAGATTATATTGAAAAATGTGAAAATAAAGAAAGAACTATACGAAAAAATAATTATTCTATGGCGAAAAAATTATGTGATGATGCAAATATACCTTATTCTAAAATTAAAGTAAAAGGACATATAACATATCTTGAAGGTGCAATAGCAAATGTTATATGTGAAACTGGAATGTGTGAAAGAAAAATAAATGAACCTTGTTTTTATTAAAAAATTATTTTAATAAGTATTTACCTTAATATATAACCTTAATTTTTTATATAAAAATTTTATTTTTCAGTTGCTTTAACTATACCCGCTGTTGTTCCCGCTGAAACTCCCGCTGTTGCTCCGCCTATTAGTAATTTTGACCCTAATCCTAAAGTAGCATCAACCGCTAAATTTTCACCACCCTCTCTTATTATATTCTGAACTAAATTTTTTGATTGAGTGCCTAATTTAGATCCATTTCTCGCAAACCATTTAGACCAAGATTCACCTGCTCTGGAATTTTTTAATAATTTTTTTAATGTAGCGTCTTTTGCTCTTAGTTTTACAACTGGAATTACATTTTTTTGTAATTTATTTGCTAATCGTTCTAATCCATCTGCTCTTAATGCTTCCTTACCAACTTTATTAAGATTATTATTTATAAATGTTTTTGTCATAGATACTCTTTCTTTTAAAGGTCTATTCATAGTTTTTGTTAATTTATATAATTCTTTCCCTTTTGTTAGTGTTTCTGGTATTGCCTTTGCTTGTGCTTTAGTTTTTTTAATACCTCTCACGATTTTCGTCCCGCCCCGTTTTACACCTTTTACAACTTTACCCACAGATTTAGTAAATAATCCCTTAATCCCTTTCACCGCTTTTTTTCCAAGATTTTTTATTGCTCCTCCTCTAAATATAGATTTAAAAACATCAAAGAATCCCATTATAATTAATATAAACATAAAAAAAATAATATAGAAATTAAATTAAAATTAATATAATCTTCTTTTATATGTAAAATATGGGGATATAACAATTTGTCCTTGTATTTTACTTACATTAGTCGCTGGTTGTGTTATGTATCCTAAATTTCCGATTGCTTTAGATTCTAAACTGCTTCTACCCTTATCTTTTCTTTTTACAGGCATTATAATATATTAAATATATTTTTTTTTTAATTAAATATAATTATTCATCATTAAATTCAGAAAAATGTGATTTAACAAATTCTTCACCACGAATTAATATTAATAAGTCTTTAATTTCATTACAACCTATTCCTGCTTCATAATAGGTATCTTTTAAAGCATCAATCTTTTCTTTTAAAAATTTAATTTCATCTGCTTGTTTATTACAATAGGTCATATTAATCAAGTTTATGATATGAAAATATAAAATCAATTTTAAAAATTAAATTAAATTTTAAATTATTTGAAGGTAGAGATTATCTTATCGAATACATTCTCCCGTCAAGGGTAAAGTGTATGCTTATATCACAAGATGTGAAAAAATCTACGCGAATCGCATCTCCGCCGACACCAGTAGAGGAAATAGTTGGTCTATAAGTTAATTGTCCGGCAGTGGACAAGTTTTCTCCTGAATAAACGGATGGATTCGTCGAGGAGTTAAAATCTTCTAATGGAAGTGCTGAAACATATTTACAAGGGGTTGCTGTTGCTCTGGCGTAGAATAGAGTTCTTGTTGTTGCTCGTGAAACAAGCGTAGAGTGATTTAATGCTCCTATTTGACCTAAAGCATCAAGAACTTGAGCGTATGCTTGTGAGACATTATCGTCAGCAACTTTTATAGGTTGACTTGGCACTTGTTTTCCGTTTATTTCAAAGGTATAATTTTCAATCTCCGCACCCGTTCTTGTTCCTAATGAATATTTATTTAAATTAGTTATGTCGCCATTAACACGATGACATGCCATAATGTATTTAGCAGAGCGAGGATTACAGGAAAATGGAACATTATAAGAACTTGTAGAACCAGAAGGAATAGAATTTTGATTATGTATAAATGATTCAGTTATATAGTTAATGCCGACTGCTCCTGCTTCGGCAAGGGTTCTTTCAAAAGATTGATTGAATACAGCATTAAAGCGAATTTGTTTAGCACGAAGTTCTACATTTTCTACCTTGTATGCGAGAACACGGTTTGCTGCGGTGGCGTTGTATAAACAAGTGTTAGGATCTTCTAACTCTAACACGATTGCCGAACTTTGTCCTACTAAATAACCTAACGGGAGAAGAAATTGCCCGCTTGTGAAACCAGTCATTAGACGATCACATAAAGTTATAGAAGACCCATCTGCTTCTACAGTTCCAGAGGCAACTCCATTTAGGTCTATTGCTCCGTCAGGATCGCCGTTAGAAGAACCACCAGCAAGGATTTTTTCAACAGAAGACTTATGATTTTCACTCATAGAGTAATCGTCCATTATGTTAGAGATTAAGTTATAGTTGTTAATATATTCTATTTGTTCTCCCTGTGAATTTAAAATTGAAACGGAGCGAATTAAATTTGAGAATTGGGTTTTAACTGCTGATCCCGTAGCAGAAGCAGAGGCAGAATCATAAGAACGATTAGTGAGTTTTAAAGATAAAACAGTATCACCAAAATCTATCCACGCTTTATCGGCAACAGGTAAATTTATTCTAATGAATTTATTTGATGATGGATTATAACTTGGTAATTCCGAGCGGAAAATAATTAATTCACTTTCGGCAGATGTGCCTTCAATAGGATTGTTAGAGAATTGGACTGAATCAGGAGTTGACATTTGTATAATCTATTATAAGAAAAAAAATATATAATTTTTTAAATATACAAAAAATAAATTTTTAAAATTGATTTTAAAATAAACTTAAACAAATGTCTCAAATCTCTTATCAAGATGCTATTGAATATATGGATAAATGCGATCAAAATACTATTATGATTGAAAATTTTAGTGAAGAGGGTGAATATCTTATTGATGGAGGGAGTTGTAGTTTATTAGAATTAGAATTAGAAGAAAATACTGATTTTAATGAGTATAAATTCTATATTTGTAGTGATTGTTAAAAATCACAAAAAAATAAAATATATATAATTTATATAATGAAAGGAAAACCAAGAAAATTAAAAAAAGAAGAGATTGATTTATTTAAAACACACAGTAAGCATTACTCAAAGAAACATATAGATTTTATGAAAAAATATATAAGAGATGGTAAGGGTTGCTTCTCGGAATCACATAAGAAAGCGATGGAATTAAAGGGGAAATAAATAAAATATATATAATTTATATAATGAAATTTATTAAATCAAAATCAAGAAATAAGAAATATTCTGTTATTACAGCAAAAGGTAAAACTATACACTTTGGGGATAAAAGATTTTTTCACTTTAAAGATACAACACCATTAAAATTATATTCTGATTTAAATCATAACGATAAAAAAAGACAAAAAAATTATTGTAATAGAACATCTGGTATAAAAACTAAAGATGGATTATTAACTAAAAATAATAAAGAATCACCTAACTATTTTAGTAGAAAATATTTATGGTCTTGTTAATTTAAATTTGATAAAAATTCATTTTGAATTGTTAATTCTTCATTATTTTTTTTTAGTTCTTCATTTTCTTTTAATAATTCTTCATAACTTTGTTTTTGTTTTTCTTTTGATTCTTTTTCTAATTCTTTTCTTTTCTCATAAGTTTTCTTTTGACTTTCTCTAATTTTTTCTCTATTTTTTTCTCTATATTTTTTATCTGTTTCTCTTTTCTTTGCTAATGCTTCTGGTTTAGATGCTAATGCTTTTCTTCTTGCTTTATACTCTGGGGTTGATTTATATTCTCTTTGATATTTTCTTCTTTCTTCTGCCTTTTGTTCTTTTAATTGTTTTAATTTTTCAAGTTCTTCTTTCATCTCTTCCGTTGTCATTTGGTCTATTTTCTTAATATTCTTCATCGTTAATTTGTGAGAAATAAAAAATCAATTTTAAAAATTTAAAATTTAAAATTTAAAATTTAAAAACCTCTAAGACGCATTCGTGTTCGCATATCAAGATTTTTATAAGGATCTTCTTCTTCTTCTTCTTCTGATTCTTCTTTTACTTTAACTAATTTTTTCTTCTTTTTTTTGATTATTATTTCTTCTTCTGATTCTGATTCTTCTTCATCTGATTCTGATTCTTCATAAACTATTTTTGCCCTTTTCTGCTTTTGTATTTTAGTATTTAACTTAACTTGTTTTTTAGGTTTTTTTTGTTTTTTAGGGGGTGGTTCAGGTTCTTCTTCTTCTGATTCTTCTTCATAATCTTCATCTGCTTCATCTTCAACTTCTTCTATTTCTTCTTCAGGTTCAACTTGTTCTGCTAATAGTTCCTTTGCTTCTTTGATTTTTTTCTGTTTTTTTATTTCTTCTTTTGTTAATTTTTGTTCTTGTTTTTTCTTTGCTATATTTTCTCTTCTTTTTGCTAATGCTTTTTTCCAAGATTCCATCTGTGCTGGTGATTTCTGTCTTTTTGGTTTTTCTATACTTGACTTATCAGGTTGAGAATTATCAGTATTTTCTTGATTATCTTCTTGAATAATATTATCAATATTTTCCATTATATATTATATATAAATATTTTTTTTATTATATAATAACTAATCAAAAATTAATAATACATTTTCTTGTTTAATAAAATTCAATTCATCTGATTTTACAACTATATTTCTTTTAACTCCTCTCTTGATAGGTATAGTATAATTTTTCATATAATTCCTCATATATTCATTATAATATTTTCTATGTTTTTCCCTCCAAACTGATAATCTATGTTTCTGTTGTTCTGGATTTTGTTCTATCCATTTATTTATCATATATTAAAATACTATATTATATTTTCCTGTATCTTTCTTGATTTTTTTCTTGTTTATTTGTTTCATTGATTTTTTGATTAATTTTAAATCTTGATTAATTTTTTTATATTCTTTTTCTAATATTGGTTTATTACATAAATTACGACAATAAGAATATAGTGTAAATTTATTCATATTTTTATAAATATCATAAGTAGAAAGTAAATCAAATAAATTAGAATAATCTTGATTTTCTATTAGAGTTTTTTCCATTAACCTATAATGTGTTTCTGGTAAATTAAAATTTAATCTTGGTATAAGTTTGATTAAATCTTCTTCATTCATTCCCAAAGGATTATCTTCTGTTATTGATTTAAAATTATTTTCCATTTCGCTTATATAGTTATAAGGAATTCTCTGACTTAACTCTTGACCTTTTCTCATATCATCATTTACTTCAACTTTGATTATGTTCCCGATCGTTTCGTGAAATTCGTGATTTATTAAATTATTCATTATTAATATAATATTAGAAAAAAGTATCATAAATATAACTAACACATATCATTATTATATATACATTCAAGTCGTAAATTTAAAGTCCAGAAATTATTTGCTGAAGATAAATTAATATGATTGCCGTCCATATTACATATTTTTAAAGATACTGTATTTGGAACACTACTAATATAATATGGAGAATTTGCTCCTTGATAAGATAGGACTAAATCATCAGTTCTTCCAGATGTTATATTTGGATTATATATTTGTAGTATAGAATTATTATTACCACCTGTTTGACTTGAATAAGAATTATAATTAGATAGATTAGTTAATCTAACTGAAACTGCTTCGGTGGTTAAACCTTTTAAACTTATATTAAAATTATCAACATATAATACATATTCTTTATAATCACTTCGTGTAAAAGGTAATCGGATATTAAAATCATATTCACCTAAAGTTGATGTTTCGTTAGTAGGATTTTCTGAATCTAAAATTACACGGAAAATATCTTTTCCCATTATAATATATATTATATAATTATTTTATAAATATTTATTTAAAATTGATTTTGATTTTTTAAAAATCACAAATGGAAAAAATTACAATATATATGATTAAATGTAATGATATTAATATAACAGATACTTATATTGGTTCTACCAGTAATTTTAAAAATAGAATTAAAGGTCATAAATCACATTATAATAATATAAATATTAGGAGTTATAATTATAAATTATATAAATTTATTAGAGATAATGGTGGATTTGAAAATTTTCAAATGATTAAATTAGAAGAATTTATATGTGATAGTAAAGAAGAAAAATTAATTAAAGAAAGATACTATATAGAATTATATAAATGTAGTTTAAATTCTCGTTCTTCATATCAAACAACAGAAGAAATAAAAGAATATAAGAGAAAATGGTATGAAGATAATAGAGAAAAATTTATTGAAAAACAGAGAAAAAATTATGAAAATAATAAAGAAAAAATTAATATAAAAAAGAGAGAATTGTATAAAAATAATAAAGAAAAAATTAACGAAAAAATAACTTGTGATTGTGGTTGTATTGTTAGTAAAAGTAATTTATCAAGACATAAAAAGTCAAAAAAACATATTGATTATTTAATTAATAAATCAAATCAAAAACCATAATAATACATAATACACTTTTTACTAATTTCACAATTTTTTTCTTTTAACTTTAATTCCATATAATTATCATTTGAAATATTAATAGTTTTTAATTTTTCTAAAACATTATGTATTCTTTCATCTAATAATTTGATTAAATTTTTTGCTTCATTAACTTCTGTGTCATCATACCCATAAAAATAATTCATCATTATAATTATATATTATATTTTTTTATGATTTAAAATCTTTATAGGTTTTTGATTTTAATAATTTATCTATTATAAGTTGTTGTTGATTAACTTGTTTTGATAAATCTTGAACGCCTTTTATCAAATATGCTATTAAATCTTCATAATTTATAGACAATTTTTTATTAGGATTTTTAACTTTTTTATATGTTGCTTCTTGTATTAATTTACCACTATTTTCTGTTGGTTTTCCATTCGCATCTACCTCTATTGGATATTCTCTTCTTGGTTGGTCTTCTACAATATCCCAACCACAACAATCTCTTACTAAATTACCACTACTATCAAAATTTTCTGGTATATCTTCTGCTACATTATTTACAATAAATTTTAATTCTGGAACTTCATTATATAGATCTTGTGCTATTAATCCACTTTCTTTTTGATATTCTTTACCCCATAAATCATCTTCTTCTTTAACTTTTTTATCATAGGTTAATGGTGTTAATTTATTTAATGTATCAATAGCATTTTCAATAGGTATTAAATTTTTCTTTAATCTCGCATCACTCACTTGTGTCGCAGATGTATAATTTAATGCCTCTGCGTATAAGTCCTCCATAAAAATATCTCCCATCTGTAATTTTGCGTATGAAGCAACACCATTCGTTTCACCAGAAAAATCTGTATCATAATATTTTATATCTCTACTTAATAAAGTTTCCCAACTATCGCCCACACTTGAAATATGAAAACCATTTGAATGTGTGCTTGTTGTGTAAAAGTGTGCGTAATATGTTGAATTGATACTTGAACGATAAGTTAATGGATATGCTTTTGTGCTTGTATAATAAGCATCAT